>Ga0222714_10006977_pt1 | contig 10427 bp, 7 predicted proteins | sample C33_3DmetaG_FD_165048 | JGI IMG/M metagenome (GOLD analysis project Ga0222714, IMG submission 165048) | Estuarine water microbial communities from San Francisco Bay, California, United States - C33_3D | ecosystem: Environmental > Aquatic > Marine > Unclassified | place: USA: California... | reverse complement strand
GCGAGCAGAACGTCCTCCGCGTCCCCCGCGTTGTAGAGGGCGCGCTGCGCAGCCGGGGGACTCCCCACGAGACCCGCGGACAGTCCGCGCTCCTCGATCGCGCGCATGAGGCGGAGCCAGTGGCCCGTGGGCCACAGCTTGGCCTGCCGGGTCGTCGTGACGTGCACCAGGACGTCGGGCACCTCGAAGTCCGGGGGAGCGCTGCCGAGTTCCAGCGCGAAGAAGTCGGTCTCTACGTAGGCGATGCGGCAAAAGATCTCGGCGATGTAGTTCGACTCGAGCACGTCCGCGTACCGGGCGAGGAACGCCGGACTGTTCCAGTCGTCATCGAGCAGCATCCTGTGCTCGGGCCGCGCTCCGGCCGGCATGCGGCCCCTCAGGTCGGGAGACAGAGCGCCCCCGGCGATGTAGCGAGGCTGCACGAGCGTGACGGCCACCACGTTGAGCTCGGCGAACTCGTCGCAGTTGATGGCCAGATCGTAGGGCCCCGCCACCGCCCGGCGCTCGGCTACCGCCGAGGCCAGCGTCTCGAGGAACCCACCGGGCCGGCCGTACAGGCTGAAGCGGAAGTCGACGTGGGGGCACGCTTCCTCGAACCCGCGCGTGGCTTCGCTCCCGAAGAAGTCCAGCGTCGCGCGGGGGTACTTCTCCTTCAGTCCGCGCAGCAGCGGGGTCGTGACCACGAAGTTTCCGACCTTGCTCGACGAGAAGACGGCGATGTGCGGAGCGGCGCCGAGCGGCTGGTCCTCGAAGCGTTCCAACTCAGCCGCCCGTGCGGGCCCGTCCCCGCGCCTCGATCTCGACCGGCCGGTACCCACGGGCATCGCGTGCGAGGACCCGGTCCTGAAGGTTGACCGAGACGCAGACGTGGTTCGGCACGATATGCACGCGCTCGCCGATCCGGGGGCGCCAGTCCGTCTGGCTCAGGTCGAGCACGCCGTGTTCCTCCGACACGCTCGAGACGACGACGTGCGGTCGATCGAGCAGAATGCCGAATCCGTCCGCCGCCCCCCGCGACTCGCGGGCCAGAGCCTTCGACCCCGCGTCGACCACGGCATGACCGGGGACCGAGGTACTCACCACCGTCGCCAGAACCGTGTAGGCGAGGTCCTCCTGCCGCGCGACGCCGACGTCGAGCGCCTCCCGGTCGAAATAGATGCACGACCCCGAGCGGATCTCGGTCAGGCCGGGCATCTCGTGACTCCGCCATAGCGTGGGCGTGGAGCCGCCGGAGACGATGGAGGGCTCGAGTGTCGCCGCGTGCAGCGCCTCGAGCGTGCGCGCGAGGCGGTCGGCGACGCCGGTGATCGGCTGCCCCTGCCCGCCCTGCTGCATGCGGATGTGACCCGGGTAAAACAGGATGCCGCGGAAGTCGACGCCGCCGAGCTCGGCGGCGCGGCGCGCGAGCTGGACGACCGCTTCCTCCGTCTGAACACCCACGCGTCCCATGCCCACGTCCTGCTCCACGAGCACCCCGACCGTGCGTCCGGCGGCCCGGCACGCGGCCGCGAGGGGTTCCAGCACCTCGGTCGAGTCGAGCGCCACCTTCAGGTCGAGCGACCCGGGCAGCTCGACCAGCCTCGCCAGCTTCGCGTCCCCGACGGGCGGGTAGGCCAGCAGGATGTCGTCGGTGAGCGCGGCCATGACCTCCGCCTCGCGGAGCGTGGCGACGGTGAGCCCGCGGGCACCGGCGTCGAGCTGGAGGCGGGCGAGTGTGCGCGACTTGTGGGTCTTGATGTGGGGTCGCCACCCGAGACCATGCGCCGACGCGTACGCAACCACCCGCTCCGCGTTCGCGCGGGCGCGGTCGAGATCGACGACGCCGACGGGGGTCTCGACCAGATCCGGGTCGACCGTGGACGCCACGCTCACGACAGGGCCTCCTCCAGCGCGCGCAGGAAATCCGCGTCCCCTTCGGGAATCGGTCCGTAACGCATCCATCGGAGCACGCCTTCCCGGTCGATGAGGAAGGTCGCGGGCAGGCCCAGGACCTGGTACAGCTCCATGCCCCTCATCTGCGGGTCGTGGAGAATCGTGTACGTGACACCGAACTCCTCGACGAACATGGCCACGTCCGCTGCCGCGTCGCCGGTATCCATGGAGACGCCGACGATCTCGAAGCCGCGATCCCGGTGCTCCTCGAAGACCTCCTGCAGATATGGGGTCTCCAGGCGGCACGGGGTACACCACGTCGCCCAGAGGTTCAGAAGCACGACGCGGCCCCGGAGCGACGCGAGCGTTACCGTGTCGCCGGCGAGCGTCGTCGTCTCGTACTCGCGGGCGAGCGCGCCGACGCGCGGTGGCCCCGCGTTCTCGACGGGCGCGCAGCCGGCCAGCGTCGTGCCGACGAAGACGGCCACCGGGAGCCACCTCGAACCCGTCCGCGTGGGCCTCATCGGGTCCGCTCCACCTCGAGCCTGGTCACGCGCACCTGGGGCGCCGTCTCCGCGACGTCCGTCCAGGCGAGCAGGTAGGCGCCGTCGCCCGCCCCGAGCGGCGCGATGCGCGGGAAGCCGCTCGCGCGCGCCGAAGAGGACTCGGTCAGCGTGTGACTCGCGCTGGCCGACCCGTCCGGCTGGACCACGCGCAGCCGCACGGCGGCACCCTCGCCGCCGGTTCGCTCGAGCCAGGTCACGAGCGCCGCTCCGTCCTCGAGCATGCGGACGTCCACCCGGCCCGCAGGGGCGCCGTCGTCGACGACGACCGGCGCCCCGAACGAGGCACCGGCGTCCGGGGAGAAGGCGACCTTGACCCGCGCCACGTCGCCGGGAGCCGCGAACCAGGCGACCGCGACCGCGGAGCCCCGCGCGTCGATCGCGGGTCCGTTGACCGGGCAGGCAGCGATGTGCCATCCGTCGTCGAACACCGGCACGCCGTCCGTCCACGCCCCATCCACCCGGCGGGACACGTAGATGTCCCTGATCTCGTCCTCCGTGCGGTTGCGATATGCCGCAACCGGACCCGCATCGGTGGTGGTGACCGCGGTCTGGCAGCAGTCGCACACGCGCCCGTCGACCACCAGCTCCTCGCCCGGCACGCCGTCGCTCGACATCGTGCGCTGGCGCAGCGTCATCTCCTGAACACCGCCGCCGGGGGCTGCCGGATCCGCCTTGCGCCCGTCGAGCCAGAGGAAGCCCATGCCGTCGCCGTCGACAAAGGCGGAGACGAATCCGTGCTCCGTCGGTGAGTCGTCGTCGTGCGGGGTCCACGGCTCCGACCAGGTGGCGCCACCGTCGTGCGACCGCGCCACGCGGACGCCGTAGTCGTACGTCCCCTGCCCGCCCCGCTGGAGCCAGTGCGCCCATAGCGTGCCGTCAGGCCCCGTCCGCAGCGACGGAAAGTCGGCCCAGTTCACGAAGAAGTCGTCGCCGTGCACCACCACGCCGCCGGCGTGCCACGCGGCTCCGTCGAATCGGGCGAACCGGAGATCGTGGCCATCGCCGGAGCGTTCGAGCCAGCTCAGGTACACGTCGCCGCCGTGGGCGGCGACGAAGGGTTCTCCACTCCCGGGTCCCGCCGGCGTCTCAAGTTCCGACACGGCGACCGCGAGCCCCGGTCCCGGCGCGGGCGCCTCCCCGCAGGCTGCGATGGCAACCACGAGGGCGAGTCCAGCTGCAGCTCGGGAAATCCAGTGTCTCGTCATGGCGTACTTCTCTCCGGGAGGAGGAGGAAACGGAAGTGGCACCCCTGCGTCCGCGCGAAGTATAAGGTGCATGACGCCTCTCGCGAGATCCCGCCGCAGACCCGATTGTGTGCAAGTCCGCACGGGAGCATCGTCAGACGGACTGGATGAGTGGCGAAAACCCTGCAAGAGGTCTCGATGAGAAATCCCCTGGCACCCAGGTCGGGAATTCGCCGTTCCCTGTCGCTTCTCGGCGCGGCGGTGGCCCTGGTCACCCTCCCCGCGGACGGCGAGGCCCAGTACTTCGGCCGCAACAAGGTCCAGTTCGACAGCTTCGACTTCCGGATCCTCGAGTCCGACCACTTCGACTGGTACTACTACCCGGAGGAGCGCGAGGCCATCCTCGACGCCACGCGCATGGGCGAGCGCTGGTACGAGCGCCTCGCCCGGACCTTCCAGCACGAGTTCGAAACGTCCAAGCCGGTGATCCTGTACGCCGACCATCCGGACTTCCAGCAGACCAACACGCTCTCCGGCTTCATCGGCGAGGGCACGGGCGGCGTGACCGAGTCGCTCAAGAACCGCGTCATCATGCCGATGACGGGATCGTACTGGGACACCGATCACGTGCTGGGACACGAGCTGGTGCACGCGTTCCAGTACAACATCGCGCAGTCGCGTCGCGGAGGCGGGCTGCAGGGCCTGGGGCTACTCCCTCTTTGGCTGATCGAGGGCATGGCCGAGTACATGTCGGTCGGGCGTGACGACCCGCTGACGGCCATGTGGATGCGCGATGCGATCCTGCGCGACGACCTGCCGACCATCCGTCAGCTGACGCGTGACTCCCGCTACTTCCCCTACCGGTTCGGGCAGGCGCTCTGGGCCTACATCGGCGGCACCTATGGTGACGACGCCGTCGTTCAGGTGTTCCGGCGGGCGCTGCGCGTCGGTTTCGAGGGTGCGATCGAGCAGGTGCTGGCGATGCCCACCGACACGCTGTCGGTCCGATGGAAGGAAGCCGTCGCCCGCGAATACCTGCCGCTCATCGAGGGGCGCGCCGTCCCGGCCGACATGGGCCAGGCCATTCTCTGCCCCTGCACCGGCTCCGGCTCGGTGAACATCTCGCCCGCGCTGAGCCCCGACGGGAAGTACATCGCCTTCCTGTCCGAGAAGGATCTCTTCTCGGTGGACCTGTACATGGCCGAAACCGCCACGGGGAAGATCATCCGGAAGCTGTCGAGCGCGAACTCCGATCCGCACATCGACGCGCTCCGCTACATCGACTCGTCCGGCACGTGGTCGCCGGACGGCGAGCTGTTCGCCTACGTGGTCGTCGCCGACGGCGACAACCAGCTGGTGGTGGTGAAGGCGGACAACGGGCAGGTGGAGGACCGCATCTCCCTCTCGGACATCGGCGCTGTGGCCAATCCGGCGTGGTCGCCGGACGGCCGGCTCATCGCGTTCTCCGGATCGGTGGGCGGGATCTCCGATCTCTACCTGTTCGACCTGGACACCGAGGAGATCACGCAGCTCACCGATGACAAGTACGCCGACCTGCAGCCCACGTGGTCACCCGACGGGACGACGCTGGCCTTCGCCTCGGACCGCGGCCCGGAGACGAACTTCGAGGCGCTGGTCTACAGCAGATTCCAGCTGGCAACGATCGACGTCGCGACACGCGCCGTCCGGGTGCTTCCGGTCTTCGGGAACGTGAAGCACATCAATCCGCAGTACGCGGGCGACGGGCGCAGCCTCTACTTCCTGTCCGACCAGGACGGCGTCTCCGACATCTACGAGCTCGACCTGGAGGACGGCGACGTACGCCGCCACACGAACGCCGCCACCGGCATCAGCGGGCACACCTACCTGTCACCGGCCATGTCGCTCGCGCCGGACGGGACGGTGGCCTTCACCGTCTTCGACGCCCGCGAATTCCACATCTACACCAACAACGTGTCCGAGCCCTCCCAGCGGGTGACGGTCGTGGACAACGCGGACATGCAGGAGGGTCGGCGCCTGGTGCCGATGAACCCCGAGCGGTTCAGCCGCGTCGAGACGTACCTCGGCGACGCCACGACCGGCCTGGTGGCCTCCGGGACCTGGGCCGACGAGGACGCCGAGGACTACCGGACGCGGATGTCGCTCGACTACGTCGGGCAGCCGAGCATCGGGGTCGGTACCGACAGCTATGGCAACTATGTCGGCGGCGCGACATCGGCCTACTTCAGCGACATGCTCGGCGACAAGGTGCTGGGCGTCGCGGTCCAGGCGCAGGGCACCTTCAAGGACATCGGTGGCATGGCGTTCTACGCCGACCAGACGAAGCGCTGGAACTGGCTCGTGAGCGGTGGCCGGATCCCGTATCAGTTCGGCTACTACACGCTGGGCCGTGACAACCCCTCCGACCCTCTGTCCTCGTACGTCGGCCTGCTGCGTCAGCGGGTCTTCATCACCTCGGCCACCGGCCAGATCCAGTACCCGTTCTCCACCACGGAACGGATGGAGTTCGGGCTCGGGATGACGCGGTACAGCTACGACCGCGAGATCGACAAGTACTACAGCTATCCCAGCGCGGGCTACGGGTACTTCGATCGCGAGTCGCTCCCGGCGCCGGCGCCGCTCAACATGGTGACCGCCTCCGTGGCGCTCGTGGGCGACAACTCCTTCTTCGGCTTCGTCTCGCCCATCCGGGGCTCCCGCTACCGGCTCGAGGTCGAGCAGACGCAGGGCACCGTCGACTACACCACGTTCATCGGGGACTTCCGGCGTTACTACTCGCCGTCCATGAACCTCACGGTCGGCGTGCGCGCGCTGCACTACGGGCGCTACGGCCTGACCGGCGAAGAGCTCGGCGACGACGAGTTCGGTCTGCTCAATCCCCTCTTCCTCGGCTTCGAGACGTTCGTTCGCGGCTACGCCTTCGAGAGCTACGCGTCGAGCGAGTGCGAACTGGGTCAGACCGCCACCAATACCTGCCCTGCCCTGCGGAGGCTCTACGGAAACCGCATCGCAGTCGGTAGCGTCGAAGCGCGGGTTCCGTTCATCGGCGTCGAGCAGTACGGCATCATCAACTTCCCGTTCATCCCCACCGAGCTCGTCGCGTTCGTCGACATGGGCGCGGCCTGGGACTACCCGTGCTTCCAGACTACGGGCACGTGTACGGCCGACGACCTGGAGTGGGAGTGGAGCCGCACCCCCACGGGCCGCGTGCCGGTCGTCTCGACCGGGTTTTCGGCCCGGATGAACGTCCTCGGGTTCATGGTGCTGGAGGCCTACTACGCCTACCCGTGGCAGCGTCCCGACAAGGGATGGCACTGGGGATTCAACCTGGCGCCGGGCTGGTAAGGAACCTCGCGACCTCGGCAGCGGGCGGGCACCCTTCCCGGGAGCCCGCCCGCTCTTCGTACGGGGGTCCGGCACGGACACCGGCACTCCGGGACGTGCCCCGAGGGCCGATGATCGATCCGGGGCGCTCGCCTCGCGACGCGCCCCCGCGGTCAGAAGATCGAGATGTTGATGTACTTCTTCGGGTTCGCCTGCAGGTCCTCGAGCAGCGCGTTCAGCGAGGCCGCCGCGCCGTTGAGGCTCACGTAGAGCGTCTCGTCGGTGGAAAGGCGACCCAGCGTCCCCTCTCCACGCTCCATCCGGCCGAGGATCTCGCCCAGCGAAGCCACGGCGCCGTCGAGGCTCTCGGTGGTCCGGTTCAGCATCACCATGGCCGAATCGGCACGAGCCACCGCGCTCGCGATGTCGGGGCCTGCGGCGGACGCCGACGCCAGTCCCTCGGCCGCCTCGTTCAGCGTGGCGGTGAGGTCGGACAGCGATCCCCGCTGCTCGCGCGTGACGGCCGAGAGCTCGGAGAGCAGCGACTCGAGCTCCCGCGCGGTGCCCTGCACGGAACCCACGGTCTCCTCACTCAGCATCGCGTCGAGTGACTCGAGCACCGACTGCGCGCGGGCGCTGAGCTCGTCGACCGACCCGAGCAGCCCGCCTCCGGACGCCCCGACACCGGGGATCGTGTCGAAGTCGGAGTAGTAGCCCGGGCCGGAACCCCGCTCGATGTCCAGTACGCGTCCACCGAACAGCCCGGCCTCGCCCATGACGGTGGTCGACCCGACGGGAACCTCCCACTCGCCCTCGATCTCCATCGTGATGAACACGCGCGTGTCCGCGAGCATCTCGAAGCCGTGCACCCGGCCGATGTTGACCCCCTGCATCTGGATGGGATCGCCGGAACGCACCCCGCCCGCGTTGCTGACCTCGGTGACCAGCATGTACCGGCCGCGGAACGTCGCGGGATCGGTCATCCAGAACAGGACGATGATGAAGGTGATGAGTCCGGCGATGACGAAGACACCGACCTGTGCCTCCTTGCCGCCCGTCCCGCGGGGCGTCGCCGCCGCCATCTCCGCATCGGACGCCTGCGGGCGCCCCTTCGACGTTTCGCTCATATCAGGTCGATGCCATGTCCAGGGCGGCCTCAGCCGCCGCGCGATCCACGAACGCCCGGACCACCGTGTCCGGGCTGTCTCTGAATTCCTGAGGGGTCCCACAGAAGAGCAGCGTTCCGCTGTGCAGCATGGCCACGCGGTCGCACATCAGAAGCCCGCCCTCCACATCGTGCGTCACCACCAGCGACGTCACCTCGAGCTCCCGGGAGAGTCGCTTGATGAGGCGTTCCACCGCCGCGGTGTTGACGGGATCGAGGCCCGTGGTGGGCTCGTCCCAGAGGAGGATCTCGGGCCGGCCGACGATGGCCCGCGCGATCCCCACGCGCTTCTTCATGCCCCCCGACAGCTCCGAGGGCAGCTTGGCGAGGATCTCCCGCGGCTCGAGGTTCACGATCTCGAGCGCCTCCCACACCTTCCGGACCACATCCGCCCTCGGCATGCGGGCCAGGTCTTCCTCCGGGATGCCCATCGACACGTTCTCGAAGACGTTGAGCGAATCGAAAAGCGCCGCGTGCTGGAAGACGTAGCCGACCTTGCGCCGGACACGCTCGAGTGCGTCGGACGGTCCGCGGTACACGGAGAGGCCGTCGATCTCGACGTCGCCCTGGTCGGGGACGATGAGTCCGATGGTGGTCTTGAGCAAAACGCTCTTTCCAGTCCCCGACGGGCCGAAGAGCGCGAACATCTCGCCGGTCTCCACCGTCATGTTCACCCCCGTCAGCACGGGGATGTCGAAGGACTTGTGGATGTTTCGGTACTCGATCATCGGTCGTCCCCTACTGGAGCAGGAGGGGAGGAAAGAGCGCGTCGACGATCAGGATCGTGAGGATCATGAACATGACCGCCTGCGTGGTCTGAAGGCCGACGCCGGCCGCGCCACCCTTGGTGCGGAGGCCCATGTGCACGGAGATCACCGGAATCACGAATCCGAAGACCACCGACTTGCTGAAGCCGTAGAACAGATCCCAGCTGTGCCAGAACAGGCGGGCGCCGTAGAGGAACGTCTCGGACCCGAGTCCCACGTCGAAGTCAGCCATCAACATTCCGGCCCAGATGCCGATCACGTCGGCGAACCCGACCAGCAGCGGCATCGTGAGCACGCCGGCGATGATGCGGGGCGCCGCGAGGATCGCAATCGGATCACGGCCGAGCGACTGGAACGCGTCGATCTGCTCGGAAACCACCATCGTGCCGAGTTCCGCCGTGATGCGGGCCCCGATCCGGCCCACCAGGACGACAGCGGTCAGGAGCGGCCCGAGTTCCAGAACCACGCTCTGGACGACGAGCGTTCCGAGCACGTAGCGCGGCGAAGACGAGATGAGCTGGTAGCCCCCCTGCTGGCTCGTCACGATGCCCGCCAGCGACGCCGTCACGAACACGATCGGGAGGCTCTGGATGCCCATGATGTGCATCTGCCTGAGCACCTCGCGGAAGCTCACCCTGAGCCGCACGATGGCCTTGGTGCAGTCCCACACGAGCATGCCGAGCGCGCCGGCGTGCTCCACCGTGATGCGGTACGCCCGACCGACTTTCGCGAGCCATCCGAAGATGGTCGACGTGAAGGGAAGTGCCACGGTCCTGGACTTCACCGGATCTTGAGAGAGGGCGAACGAGGTCCGATGAAGGACGGCATCCCGCCATCGGAGAGCAAGGAACCTTCGACGAAAGTCACCGCAAAATCAACTGCGTCCGGCGGGGTCCCGACCGGGCTTCGCAGCAGGCTGCGCCGCGTGCACCTTCGCGCAGCCGGGCTTCGGCCGGGTGAGGCCCGAGCCATGGGCGCACGGTTGATCACCGGCCCGTCCTCCCGTACCGTCCGGCGCCCGTTCCGTTCAACCCCCGAGACCCCATGTCCGAAGAACGCCCCCTGACCGGCCGCACCGCCCTGGTGACCGGAGCATCGGCCGGAATCGGCCGGGAGACGGCGCGTACCCTGGCACGGGCCGGCGCCGCCGTCGCTGTGACTGCGCGGCGTGCCGACCGACTCCACGCGCTGGTCGCGGAGATCGAAGCCGAGGGCGGACGCGCGTGCGCCTTCGAAGGAGACGCCGCGTCCCTCGAGGACGTGCGCCGCGTGGTCGGGGCCGCCCTCGAGGCGCTCGGCCGGATCGACATCCTGGTCAACAACGCGGGCATCATGAAGATCGCGCCGATCACGTCGAACGCGGTGGACGACTGGACGCGCATGGTCGACGTGAACGTGAAGGGGGTCCTTCACTTCCTGTCGACCACGCTGCCCCACATGACCGACCGGGGTTCCGGGCACATCGTGAACGTGGGCTCCGTGGCCGGACGCCGGCCGTTCCCGGGCGCGACGGTCTACGCGGCCACGAAGTTCGCCTGCCGCGCGATTT
>Ga0222714_10006975_pt1 | contig 10428 bp, 12 predicted proteins | sample C33_3DmetaG_FD_165048 | JGI IMG/M metagenome (GOLD analysis project Ga0222714, IMG submission 165048) | Estuarine water microbial communities from San Francisco Bay, California, United States - C33_3D | ecosystem: Environmental > Aquatic > Marine > Unclassified | place: USA: California... | reverse complement strand
ACCATGACCAGCCTGAAAGCGTGGTTGACCAGTGCCGCAACGAGCTGGCCACGATCGGGCGGGCGTTGGCAGAGGCCGGCACCGGCCTTGATCACGTGGTCCGCGTCCGCTACATCCTGCCCGACAAGTCCGACTGGCCCGCCTGCTGGCCTCTCACCTCCGAGGCCTTCGCCATTTCCCGCCCCGCGGCGACGATGATCGTCGCCGGCCTGCAAGAGCCGGAGATGAGGATCGAGATCGAAGTCACCGCCCGGATCCCTGCCTAGGCTTCTTTTGGCCCCAAATACTCCGGGGGAGCGCCGCAAGGCGCGGGGGCAGCGCCCCCTGCCGAAGGCAGCCCTCCCCTCTGGACCTTTGCCCCGCTTTGGGGCATGACAGGGCAGGATTACCGGAGACGCGCCATGGGCCTTCTGAACACGATCAAGCGGCTTTTCACCTGGTGGGATGGGCAGACGCTGAACACCCAGCTTTTCACCTGGCGCAAGGGCGTCAAGGTCGGTCAGGACGGCGAAGGCAACGTCTACTACCGCACGCGCGACGACAAGCGCCGCTGGGTGATTTACAACGGCGAGATCGAAGGCAGCCGCATCGGCGCCGATTGGCACGGATGGCTGCACCGCACGTTTGATACCCCACCGTCCGAAACGCCGATGGTTCACAAGTTTTGGGAAAAACCCCATGTCGAGAATCTGACGGGCACGGCGATGGCCTATGTGCCCACCGGCTCGATCCGGCGCACCGGCAGCCCCGCGTCGCGCAAGGACTACGAGGCCTGGCAGCCCGAATAGGAGCGCCCGATGCGTGAGAATATCACCGAAGTTCTCGTCGGAGCCGCCGTTGTCGCGGTCGCGGCGGGCTTTCTTTGGTATGCGGCAGGCGTCAGTGGCTTCAGCGCCGACCGCGCCGGATATGACCTCACCGCCGAGTTCCGCTCGGCCGAAGGCGTGACCGTCGGCACCGATATCCGTATGTCCGGCGTCAAGGTCGGCACCGTCACCGCCCTTTCGCTCAACGCTGAAACCTTCCGCGCCGAAGCAACCTTGACCCTCAACGATGGCATCCCCGTGCCCGACGACAGCACGGCTGTCGTCTCGTCCGAGGGGCTCCTCGGCGGCAATTTCGTCGAAATCGTCCCCGGCGGTTCTTTCGACAATTATGCGGAAGGCGCCCAGATTCTCGACACGCAAGGCTCTGTCAGCGTGGTGCAGCTTCTCCTGAAGTTTGTCACTGGGGGCGACGAGAAATGATCCTCCGCGCGGCCGCGTTTTGCGGGCTGACTCTGGCTGCGGTCGCGGCGGGCGCTCAGGCGCAGGAGACGATTGAGGTCGTGCCGCTTGATCCGCTGCCCGAATCCGAAGCTCTGGGCGAGCAGGGGCCGGAACTCGCGCCGCAAATCCATGTGACCCAAGGCAGCGCCGGCCGCCTGCGGGTTCTCGACAAGATCACCGGCGTCGTCACCGATCTTGCCCTCGCACTTGGCGAAAGCGCCGTGGTCGGCCATCTGACGATCACCCTTGGCGATTGCCGCTTCCCGACGGACAACCCCGCGGGCGACGCCTTTGGAGAGTTGACCATTTCCTATGACGTAGCCGCCACACCGATCTTTGTGGGCTGGATGATCGCCTCGGCTCCGGCGCTGAACGCGCTCGACCATCCGCGCTATGATGTCTGGATGTTGAGCTGCCTCACCTCCTGAGCGCCGGGCTCGGGGGTGGCGATTAGGTCCGCTTTCACCAGCAGCGCGTCGCTCAATCTTCGGCGATACTCCGTGCGCGAAATCTCGATGCCGCCAAGACTCCCGAGGTGATCCGTCAGAAACTGGGTGTCGAAGAGGACAAATCCTGCCGCCCGCAGGCGGGTCATCAGATAGGCGAGCGCGATCTTCGAGGCATCGGTCCGGCGCGAGAACATGCTCTCGCCAAAGAACGCGCCCGCGAGCGCGACGCCATAGACCCCGCCGACCAGGGCCTTGCCGTCCCAGACCTCAACCGAATGGGCCAGGCCGCGCGCGTGCAGCTCGAGATAGAGCGCACGGATCGGCCCGTTGATCCATGTCTCGGGGCGTTCGGCGCAGCCATCGACGACGCCGGCGAAATCCGTGTCAAAGCTGATGCGGAAGGGCTCTTGGCCGATCTTGCGCGACAGGCTGCGCGAGAGGTGGAAGCCACCCATCGGAATGATCCCGCGCAGACGCGGATCGACCCAGAAAATCTCGGGATCATCGCGGCCCTCTGACATCGGGAAAATGCCTGACGCATAGGCCGACAGCAAAAGATCGGGCGTCAGATGAGTGGGATCATCCCTCATGCCGACGCCCGAAAGATCAATGCAGGTTGGCCTCGAGCCACTTTTCAAGCCAATGGATGTTGTAATTCCCCGACAAGACATCGGGTTCCTCGAGAAGCGCGTGGAACAGCGGCACCGTGGTGTCGATACCGTCGACGATCAACTCACCTAGCGCCCGCTTCAGGCGCGCCAGCGCTTCGGGCCGGTCGCGCCCGTGGACGATAAGCTTGCCGATCAGGCTGTCGTAATAGGGCGGGATCCGGTAGCCATCATACAGCGCCGAATCCATCCGCACGCCAAGGCCGCCCGGCGCGTGATACTGGGTGATCTTGCCGGGGCAGGGGGCGAAATTCGGCAGGCGCTCGGCGTTGATGCGGACCTCGATCGAATGGCCGTTGATCTTGAGATCGTCTTGCGTGAACGACAGGCCAAGTCCGGCCGCCACGCGGATTTGTTCGCGCACAAGATCCTGTCCGAAAATGCTTTCGGTAACAGGGTGCTCGACCTGGAGCCGGGTGTTCATCTCGATGAAATAGAACTCGCCATCCTCATAGAGGAACTCGATCGTGCCCGCGCCGGAATAGCCCATCTTGGCGATGGCGTCGGCGCAGATCTTGCCGATCAGGGCGCGTTCCTCGGGGGTAATGCAGGGGCCGGGGGCCTCCTCAAAGACCTTCTGGTGGCGGCGCTGCAGCGAGCAGTCGCGCTCGCCAAGATGGACGCCTTTGCCCATCCCGTCGCCGAAAACCTGAATCTCGATATGACGCGGCTTCTGGAGGTATTTCTCCATATAGACTTCATCATTGCCAAAGGCGGCCTTGGCCTCGGACCGGGCGGTGAGGAAGGCAGTCTCGATCTCTTTCTCGTTCTTGGCAACCTTCATTCCGCGGCCTCCACCACCGGCGGTTGCCTTGATGATGACCGGATAGCCCATTTCGGCAGCCGCACGCTTGGCCGTGCCGAGATCGGGAACCCCGCCCGCCGAGCCGGGAACAACCGGGATCCCGAGGGCTTTGGCGGTTTCCTTGGCGGTGATCTTGTCGCCCATCAGGCGGATATGTTCGGCCGATGGGCCGATGAAGGTCAGGCCATGATCTTCAACCGCCTGCACGAAGGCCGCGTTTTCCGACAGGAAGCCATAGCCCGGATGGATCGCCTGTGCCCCGGTGATCTCGCAGGCCGAGATGATCGAGGGAAAGCTCAGATAGCTCTGCGACGAGGGGTTCGGGCCAATGCAAACGGCTTCGTCGGCCATCCGCACGTGCATCGCATCGGCATCGGCAGTCGAATGCACGGCGACCGATGTGATCCCCATTTCGCGGCAGGCACGGACCACGCGCAGGGCGATCTCTCCGCGGTTGGCGATCAGGATTTTGTCGAACATTGGCGGGGCCTTATTCGATGATAACAAGGGGCGCGCCGTATTCGACCGGGGCGCCGTCTTCGACGAGAAGGCGGGTCAGCTTGCCCGAGCGCGGGGCCGGGATCTGGTTCATCGTCTTCATTGCTTCGATGATGAGGATGGTATCGCCTTCCTTGACCTGCTGGCCAATCGTCACGAAGGCGGCCGCGCCCGGTTCGGGAGAGAGATAGACGGTGCCGACCATCGGTGAGGTCACCGCGCCTGGGTGAGCGGCCGGATCGGCCGAAGCGGCAGGCGCAGCGGCGGCGGCCGGGGCGGCGACAGCGGCAGGGGCGGCGGCAGGGACCGAAACGGCAGTCACGACCTGTGTCTGGCGGCTAACACGGACGTTCAGACTGTCGTTGTCGCCATATTCGCGCTTGACCTGAAGCTCTGTGAGTTCGTTTTCACGCAGAAGTTCTGCCAGCGCGCGAATAAAGCTCACATCGCTGTCATGGCTCTTGTTGGTGCTCATGTTTTCCTCGGCCCGTTGCCTGTTACTGTATCGCCCCTTCGCCGCAACGCGGGGACGTGATCCTAAGGTATATATGGCAAGCGTGCCGAGGTGGGAAGGCGGCTCGGGCTATTTTATGACGTGGGGTCAATCGGCCGATCTTCGGCTGCGCCAACCGCCGTTTCCGAGCCATTCGCCTGCGTTTTGGCAGAAGGTGGGTGTTCGGCAATCGGTGTGGGCCATTCGGGCGCGCTTTGCTCGGGGTCCTTGTCCGGCTTTTGGGCCTCGTCTTTCAGCCTAGGCTCCCGGTCGGGGAGAATGATCACGCCATAGGGCTTTAGCGCGCGCGGCTTGCCGGCCTCTTCGACGCGGCTGGCATCTCGAATGGCCGGTTCTTCGGGGCGGGGCCGGAGATTGGTCGCCGGTGGCTCCGCCTGGCGGGCGGCCGCGATTGGGGCCGGATCGGCGGCAGTCGTGGGCCGGGCGGCGCCGAAACCGCCGCGATTGTCACAGGAAAAGTTACAAGATCCATTTCGAGCGTCCGCATCTGGAACGCCCTCACCCAAATTGGGAGATTAGCCGAGGACTCTTGCCAAAGAGTTACCGCAAACGGAGAGCCTGAGGGGGCTCCGCCCCCGCCCTTCGGGCTCCCCCGGAGTATTTGCGGGCCAAAAGAAAAGTGGCCCCGGAGAGACTGTCCGGGGCCAGAAGGAGTATTACTTGCCGCGATTTGCGATCAGGTCGTCGACGACCGAGGGATCGGCGAGGGTCGAGGTGTCGCCCAGCGCGCCGAAGTCGTTTTCGGCGATCTTGCGCAGGATGCGGCGCATGATCTTGCCCGAGCGGGTTTTCGGCAGGCCCGGCGCCCATTGGATGACATCGGGCGAGGCAATGGGGCCGATTTCCTTGCGGACCCAGTTGCGCAGCTGGGTCTTCAGGTCGTCGGTGTAGGCCTCGCCGTCCATCAACGTGACATAGCAATAGATACCTTGCCCCTTGATCTCATGGGGGAACCCAACCACGGCAGATTCAGAAACCTTGGGGTGGGCGACGAGGGCGCTTTCGACCTCGGCGGTGCCCATCCGGTGGCCGGAGACGTTGATCACGTCGTCGACGCGGCCGGTGATCCAATAATAGCCATCCTCGTCGCGGCGGCAGCCGTCGCCGGAAAAATAGTAGCCTTTGTAGTCGGAGAAATAGGTTTTCACGAAGCGGTCGTGATCGCCAAAGACACTGCGCATCTGGCCGGGCCAGCTGTCTTTCATGCACAAAACGCCTTCGGCGACTGTCTCGGTGATCTCCTTGCCGGTGGTGGCATCGAGGATCACCGGCTGTACGCCGAAGAAGGGCACAGTCGCAGAGCCGGGCTTGGTGGCGATGGCACCGGGAAGCGGCGTTAACAGGTGGCCGCCGGTTTCGGTCTGCCACCAAGTGTCGACGATCGGGCAATTCCCCTTGCCGACGACGTCGTTGTACCAGTTCCACGCCTCGGGGTTGATCGGCTCACCCACTGTGCCGAGCACTTTGAGCGAGGAGAGGTCGTGCTTGTTCACCCAGTCGGGCCCATGCGCCATCAGGGCACGGATCGCGGTTGGGGCGGTGTAGAACTGGTTGACTTTGTGCTTTTCGCACACGGCCCAGAAACGTCCGAAATCGGGATAAGAGGGTACGCCCTCAAACATCAGGGTCGTTGCGCCGTTGGCGAGGGGGCCATAGACGATATAGCTGTGGCCGGTGACCCAGCCGACATCGGCGGTGCACCAATAGATATCGCCGTCGTGGTAATCGAAGACATATTCATGCGTCATCGAGGCCCAGACGAGATAGCCGCCGGATGTGTGGAGAACGCCCTTGGGTTTTCCTGTCGAGCCGGAGGTATAGAGGATGAAGAGCGGGTCTTCGGCCCCCATCACCTCGGGCGGGCAATCGGTCGAGGCGTGGGCCATGACCGTGTGCAGATAGATATCGCGGCCCTCTTTCATCGGGACGCTGCCGCCGGTGCGCTCGACCACGAGGGTTTTCACGTCGCCGCAGATTGCCATGGCCTTGTCGACATTGATCTTGAGGGGCGTGTTCTTGCCGCCGCGCGGGGCTTCATCGGCGGTGATCACCAGCGAGGCGCCGCAATCGGAGATGCGGCTGGCGAGCGCGTCGGGCGAGAAGCCGGCGAAAACGATCGAATGGACCGCACCGACGCGGGCGCAGGCCAGCATCGCATAGGCCGCCTCGGGGATCATCGGCATATAGAGGATGACCCGATCACCCTTCTTGACGCCTTGGGATTTCAGGACGTTGGCAAACTTGTTCACCTGCTCGGATAGTTCGAGATAGGTGATGTGTTTGGAGATGTTGGGATCGTCCGCTTCCCAGATGATCGCAGTCTGATCGCCGCGGGTTTCAAGGTGGCGGTCGATACAGTTTGCCGAGACATTGAGTTCGCCATCCTCGAACCATTTGATCGAGACATCGGGGTGGGCGAAAGTTGTGTTCTTCACATTCGAGTAGGGCTTGATCCAGTCGATCCGCTTGCCGTGTTCGGCCCAGAATTTGGTCGGGTCTGCGACAGAGGCCGCGTAGAGTGTGTTATACTTGGCTTTGTCAATATGGGCGTTGGCCGCGAAATCTGCGGTGGGCGGATAGAGTTTGGTCATGGCTTTCCCCAATTCTTTGCGGGTGTCGCGGCCCCCGAGCGGGGCCGCAAGGATCAGATGGCGAGATATTTCGCTCTGAGAGCCTCATCATCAAGCACTTCTTGCGCCGATCCGTAGTAGACGACGGTTCCGGTGTCGAGGATGACGGCGCGGTCGGCCAGTTTCAGCGCGGCGACGGCGTTTTGCTCGACGATGATCGTGGTGATGCCCTGATCGCGGATGATCGAGAGGGTCTTGGCAAATTCCTGCACGATCACGGGGGCGAGAACCTCATATGGCTCGTCGAGCAGAAGCACTTTGATGTCACGGGCCAGGGCGCGGGCAATGGAGAGCATCTGCTGCTCGCCACCCGACAAGGTGACGCCTTCCTGCTTGCGGCGCTCGCCGAGGCGCGGGAAAAGCTCGTAGATCCGCTCGAGAGACCAGCCCTTGGGCGGGGCGATCTGCGCCAGCTGCAGGTTTTCCTCGACCGTGAGGCCGGGGATGATCCGCCGGTCTTCGGGAACGAGGGCAATGCCGGCCTGCGCCGCTTGAAAAGCTTTCATCTCGTGCAGCGGCTTGTGATCGAGCCAGATCTCACAGTGCCTGAGCGCTGGATTGTCGAGGCGGGCAATCGCCCGCAGGGTCGAAGTTTTGCCGGCGCCATTGCGGCCGAGAAGGGCGAGGATCTCGCCTTCGTGGATGTCAAAGCTCACGCCTTGGACGATATAGCTCTCGCCGTAGTAGGCGCGGATATCCCAGACCGAGAGGAACTTGGGCGCCGCGGCGGCCATGTTCCGTTGTTTGTCGAAGGGGCCATCAATGCTCTTGTGCTCTACGTGGGTCATTGCGTGCTTCCTTAGACCTGAGCCTCGACGCCGACACCTAGCGGCGGGATAGCGCTTCCAACTGGGGCCGCAGGGCCGACTGATCGTATCCGGCCCGCGCCACTGTGGCGATGATCTCGTCCACCGGCATCTGACCTGCCTGACCAAGGCACCAAATGATCGAACACCGGTTGCCCGAGGCGCAGTAGGCAAAGACCGGCCCCTCTGACGCTTCCATCGCCGCAAACTGCGCGTCGACCATCCCAAGATTAAGGGTCTGATGGCTCACAGGGTTGTCAATGAAAGTTAGCCCCGCCGCCTCGGCGGCGATCCGAACCACCGCCGACTGAAGCTCCATCGGAACTTCGGCATCAGGTCGATTGCAGATGACAGTGGTGAATCCCGCCGCTTTGATCGCCGGAATATCGGCGGGATCAATCTGCGGCGAGACGGCATAGCTCTCAGTGATCTGGCGTATTTGCATAGGCGATCTTTAGGCCGTGACCTAAGCCGCGTCTAGCCTCGAACGCAACATCGGGGCGGCCCACATTCCGCCAACCATAGACAGGATGAACACGATCCCGCCAATGCCGCCATAGGACAAAGAGGCGACCGAAGGGCCCGGGCAAAGGCCAGCCAGACCCCAACCTGCGCCGAACAGGATCGAGCCGAGAACCAGATTGCGCCCCACCCGCTGGTCGGGTTTGGGCGGGAACAGCCCGCCGAGCGCAGGGTTGCGGCCGCGGGTGATCCGCCAGGCAATCGCCATCGGCAGCATCGCGCCTCCCATAACGAAGGCGAGGGTGGGATCCCATTCCCCGAAAATGTCGAGCCAGCCCTGAACCTTGCGGCTGTCGGTCATGCCCGAAACCAGAAGACCGGCGCCGAAGAGGCCCCCAGCGATAAAAGCAAACAGACCGCGCATCAGACGACCCCCAGAAGATGTTTGAAGAGGATGATCGAGAGGCCGCCGGCCCCGATATAGAAAACGGTGGCAACAAAGCCCCGCAACGACAGGCGCGACATCCCGCAGATGCCGTGACCCGAGGTGCAGCCATTGGCCAGCCGCGTTCCGACACCCACGAGGATACCCGCCGCGGCAATGGCCCAGAGGTTGTCGGTGATAAAGTTGTCGCGCGGGCCCACCCAGAATGAGAGGAGGGTCGGCAAAAGGAATAGGCCGGCGATGAACCAGATCCTCTCGGATGTCTGGTTTCCCGAAGTTCCATCGACAACGCTGCCGATGATCCCAGAGGCGCCCATGATGCGCCCGTTGACAAGGAGATAGATCGCTCCTGCGATCCCGATAAGGCCGCCTCCAGCGAGCCCCAAAATCCATTCTTGTTGCATTCGTCTTCCGATGTTCTTCCGTTGGCGAGAAGCCGTTTCCCCGCCCAGCAAGTTTGCAGGGTCGGAAACCGGCGTCAGAAGGCCCGGCGCGGGGCAAAGCTCTCTCCGCCGCAAGCGCAGGCTTGCAGTCTCGGGATAAATCGTGACAGTTTGCAGACAGCCACGCCTTTCGGGGAGAAAAGTGCCTCAAGTCGAATCTTCATGAGGTAGGTTATAAGTGCAGAATAACATATTGCAAGATTGAAATATGCTCAGATCAAAATCAGTGAGCGAGTAATGCAAGATCCTGAAGTTGCAGCCAAAGCGATGAACGAAGCCGCGGACGAAGCTGCCGAAGTTCTTAAGGTCCTATCCAATCCCGCTCGCCTAAGGATCCTGTGCGCTCTTTTGCCAGGCGAGCTATGCGTGAGCGATCTAGAGGAAGTGTTGGGGGCCAGCCAATCCTATGTGTCTGGCCAGCTCGCGCGGATGCGGGCCGAGGGGCTTGTGGAGTGCGATCGCGATGGGCGGACGATCCGCTACCGCCTTGCCGACCAGCGGGTCGGGCCGATCCTTGAGCGGCTATACGAGGTCTTCTGCCCCGCTCCGGCCAAGGCCTGATCCTATCCCAATTGCATCTTTGCTTGCCCCGCCGTGCAAACGGCGGCCAAATAGATGTGAGGTAAGGTTAAAGACGGGGGCAGCGTCATGGGAGGTCCGGTCCGGATCATGCGTCACAGGGGCGTAGGCCATCTGGTGATGGCTGGCGCTGCCGGCAATGTCCTTCACCACGATCTGCGCCGAGCCTTGATGCAAGGCCTTGATGGCCTTCTGTCTGACAAAGATGTTTTGGGTGTCGTGATTGCGGGGCAGGGTGCGGATTTCAGCATCGGCCTACCAATCTCTGACGCCGCGTCGCAAGGGGCTGCGCCGACCTTAGCTGAGATAGCAGCTAAAATCGAAGCGGCACAGGTTCCGGTTGTTGCGGCTCTCAAAGGGCGGGTTCTTGGCGCTGGGCTCGAACTTGCGCTCGCCGCACATCGAAGGGTCGCCACCCCGACAGCGCGACTTGGCATGTCGCAGGCCAAGCTCGGGCTGGTGCCCGGAGCCGGCGGCACGCAGCGCTTGCCAAGGCTGGTCGGTGCCGAAACAAGCCTGTCCTTGCTTCTGGATTGGAGAACCATGCCGGCTTTCACCGCGCGCCAGTCGGGGTTGATCGACGAATTGGCCAATCAAAGCCCCGATAGCGCGGCGGAAGAGCTTATCCTCCAGCTGCAGAGTCTCGGCTCGCCTTTGGTCGCGACCGGCCAACGGCGCGATGGTTTTGCAGACGGACGCGCCTATTTCGAAGCGATCAAGGCGCGGCGCGCGGCACTTGCGACGTCTCCGCTCAACGCCCCAAAGCGGATCGTTGATTGCGTGGAAGCGGCGATCACCATGCCTTTCGAGATCGGTCTGGACTTTGAAGCCGTAGCTCTGGCCGATTGTGCAGCGCATCCT
>Ga0222714_10006973_pt1 | contig 10433 bp, 8 predicted proteins | sample C33_3DmetaG_FD_165048 | JGI IMG/M metagenome (GOLD analysis project Ga0222714, IMG submission 165048) | Estuarine water microbial communities from San Francisco Bay, California, United States - C33_3D | ecosystem: Environmental > Aquatic > Marine > Unclassified | place: USA: California... | reverse complement strand
GAAACTTTTTAGAAGGCGTGGTGAAGGGAAATCCAGACTTGTATGTTCCGATTTGGGGCGGGGCGACGTTGGTGTTTCTCACAGCGCTCGGGAGCGCGTGGGGTAAATATAACACCCATAAGAACGCGGCGTGGGACTTTGACGCGTCCACGGTGAGTCTTAGTGCAGCACTCATCTACGGTTACGTTTTCGTGTGGTCGTTGATTGTATATTTGACGTTAACATGCTACGCCGGGGTGGAGAATTTGCGCGTCATCGACGTCTGGTGCTTGTATGGGTACTCCATTCTCGCGTTTATTCCCGTGTGCATCCTAGCCACCGTACCCGTGGAATTATTCCGATGGCTCTTCACTGGCGCGTGTGCGGCGTTGAGCACGCTCTTCTTAATGTCCAACGTCCGTCAGCGAGTGTTGACGTCCACGAAAGGTTCAGCGTTTGGCGTATCGTTTGTGAGTTTCATCGGCTCGGCGAATTTCGCCTTTGCGCTCGTGTTGAAATTGTTCTTCTTCCAATACTACTACGGCCATTGAACCTCCTAGGGCGTTCTGTTCCGTTGTGTTCCTCGCACGCGTGCGGACCACAAGCACACACACACGAACACAGGGCAGAGCACATGTGTTGGAATATCAATCGAAAAAAGTTTGCGCTCACCACGCAACCCCACAATTCTAAACACTTCACATCTATGCGCGCCGCAGCCCGCGTGGTGCGCCGCATTACCACATCGCGTGACGCGCACGCCACAGTCACGTGCACCACTCACGCCCCATCGACGTCGTTCGCTGCGTCGTCACCGCCGTCGTCGTCAAGAACGCGCGGGACGCGAAGCGCGACTGCTTTACCCTCACCTCCTCGACAAAGAACTCGAACAATGACCGCCTCGACGACGTGGGACGCCACGCAAACGCAAGAGGATTTCATGCGTAACGATCGCGTTATCTTAGTTGACGCCCAAGACGTCGTTATCGGCGATGCGAGCAAGGAAGACGCACACAAGTTTCTCGACGGCGGGGCGACGCCGACGGGGACGTTGCACCGCGCGTTTAGCGTATTCATATTCGACGCCGACGACAGATTGTTGCTTCAACAACGCGCGGCGTCTAAGATTACATTTCCAAGCGTATGGACGAATACGTGTTGTTCGCATCAGCTCACGGGTCAGGAGCCAGGGGAGATTGATTCGCCGAGCGCGATCGCGTCGGGGTCGTGCCGCGGGGCAAAAAACGCCGCCGTGCGGAAATTAAAACATGAATTAGGCATCGATGAGAGCGATGTACCGATTGATAGCATTAAATTCTTAACGCGATTGCATTATTGCGCCAAGGATGAATTTGCAGAGCACGAGAATCAACCCGTTGGAGGAACGTGGGGCGAACACGAGATGGATTACATTTTATTCGTCAAGGTGCCGCGCGTGGGCGAGACGCTTCCGATGGATGTGAACGCGGATGAAATCGACGCAACGAAGTGGGTGAGTGCGAGTGAGCTGAAGAGTATGATGGATCCTACCAGTGGTTTGCGTTGGAGTCCGTGGTTTAGGATAATTGCGGAGAGATTCTTGTACGAATGGTGGGGTGATTTAGACGCCGCGTTGACGACGGACAAATACGTCGACGTCGGCACCATTCATAAGGTGATGTAGCACGGTGCGTTTTAGTTTGTTTTGTGTTCGTGAATCAACATCAATAGAAACGGCGGTGAAATCTCGATGATGACAACTGTGACGGGCGGACTGTTACGGTTTGATACCCGGTTGATGATTAGTCCTAGCGTTACCCACGGGTGCGCTCCTGAGAGATGTATTGCGCCGTTTACTTGTTTTTTGTTCGTTGCGACTCAACGCCTTGATGACATTGCCTGACGCTGTTTTTCTCCCAAGACACAGAATGAGTTGGTGGTGCTTAGCACCCAATCTATAGCACTTAGCGTTACAATGCAGACTATATTGCAGTCCATGAAGTCTAATTTACACAAATTTGCTGCCAAAGGCGAGCGAGGCGTCGACGAGCGTCGCTCGACCTCTCTCATCGAATTCTAAATCAAGCGCCACACACCCGGCGTTACACAACTTCGCATTCATGAGCTTCTCGAATATTTTCTTTTTATCTCTTCGCTCATCGATGCGCGCCATGACGGGTGCGACAGACGGTACAAAGGGCGTGAACGCGATGTCGTCTGCGCCGCTCGATTTACTGGCGTTTGTGGCGAACAGCGCGTCGAAATCGTTCGGTTTTGGTGGCACCGCAAACGGATCCACCGCCGGCTGCGCAAACGGATTAATACCTGGAATATCGTCAAACGGATTCGCCGCGGGTTGCGGTATCGCTTGCGCGGGAGTCACACCGACGACGCCGTCTTGTGACGCCGCCAGCTCTGGCGCCACGCGAGACACGAATTGCTGCAAAAACAAACTGTGCCCGACAACAATCACCGCATCGCCGCTCGCGTCAAATCTGATGGTTTCAAGAAAATCAACGATACGTTCTTCAACCTCTTGCGTAGAATCGGAATCTGTCTCGCTCGTCCACCATTGCCCGACGGCGTCATTTGCGTCAAACGTCACGCCGCGACTCAACAATTGCGACGCCGAATGCGCATTGATTAATTCCGCCACCTTTTGTTGCGCTCGCGCAATGACGCCATCGCCTTGGGCAATGCCAACGGTGTCGAGACCACCCACGCCTTTAATCTCGCGAATGCTCTGCAAGCACACTTGACGCATCGTAGACCCCGTAGCGTTTGGATGACTGTGCAGCAAAAAGCACGCCGTCTGCACCGCGCGCGTGAGCGGGGACACGTAACACGTCGTGCAACTCTCATACGACGCGCACAGCGCCTCACCCGCAGACTTTTCCATATCACTCATCGCGCGCTGGCTCATCGGCGACGACGGTCCAGACGGTGGAGACATTGTGGGTGGGGACAAATCGCTAATGTTTGCGTGCACGAGCACGCCCTGCCGCGCGTGCGAACACGCCACGGCGGCTCGGCTTCCCAACGCTTGCGCCTGTTGCACCCCAGCCAACGTCAATGGATGGTCAAAACGCATCATGTTTGCAATATTAATATCTCTTTGCGCTTCATTCCACTTGCTTTCACCGTGTCGTACAAAAAACACGCGCTTGGTTGTCTTTAACGCGACATCGAGCGCGCGGTCCGAGCGCACCATGCACGCGCCGAATCGTTCACCGTCGAGTTCTAATTTCCCTCGTAATCGCACCGCCACTTCGGCATTTCCCGCGCGCGTGAGTGCACGCATGGTAATTTGACCTCGGGCAATGAGCGTCGCGCGGTCGATCCCGCGCACGCTCGATCCTTGATACGCATCGACGCATAACATGTCGTCGTCGTCCACCGCGCACGCGAAATCCCGCGTGGCGTTCCACACCGGCTCGCGCGTCTTACTTCGCGATGTGGTGACGATTCTGCGACCCTTGAGCGTGCCATCACCGCGTACGATGCGTGCAACGATGAATACTGATTTATTTTCCGCAAACGACATCTGCGTACCGCGCGTGATCGTGATGAGCGCGCGCGGAGCCGCGCCGACGTTGGCTCCCAAAGACACTGAGTCGTCAACAAAGCGCACAAGATTATCCACCGCACCACCCGCGTCGTCGTCGACTTGATCACCAACGTAGTACGCATCGTCAATCGCGATGCGCGTTTTCAGTTTACGCTCGCGTTTGCCAAACAGAGACGCCCTGGACGTCGATGCGCTCGCGGAAGTTCCGGTGTCGCTGTCAGCTGAACGCTCATCGCCAATCACATTCGTCTTTGCCAGCGCATCGACGAGCGCGGACGACACCCGTTCGCGGCTCGCGGCGAATTGGTTCTTTATTTCCGTGTATCGCGCGCGCATCGCGGGCGCGGTGCGACTCGCGGTGGCGCGGTGCGACGCGTCAACGAGTGTCGTTCGCAGCGGGCGGTTGGCGCGCGTCGTCAGTGTCGCGCGCGCGCCATGGGCCCGGGCGCGGTGACGCCCGTCGCGGCGACGTACGCCATCAAACGATGCGCGCCGAATGCGTCGGCGTCGGCGGTGTCGGCCAATCGCGCGCGCATCGTCGCCGTCGCGCGCGCGAAAGATGGCGCGAAAGATGGTGAAGGTGATGATGATGAAGTTGGTGGATTGGTGTGCTGGCGACGAGGACGTGCTGGCGACGTGGACGCGTCGGTGTTCGTGTCGAGCGTGTACGTGGATGAGAGACATCGGCGACGGGGGATAGGGAGGGCGCTGATGATGGAGGCGGAAAAGTTTGGGCGCGAAGCGTTTGGCGTCGAAGCGCTGACGTTGTCCGTAAACTACTGGAATGCTTCGGCGATTACCATGTATCGCAATTTAGGATATGAGATAGAACCGCGTGGGTCGATTGTAGATGTGGTGTGCGACCCTTTACGGCTGGTGCAGCACCGCATGCGCAAGACTCTCGACTAGAAATGTATTATTAGTATCACATTATCGCCGACGCCGCTACATTCCGCACTTTTGAAGCGCGCGCTCGATGCCTTGCTCTTCGTACTCTTGCTTTGAAATCCAAAAGTCATCTTTACTGCGCATGATGTCCGCCAAGACGGCACCGCCGACGAAGACCATGTGCTTGCGATGCGCCGGCGCCTCAACTTTGAGCTTGAACTTTTTCAACGCCTCCTTGTCGTTGTTCAACACGTTCTTGAGGTACAAGCGCTTGATGTCCCGTTCGAGTCTAGATGGTAATCCAGCATACATAGAGTTCCCTCCAGAGAGAACGATGTGTTGGTACAACGAACGTCGGTTGTCGATTTCGTTTTCTTGTATGCACTTGAAGACGAGTTCAGAAATCCCCGCTCCTTCGACGTCAATCAATTCAGGTTGGAACAAGCACTCGGGACCCATGAATCGTTCGGGACCAAATTTAATGACTCTACCATCGGGTAACGTGTACGATGCATTCGTCGCCGTAGTCTCTCGTGCTAGTTGTAAGTCTCTCTTGTAATCGTACGCGACGTAGCACAGCTCCTCTTTAATCAAACGCGCTGTCTCCATATCCGCCGAGCGATTGAGTGGATACCCACGTCGAGTCAATAAATCAATCATCCGTGTCGTCACGTGTCGCCCAGCGACATTTAATCGCTTCGTGAGATGTGGGAACGAAAATCCATCCACTACTGGTACGACGTGCGTGACGCCGTCGCCAGAATCCACGACGACTCCGGTTAACAATCCTTGAGCATACAACGTCAACACCGCTTGCACTTGCACGTACGCACCCTTAAATCCATACGTTTCAAACATGGTCGACACCATCTGTTGCCGATTCGCCTTGGGATTGAGCGGTGGATCCGTGAGCATGACTTTACACTCGCGCGTGTCGCATCCCAGCGTCTCAAACGCGTGGTCCCACACCAATCCCATATCGCTCCAATCCCTCACCACACCATTCGTCACCGGATACGTCACTTCTAAATTCGCCCGACGTTTCGCCGCGTCTGCGCCAACGTACACGTCCCTCATCACCTCGCCATCATCTAATAAATTTTCTTCGTACCGCAACGTCGGTCGTCCAACCATGCACGGGAACAACGCGCGCGGGGTTTCATCCCCAGCAAACCCGGCTTTGACGAACCCAGTGCCGGTGTCGCACACCACGACGTTTTCACGGTTCGTCACCGCGCATGACGTCGCGAACTGCGCGGGGAGACCTCCGGACATTGCTGGTGAGAACTGATTGCTGAATCGCGGCAACAACCAAAATCAAATAGAAAATCACACGCGACGGGACAGACGCCGACGAGGCAGACGGCGGTGCGCGCGTCGAGAAGAAGCGCTACGTTCCCTTTGTGCTTGAACGTTGGAGATGCACACCTCGTGACCGTAACGGCGGACGTCGGCTGAGGCCCACCCCCGCGCGTAATTGTGCAGCGCAAACGGGTCACGTCGACGCGGTTTTGTCCCAAAAGGATCAAAGGGCTTTGTATCGCGCCGCGATGGATGAAGAGGCTGATTGTAAAACGGATTGCATGAGTTGAACAACGGTGTGTGTGTTTGTGTGTGTATTAAATTACTAAGCGGCGCAACAAAACGCGAACTTTTTGCAAAATGACACGTGACGTTGTTTATTCGTCGGCGTCATCGCTATCAATGGGAATCTTTGCGTCATCAGCGCTAGACGCCTCGGTAGCTGTATTGGACGAGCTGCCCATCATGCTTTGCAATGCACTCAAATCAATATCCTCCGAACCAAGGGCGGTGATGCGCAACTTGTTGTAATCTTCATCAGTCGCGCCAAACGTCTCCTTCAACTTGAGCATCGTCTCCTCACCCTGTTCCTTGTCAATGAACTCCTCGAGGTCAGCCAAATACATCAATTTGGCAAACTTCCCAGCACCATCAATCTTTCGCTCTACACCAGACGTCGTCATACCGGACAAATCCGTCATGAGCGTACCGTACTTTTTGAACATGCGCTCACCCGTCTCGACGAGCACCGCCTTGACTTGTTCCCCAGTCAACGCACACGCTGTTTTAAGCGCCAATACATCCGCTACGAAATCAAGCGTAAACGCTTCTTCAGTGAGCTTGTATCGCAAGTACTTGCGGAAAATCTCCGCGCTCGAGTACCCAGTCTTCATCGCGATGCCTCGCACCACGCCCTTGTTCACGCTCCCGCGTTCGTGCGGGAAAAAGTTCTTCAGTCGCTCCACAACCTCAACATTCTTATTCACCGTGCGCTTTCTACGCGCGCTCCCACTCGTCGCTTTACGAAACACCTTGTAGCACGAAAACGCAAACGTACTCGCCAAGAAGAACAACCCGAGCGCGCCCAAGTTGCGCACGCCGGGGTTCTCACCCGCCGCGCGCACCGTCTCCGACACCCGACCAAGCACCGTAAGCTCCTCATACTCCTCCTCCACCACATCAACATCCTGTGCGAGCTCATCAATCGTCAACGACTCCGTACTCGCGCCCTCAACACCGTCTCCATCGCCAACGACGACGCCATCCGCATCCGCATCCGCGTCCTCAACCTCGTCAGCCCCAGCCTCATCGTTCTCGGGCTCAACCTCTCGCGCGGGCGCCGGCGGCGCAGACGCCTTCCCTCGTCGCGCGTGCGCGCGAACGCTCGCACCACGAACGACGCACGCGGTCGACATCACCCGACCCAGCGCCACCGGCATCGTCGTCGTCGTCGTCATCGTCACCGTCGTCTTCAGCCCTGATGCGGATGAAGATGCGTTGACGCAACCTCTCCTGCGCCGCACCGTCGTCCTCGTCGTCGCGCGCGTCGTCGCGCGCGTCGCGAACATCGACATCGTCATCACCATCGCCGCTGTCGATCGATCGATCGATCGTCGTCGTCGTCCTCGGCCGGCGGCGTCGCGCAATGACGCGCGCGAGTGTGGTTTTCGGGCGAGTGTGCGATTCTCTCTCTATACTGTTTGCCTATAGGAATATTCCGTTTTTGTGCCACCTGGCACAGAGGCAAAACACGCGCGCCTCAAGGGCGACGACGGATGCGTTCGCGCCGCACACGCGCGCGCGCGCGAAAGCGAGTGCGCGAGCGCGCGGAACGAAGATGTCGTTTATGGATGCGCGCGATGTCGGCTCCAAGGTTGGCAGCGGTGGCGTGGCGAGCGCGCAGGCGAGCGCGATCGATCGACGCGAACGTTTGCGGCGGTTGGCGCTGGAGACGATTGATTTAGCGAAAGATCCGTACTTTATGAAGAATCATTTGGGGAGGTGCGTCGTCGGTATCGGTGTCGGTGTCGTCGGCGGCGCGCGTGGCGTTGTGTATCGCGCGCGCGTCGTGTGTGCGTCGCGTTCGCGCGAGTTGTTTATGCATGAGTGAATGCATCCGTGGAACGCTCGCGTCGCGTCGCTTTCGTGTTCTAAAGTACTGACCGTGTCTACTATATCGTCGTCGTGCGTTTCACGCGCGTCACAGTTATGAGTGTAAATTGTGCTTGACGTTACATTCCAACGAGGGTAACTACTTGGCGCACACGCAAGGGAAACGACACCAACAGAATTTAGCCAAACGCGCGGCGCGAGACGCCGCGGACCTCGTCGTCGCCGCTCCGGCGCATACGAAGATTCAACCCCGGCGTACGGCTAAGATTGGACGGCCAGGGTACAGAGTCACTAAGCAGTACGATCCGCGCTCGCGTCAGCGCTCGTTGTTGTTCCAAATAGACTATCCCGAGATTGAACAGGGCGGTTCGCCGAGGTATAGGTTTATGAGCGCGTACGAGCAAAAGGTTGAAGCCTGGGACAAGCGCTATCAATACATCATTTTCGCCGCTGAACCGTACGAAGTCGTGGCGTTCAAAGTGCCAAACGTTGATATCGACAAGGCTGGGCGTGAGAAATTCTTCACGCACTGGGATCAGGATTTAAAGACGTACACGTGTCAAATTACGTTTCGTCGAAGCGCCGGCGCGGCGCCCGGCGCCTCGGCGAGTCGAGCGTTCGGCGGCGCGATTCCCCCGCCTCCGTCTGCCCTCATGGGCGCGTTCCCACCGCCTCCGCCGTCATCGATGATGATGAACGTACCACCACCACCACCACCACCGCGATGAACATCCACATAGCCGTATTATTAAATCCCGTAGCCTCTTGTAGCCAAGTCGTTCATTTTTTTTTTTGCGTGTTGTACACCTGGTTCCCCCATGGGCATTCGTCGTCACTGTCGCGCGCCCACGCGAGCATGCACCGCCGGGCGTTACCCGTGGCGTTGCAGGCGTTCAATGACACCAACGCGCGCCCATCGTCGTCATCGCGCGACGACGCGCACGATGTACACGTCGATGTACACGACCACCAAGGTGACCACACGCAGCGTGGGAACAGAACCGACGAATTGGATGACGAAGCTGTGCGCCGCCGACGACGACGACAGGAGCGCGTGTGGGCGAGTGCGAAAGAGAATGACGACCCGGGGTATTATCACGCGGTGAAGGTGATGACGCCGACGGCGGGGACTCGCGTTGGGGCAAAGGATGACAGAGGAGCGCGCGCGCCGTTGTCCCCGCTCGGGACGACGTCGAGGTTGACGACCGAGACGACGAGGGCACCGACGCCGCTGCGACGCGCGAGGTCGCTCGTCGAACAAAGTGTTGGTGTGGATTTATATTATCTCGACGAACGGCGAGACGGTGATGGTCAGGGGTGCGGCGCGGGTGGCGCCGCGGAGGCGAGAGCGGCTGAGAGCGCAAAGTTAACGTCGACGTCGCGTCATCGCGAACGCGAACGCGAACGTGAAATGATTGCGTTTATGAAAGATCTCGCCGCCACCGCGGACGCACAGAAGAGTGAGATTGAGGACTTACTCGACGCCTTAGCCGCGAGCGAAGTTGACGCCGAAGAACGCGCAAAGGCGCTCGAAACCGAACGCGAGAGAGAACGCGACGCGCTAGAGTACGCCGTACTCCTCGAAAGCCGAGAACGCGCGAAAGCCCACGATCGTGCAGTCGAGCTCGAAACCTTACTCACCGTGAAAACTGCGGAAATCGAAAAATTACGCGCTGAGCTCGCCTCGCGCGCGCTCGACATCGAGCCGCGACCCGAACGTCGCGCGACGCCATCCAACGCCGCCAAGCGCGCCGTGTCAAACTTACGCGCCGAAATCCGCGCCGTCATTGAAAATGACATTCGTGCCGAGCTCGCCGCCGCCCTCGTGCGTGGGCAATAGTTGTATAATCACGTCATTAGCCCGTGTAAATCATTTCGCAGAGACGCAAAGCTTCTTGAATAGAGGGCATAACGACCACCCGCGACATTCGTCGACGCACTACGCGGGCGTTCGCGGTGCATCGCGCGCGCCGTGGACGAAGGCAGCGATTTGGCGAGCTTAGCGAACGACTGTCGAGAGAAGCGTCGCCGTCGAGAGAAGCGTCGTCGTCGTCGTCGCGAGAAGGTTGCGTCGTAGGTCACACGCCTCGAGACACACACCTGCTCTTGTGTCGTCGCCGTCGCCGTCGCCGTCGCCGTCGTCATGTCAACGCCCGCGCGTAAGCGCCTGATGCGCGACTTTAAGCGCTTACAAACGGATCCACCGGCGGGGATTTCTGGGACACCGAGCGAGTCGAACATCATGGCGTGGCACGCGGTGATCTTCGGACCCGAAGGCACGCCTTGGGAAGGCGGGACGTTTAAGCTCACGATTGCGTTTAGCGAAGAGTACCCAAACAAAGCACCGGTGGTGAAGTTTGTGACGAAGATGTTTCATCCGAATATATACAACGACGGAGGAATTTGCTTGGATATTTTACAAAATCAGTGGAGCCCGATTTACGACGTCGGGGCGATTTTAACATCCATCCAGTCGTTGCTGTGCGATCCGAATCCGAATTCTCCGGCGAATTCTGAAGCCGCGGCGTTGTATAACGAAAACAGACGGGCGTATAATAAGCGCGTCGCCGCGGTTGTGGAGAATAGTTGGCTAGAAATTGGGAGC
>Ga0222714_10006972_pt1 | contig 10433 bp, 3 predicted proteins | sample C33_3DmetaG_FD_165048 | JGI IMG/M metagenome (GOLD analysis project Ga0222714, IMG submission 165048) | Estuarine water microbial communities from San Francisco Bay, California, United States - C33_3D | ecosystem: Environmental > Aquatic > Marine > Unclassified | place: USA: California... | reverse complement strand
AATCGATATCCATAATCTGCAGAGTTAAATCCAGTACCATCTGTTCCTTCTTTCTGTATTCCTTCTACAAATATTTCTTCACCAACATCAAATACATTAGTACTAAAACCAACAATTGGAGTTGCAAGCACACATGTAACAATTCCTGCTGGTGAAGACCTGATTGAACTGATAGAAACTCCATTACTATTATTGATAGCAACGATTCTTTGTTTTACAGAACTTAATCCATAAGGTTGAATGTTTAAATTAACTGAAGATATTGATGATGAAGATAAATTGCAAGTTAATGACTCGGTGTCTACTACTCTTCCACTGGTAGGATCAACAATAATGAGATTGGGTGGTGAAGAATAATTTTTACCACCATCTATTACCGTCACACTAGTGAAAGTATTTGAATTGTTGATAGTAATAACTGGAGAAATATCTGCCTCTGGTCTTAAAGTTTTATCAGATGAATATTCAAAACCAGAATTTAATATTCTTGTTTTGTTTATCTTTCCAATAGTTGTAGACTGTGGAATGATATCTGCATTTTGTCCAGTTGTTGAAGATGTTCCAACAAATTTTGGAAGTTTCTTATAGTTGTATCCTGCAAATATAGTTTTTAGTTTTTTAATACCGCCATTTGCAGTCTTAGAGGTTGTATAGTATTCTAAAGTATCGTGCTGAGAAGGTAACAGAGAAGTTCTCTCTGGATTCTTGTTCAACGCAATGGTGAAGGTTGTGGATCCAATTCCAGATACAATATAACTTCCATTATAAGCACTATCAACAAAAGAAATTTCTGAAGCACTTCTTACTTCTTTATCTGATGTACTAATGTAACCTGAGGTTTCGAGTGCATAATATAATTTTTCTGGTATTTCACTAGAATGCTTTAATGTAAGTGTGGAATTAGTTGTTAATCCAACTGTACCAAAACCAGCAACACTAAATGTTGATGTACTACCTGTTGATACAAATTCATTGTTGTAATCTGCATCATAGAATATTCTTAGTTGTTTTCCAAATAGAGATGTATGAGAAACATCAAAAACTAAGTCTGAATTTCTAACCACAGGAATTTGTGGATTAACCAAACTAATTTGATGTCCAGTTCCACCTACCCCAATTATTGAAACTGTATTTGGATATTGTGAAAGAGTATCGAAGTAAGTATCTGTTAGTTTAACTGTATTGTCATCAATTTTGTATACAAAATACATTCCAGTGCTTAGACCAGATGCAATTAAATCAGTTGAGGTATAGAAAACTTTATCTCCAGTTTTCAGATAAGTTGCATCTAGAGTTATTTGAGAATTAGATGTGCTAATACCTGTAGATGTGAATCCAATTGGATTAATTAAAACTCTATCATATTCCTGGTTATATCTCACTCTAACAAGAGAAGAATTACCAATTCCAGTCGTTGTATTTGGGGCAACATTTAAAGTTACAATGTCACCTGTTTGTAAATTATGGAATGTTGAGACAGATACTGTTGATTTAATTTTTTGTACCTTACCTGTTACTTGAGGTAGATTACTTGTAAATGCATATTCGTAGTTATCAGACCCATTGCTTGAGAAATAAAGACCATTAGTGTTGGTTGTTAACCCAACTGAAGTTGTAAATCCAATAAAGTCTCTTGACTTGTTAATAACATAAACTGTTTGGGAAGATCCTGGGTCAGGAACAAAGAAAGTAGCGCCCCCAGGAGTATCAGAACAAACTAAGGATGAAGCTGTTGTTCTCTTACTGATGGTTACCTGTTGACCAGTTTTAAATGGGTGATTTGGTAAGTATACGCTTTGATTTGGTATTGAAATCGTATTTGATATTTCACCAACTGTATAGGAAACCGAAGATGACCCTCCAGAGGTTGTGCCTACACCTACACTTTGTCTAGGATTAAAGTATATCTTATCATTAACTTGAGAATCAAAGTAATAGAGACTTATTGGAATTTCAATTTTACTTGGAAGTATCTCTATGAAAGTGGATGAAGTATGTGCTACTCCAGTATCAGATCTTCTAACTCTCAGTATAGAACCTTCTTCAAAAATGTTAAGCACCTGAAGTGGCTCACTCTCGATTTGTAAGGTGCTTCCAATTGAAACTGATGAAGGAATATTTGACACATAAATGTCTTCAACCGTCCCTGGTGAGGGGACTGAACTCATTGCTTTGAATAATGTAATTCTTTCAGTTGTTACACCTACCTTGTGAGATTTTGAAAGTTTAGTTATAGTAGTTGATAAACCAGAAACTGATACATATTCTTGATCTGAAATAGTATGATATTGTGGTCCGTATACGTGAGCCTCTACAGTATTTTTATTTTTCCAAACAAAAACAGAATTGTTATAAGTATCTACTAAAGTTTCAATATTTGTAATTGTTTTTCCTTTAATCTCTGATATTTCTACGCTAAGACCACCACCATTTGTTCCAGTGTCATCGAACACTAAGTTTTCACCAACTTTATAACCTTCTCCAGACTGAATAATATTAAAAGAATCTACAGAACCTTTAGTAACAGACTCAATTACAGTTTGTTGTTTTGTAATTTCATTAGACTCTACTAAGAAATCATTGTCTGCATATTTTTCTCCTACTTTATATGGGAAAGTATTTCTAGACAAGTCGGAGTTATTGAAATCAAATCTTTGATTCAATGTGAAATTAGTTTTATCTACTATAGATCTGTAAGTATTTCCAATAAAATATGGATAAGATGGTTTTAAAGTGTTTGTTGCAGTATCAGTAGCAACTCCTACAAAGTAAGCATAAGTTCCATTTGGAAATTCTGGAGTTTTGCAAAATCTTCCGTTGTGAATATCGAGGTCGCCAGAATCATTAAAACTATAATCATCAACAAAAAATCCATTGGCAAAAGTTGATGGTCTATTTTCTACCTTAGATGTATCTAATACATATCCAGATTTAATAAGTTTAATAGGAGATGTAATATCTTCTACATTAGAATATCCATATGGTCCATAAATTGGATTTCCATCATATGCCCATCCAATGATTGGCGAATGTGTAGTTCCATTATCACCAAATGCTGATGAGAATGTTTCTGTGGAGTATCCTACAATTGCATATTCTAAATTATTTTCAGTATCTACTAGATTTTCATGAGAGAATCTATAATATTCATTTATTGTTAAAGGTCTAATAGTTGAATCTATTTTAGCTCCATTACCAGAAGCAACTACATTTACGGTTGTTTCTGAATCATAATTAACTCCTGGATTAATTACGACAATATCACTAACTTTTCCGTTGGATATTACTGCTCTAAGTATGGCGCCACTGCCTTTTCCATTTATCCTTAGATCTGGAACCGAATAATATTCAGAACCTCCAGATAATATTCTAACTTCAACTATTCTCCCATTTTTAATTATTGGAGATACTTCGGCGTTCTTACCATTTTTTATGGTAATAATTGGTTTCTTGATAAAGTTAATAGTATTTGAACCATATCCAGTTCCTTTTTCATATAGATAAGCATCAATAATTTTTCCTTTAATGACTGGAGTTGCAGTTATAATACCAACTATACTACTTCCATAAGAAACATTTACGGTTAGTTGAATATCTGGATATTTGAAAATTTGATATCCAGATCCAGTTGAAGCAAATTTTACATAATTTTTTCTTTCATAATTTGTACTTATAGAAGCACCAATTCCTGCATTTGCTAATCTAAATGAGTTATCATCTATTTTTAGAACATAATATGAATTTGCGGTTGAAAGACCAGAAATTGAAGTAGGAATAGATGTCCCAGCTCCTGCAGCAATATCATATCTGATAATATCACCATCACTGAAGTTGTGGTTTTCAAAAATAACACAATCTCTTTCAGAAGAAATACCAGTTGGTTTTACATATAAGTGTCTATTTTGATATCCACTTCCAGGATCAATAACTTTAATATCTCTGAGCGTCTTTTTCTCAAGGGTTCTAAATTTGTGGAAACCAGAGGTATTTTCTGTGGTAAATCCAACTGTGTTTATCCCGCTTACATAATCATTAATTGTTTGATATAGTTTAATAGAGCTAGTATTTACGACTTGTACGTAGTACTCAGATCCACTCACTAAAGTTTTATTTTGAACTCTATTATTGCTTAAATCTGGAGGACCAAATGTTCCAATACCCAGACTCGAATTGCCATTGTTATTGTAAATTATAGCCTGACCATTTGTCAGATTATGAAATCTTGTAAATGTTATGGTTTCGTTTGATATGTCAACCCCACCACCATAAATTGTTTCTCTGGCATCAAAATCAAGTTCTCTATATTTTTTAGAAATTATTGGGTCAAGAACAGCACCATTTCCATTACCACCAGATATAGTTGCAGATACTACTGTTTCAATGCTGAAGTCCTGAGGGTCAACAAGAACTGAAGATACAGAACCACTAAGAACAGGTCTGACTAAAGCAGTTGTTCCGATAGATGGAGAACTTACATTAATAACTGGTGGATTGATAACATCATATCCAGAACCAGAATTTATAATATTGATAGATTGTAGTGGACCATGATAAACTTTATCTGCAGACTTTGGACTAATAACTTCAACACCATTTATCAATAGTCCGATAGGACCAGTTTCAGTTTCATTCCCAAAACCCTCTGCATAATTTTTAACAAGAGGAAACTTCTTTAAAAGTTTTTGTGGACTTATAATTGAATCTCTATGTCGTGCCAGTAAGAACTTGTGAGATCCAGTTCCAGATGATAAGTCTCCAAATTCAATATACTCTGAGGAACCAATGAAAGATCTTGATGTGAATAGTCTTATTTGATTTAATGCCGACAATACTTCAACATAATAACTGTTGCCAGCGGTTAATCCGGGCATAGCAGTTCTTTCTGGCAAATAAACTACCTCATCGCCATTAATAAATGGAACATTCGTAGGGAAAGATATGATTGAATACTTGAGTGTGGTTACATTTAACCCTTGAAGTCTACTGCCATTTGCTTCACTGATGGATATCTCAGAAAGATTTTTGGTGATAGTGTAACTTGGTAAAGAATTGGAAGCAACATACGCATAATTTTGATTTGTGTAAACGTTTTGAATATTTGCAATTAAATTATTATTTCCAAATTGAAGATTTGCTCCTGTACTGGATGCCTTTTCAATTTTTCTTCTAATATCATAATCTAAAGATACTGAAGGAGAAAATGCTCCAAGTCCATTTAAAATTATTTGTTTAGTGGTAGTATTAACAGTTGCAACAGTTGCATTAGAAACAACAACAGTCTGCGTTCCTCGTAGAACAATATCTACTCTATCTCCAACCTTTAAGCTTGATTTATCAATGTCACTCAATAGTGTGAAAGTAGATCCAGAAATTGAAGATACTTGATATCTTGAGCTAGTATTATAGATCCAGGAGTTGGCAAATATTTGCTTATATGTTTTGTCGGAAGATGGATTTTTAATAGATTCACCTACATTTTTAATTCCTATAATTTCATTTTCACTTGATAGACTAATATCACCTACTGGAACAAACTTGGAGAGAACTCCAGTAATTCTCATTTCAACTTTTTTCTTCAGATTGCCATCTTCATATCCATAAACATACTCATTAGAACGAATGGTTGATGCAATAGAAATCTGACTATTAACACCAGTGCAACCAAAGAACTGGTTTACACTCTTGTCAGTATATGAAATAGTATTTGTTCCACTCAGTAATATTCCAGTCTGACCAAAACCAATGGTTGAATCTACAGATATAATAGATGAACCTACAGATACTGGTTCTAATACTTTTGTATTTCCTTGTATACTGAAAGTTCCTTCGGTTAAATCATTTTCATTAAATCCAATAAACAATGAAATTTTATAGTAAGTCTTTCCAGAACGAGTTAAAATCTCAACCTCAGATACTGACCCTTGTGTTTTATCATCGGTTGATTTTTTGATTGTTTGTCCAACTAACTTTAAAGGGTCTCCAGAAAGTCTTTCTACAATTAATATTTCCCTTCTTGAAAAATTGGCTGCAGAGGGCTTAATAAGCAGATTTTCAAGATCGATAACCTTAGCATCTTCATTATATAAAACTTTGAACAGAATTTTGAATGATTCTTCCGTTCCTTTTGATTGATATAGACTTCTTGCTTCTTTTACAAAGTTACTTACATCCAAGTTTGGTGTAAACCCAACGTTTTCCAACCCAGGAACAAACGTGTATTTAATTTTATTATAAAATTCCTGTAAAAACAGAGAACTAAGGTTTTTAACAGTGGCGCCAACAGTATGAATACCTGCAGATGATGTTGAAAATACTAACTCATCAGGATCATTAACTTGATGGTAAGTAGTAATACCACTAAATCCACGAACACACCCAGTAAATGTATTTGTTGTTAATCCAGTATATGTAATAATTTCATCATCAATTTTCAAAAGACCATACTGAGATGGGAAACCTTTTGTAGAAGTTACAGTTACTACATCAGATGTTGCTGTAATTGTACTGTTTAACTTTGTTTCTCCAGATATAATTTCTGGTGTTAGATTATCAATTTTAATATATTGATCTAAATTCTCAGCAATATCAATAGGACCGCCCTGATATTCCTGAGAAATATAGTACTGCCTTAGAAATTCTTCTGCCTTTGGAGATTCTGAAAGTAAAAATTCGGGTATTTGATTTTGAACAATTTGCTGAATCTTAATCCTTCTATCAAAACCAGTTTCAATCATATTTTATTTCCTCTCCAGTGCTCCGTTAGAGTAGCTTGACGTATAGTAATCTCTTACAAAAGTAACTCCAGAGATATCCTCTCCAGAAGAAATAACATCTTTAACCATATTTATGGTGCTATCTGAGATACTAAAACTCAGATACAAATCACTTAGTCCAACAACATCATTTGATTCTGGGAATGCTTGAACTTCAATAATATTGTTAGGTTCTACAGTTGATGTAATATTTAAAGTACCGATTAGAATCTCACCATTCATATAGTCAATGGTTCCACAAGATGCAACAACAACTCTATAAGTTCCATCTTGCAACTTTCTTACAATTGATAAAACACCTTTCCCACTACCATCTAGAGTACCGGTGCTTGTCTTGTTAGGAGTATCTGTAAAATAAACAACATCTGTGGTTCCTGAAATATAAAAACCTGTACTCTTTATATTGTAACCACTTGGATTAATGTGGAATTTATTACCATAGCAAAGTTCATACTGTGCAAATTGATTTGTCAGTGCCTTTAGATTTCTTCTAATTCTTACTCTAGTAATGTTTGATGTGATGGAACGATCAACATTATCAATAACCTGAAGAACTTTACTATATTTGAATCTTCCACCAAACTTGTTTAAGTCTACAGAAGATGCATAGTTTGTAAGTGCATTAACAACAGACGTTTTTAAGTTATCTACACTAGTGACTTGAGGTGAGTTATAGTAAATTGATGAATCAATTTCAACGTACAGAATTTTGAGATCGATAATTTCTTGATTGATGCCACTTAAAGAGTATTGTTTCAGTTTTGATAATATTGTTTGCTTATCAAAGTCGGAAATATAATCACCATTCTTAGGTTTAATACTTATCAACACTTTACCAAACTGTGGTGGAGTGAGTTCTTCACCACCGACAACGGAAACTGATTCGGTATTGGGATATATTTGCTGAATAATAGCTTCATAGTCTCTTGCAGTTACTGCTCTGTACTGAGCAGAATAAAGACGTGGTGCAAAATATTTAATCGAAGCAAGTGGTTCAATGTCACCACCGTTCATTGCATTCTGAACTGTAGTAATGGTAACAGAATCTGATGGAATGATTAGAGCATTTGCAGAGTCTCTAACAGTTCCAGAAAAATTAAAGAGTGAAGGACCATTTCCTTCCTTTCCATCAGTCACAATGTATGTGACTGTGACTACAGAACCATTTTGAAGTTTTTTACCAATTATTCCATCACCGAATAGAATTTCATATTTTTCATCTTGAACTTCTTGAATCAAGTAAATTTCAGATGTTGACTTAACACGAATGATATTATCTACTCTTTCATATTCTCTTCCAAGACCACTGTCAGATGGTCCCTTTACATAAACAACAATTGTTGAAGTATCAATGAATGAGTTTTCTAATACAAATCTTTGGTCAAGAGATCCGTCCACAACAAATTGTTTGGTCAGAAACGTTCCTTGATAGATTTCAACTGGACTTTCAGTTGTTCCAAATGTTGCAACACCATTTTTAATGGTTGTTGTTATATTTTCAGGAATTGAAAATGTATAAGTGCTTTCATTTGTGTTACCAACACACACCAGACCCGCCTGTAAGGTCATTGAACTACTGGTTGAGGTAGTTGGTACGTTAATAGTGATATGTGCTCTTGCTGCCGTTCTAGAGCGTGGTGTGTAACCAATATTTCTTGCGAGTGAAACAACATTTTCTCTTAATGTTGCCGAATCCAAGAAGGATTCGTTCACAATCATATTAGAGTTAAATGCTGTAATATATGTGTTATACGCTAAAGTATCGATTAAGACAGAAAAGTTGGACCCCTCAAAATCAAAGTCCGTGAAATTGGAGTTTGCACGGAGATAATCTTTAATTGAGGTCTTAATCTGATCAAAATCGAGATTTGTAAACTTAGTGAAAGGCATTTTATCTGGTTGCCTCTAGTATGAATGTAAATTCTTGCGTCGGAAACTCTTGTCCAATGATATCAAAAACTACAGTCACATTAAATGTATTTTCATCGGGTTGAGGATCGACCTCGACCTGAACATTTGTGACTCTAGGTTCAAAATTTCGAATTGTTGTAAGAATTTGGTCCTCAATAATTGCTGCAGTACCATAATCAACGAATTCAAAAAGACTGGAGCGTACTTCAGAACCCAACAGAGAGTTAAAAAACCGCTCTGTTGGGATAGTTTCGACCAAATTTCTTACAGAACGACGAATTGCATTCTCATTTTTGAGAATGGGCAGGTCTTTTGTCACAGGATGAGGCTCAAAAGACAAACTAATGTCTTTAAATGCCCTTGATACTCTTGAGACTGCCATTTCGACCGAGTTTTTCTTGCATTATTTATAGTTATTTCCAGGGAGATCCATAGTTTGGTTCGGTCCCATACTCCCAATCATCGTAATCTTCGTCGTTTCTTATTTTTTCGTGCAACTCAACTTGTTTTTTAAGGTCATGTTTTGGTGCAAGGTCGTGCATGACCTCTTGAATGACTCTTTTTGGTGGTGTTTGTTCATAATCTGTGATCAAACGTGTGGTTCCCCACATTTCTCTCATATAATTTGAGTCTCTATCAACGGGTAAGTTAGACATTTTAGCTCCTGTTTTAAACGAATAAAACAGAACTTTTATAAAGGAGGTTGCTATCTCCTTATGTCTATTTAACGTTCGACTTCGCGTAGAGAATATGAGTCAGAATTAAGGTATTTAAGTATTTCTAAGGCAATCAACCGTGGATTTCCTTCTCCACAAGTATATACATCGACTGCCAAACATCCATTCTCTGGCCAAGTATGACAAGACACATGACTTTCTGCCAATGCAATTACCACAGTACATCCTTGTGGTAAAAAACAATGAGAAAATGTGTTTAAAATTGTCATCTTGGCACGGTTTATGCCTCGAATCATTGCATTTTGAAGCGATTCGACATCATTAATCGCTTCAAAATCAACATTATACACCTCTAAGAGCAGGTGCTTGCCCATTGAATACTGTTTCAACTCAATTTTTTCGCAAAAAAGTTATTTATTTTCTCTTTCTTCGGGTGTTGTGTAGAAATACTCATCACAATCACCTAGACTTCCCCAATCAAGTTCATTTTCGACCTCAAACCACTGAGTCGAAACCTTAAAATCGGGTGTTTTTACTTCAGATGGTGTCAAAGAGACATCATAGACTCTACATCTATTGTTTGGATAGAGTGCATACTGACCATTTTCAAGCTCAATTAAGTTAAATGACTTATGCTCTTGAGGTATTTCGCTGGTACTATAGTCAATTTGGTCAGCAGAGTCGTGATAGTTATCTAATGTACAGATATAAGACCCATTAATTTCGCCAAAATGACGAGTACGAACGACCCAACGCATGGACCCTGTGAACTGTTTATAGATGTTTGTGACACCATAGTCCATACAGTTCCAAAACTGTAGGTTTGGAAGATCAAGGTCAGGAGTCGGAGTCTCTGGAGACGAGACAAACGCAGATATCGGTAGTTTATCAAACATTGCCGCATAGTCTGGTAAGTACGTTTCAAAATAAAAAGCACGTCCAGGTATGGACTTTGCCGATACCCAGACGCCTTCCACAAACTCACCATGTCCATCTTTAAGGTCACGTAAGTATTCTTTACGTACCCATACTCGTTGTGCTGGTAAATTCGTAATTAAACAACTCATCCTTT
>Ga0222714_10006970_pt1 | contig 10436 bp, 5 predicted proteins | sample C33_3DmetaG_FD_165048 | JGI IMG/M metagenome (GOLD analysis project Ga0222714, IMG submission 165048) | Estuarine water microbial communities from San Francisco Bay, California, United States - C33_3D | ecosystem: Environmental > Aquatic > Marine > Unclassified | place: USA: California... | reverse complement strand
AGTCAAGACTATTCTTCAATGGTTAACTTTGCACGTTGTAAATGTTTAGGTGCAAATGTTCTCCGTGGTCCCAAGCAAATTCCTTGGGATGGGAAACTACAGTATGATTATCAACTGTGGATTGACTCGGATATTGTCTTTGACACAAATAAGTTCTGGCAACTTTGTGATCTTGCTCTGAATGAAGATGGCACAGAACGTGAAGTAGTTGCTGGGTGGTATGCTACAGAAGATGGACACACAACTTCTGTCGCACATTGGTTAGAAGAAGATGATTTCCGCAAGAATGGTGGAGTCATGAATCATGAAACTGTGGAATCAATCAGCAAGCGTCGTAAGCCATTCACTGTGGATTACACAGGTTTTGGATGGGTTCTGATTAAGAAGGGTGTTTTTGAAAATCTCGAATATCCTTGGTTTGCACCTAAGATGCAAGTCTTTGAATCAGGAAATGTTCAGGATATGTGTGGTGAGGATGTATCGTTCTGTCTTGATGCTAAGGAAGCTGGTTTTGAGATTTGGTGCGATCCTCGTATTCGTGTTGGTCATGAAAAGACTCGTGTTATCTAATTAAAGGAGAAGTATTATGGCAAAAGGTGGATCTAATAAGACTGTTTTTGAACCTGGTGCACCGAAGAAAACTCGTCAAGGTCGCTCGGCAAGAACTCTTCTCAGTGCAACCTCTCGTAACGGTCGCAAGAAAAGATATCGCGGGCAAGGTAAATAGGAGTAGATGATAATTACTCATGTATCACCTAGATTGTTGCGATGAATGGAATTCAATTCATCCTCAAGATATGTGGGTATATAACAAACTCTTTTTAAATCAATCTCTAGGGCATCTCTGCGGACCTACAGGGTGCCCTGTTCCATATTCTGGATATTATATCGTCCGACCAAGTATTAATTTACTTGGTATGGGGCGATTTTCTCGTTTTGAATGGATTTATAAATCAACAGATAACTTCCACCCTTCCGAATTTTGGTGTGAAATTTTTGAAGGATCACATCTTAGCGTTGATTTTCAAAATAAAAAGTCTCAATTGGTAGTATTAGGGGAAAGAGATGATGATGAACCTTTATACAAATGGAAAAAATGGTCTAAAATAAACTATGAGGTTAAATTTCCAGAGATCCTAAATGATCTAAAAGGAGATTATGAGTGGATAAATTGCGAATTTATTGGAAATAAACTTATAGAAGTTCACTTTAGACGAAATCCTGATTTTAGGTATGGGAATAATGTTGCAATTCCTGTCTGGGATAGTCAAAAATGTGATAAAAATGATAATATGAGGTATGTTACTGATCGAGATTATCTAAGAAAAGGATTTTTTATCGATATTCGGGATAGCAACCCCGTAAAAAGTTCTGATCTAACAAATCAGGAGCAAAAAAATGACTAAACATGTCGATAAAGACCAAAATTATATGAAAAATGAGTGGGGAACAGAGTATTTGTCAAGTGAATATGGTTGGGATAGTAAAATTGAGAAGCAAAAGATGCTTCGTGAGATTGCAAATGATGATATGACACCAAAAAAGCATGATTTTTTCCACCAAAATGAAATTCATTCAAAAATTCGTAATGATGAGGATTATGATGACTGGGAATATGGAACTGAACCACTTTATGAATCCAAAAATCCTTAATAAATAAGGTAGAATTATAATATTAAATGCCTTTACAGAGGGTAAGCCAAGGTTTCAGAGACATTAGTATGACCTTTCAGAGCAATCCTCTGACTGGTGACTTGATTGCGCTTAAAAATGAGAATGCAATCGCAAGATCAATCAGAAACATTGTGTTTACCCTTCCAGGTGAGAAGTTCTTTAACCAAGATTTTGGATCTAAAATTTCTAGAACTCTTTTTGAGAATGTTGATGATATTTCTGCATCAATTATTGTTGATGAAATTAAACAATCAATAATAAATTATGAACCAAGGGTTAGGTTAATTGATGTTCAATCTTTCCCTGATTACGACAATAATGCTTTTGACGTAACAATCATATATGAAATTATTGGAATAGATGTTTCTCCACAAGAATTACAGTTTGTATTGCAACCAACTAGGTAAAAATGCCATTAGTAAATTTTTCTAATCTGGACTTCAACCAGATTAAAACAACACTTAGAGATTATTTGAAATCAAATTCGGATTTCACTGATTATGACTTTGAGGGATCTAATCTCTCAACGATAATTGATGTTTTGGCATATAACACCTATATTACTTCATACAACGCAAGTATGGTTGCGAATGAAGTTTTTATTGATAGTGCAACATTAAGAGAGAATATTGTAAGTCTTGCAAGAAATATTGGATATGTTCCAAGATCAAGAAAAGCAGCAACAGCAACAATAAGTTTTTTTGTAGATACTACTAATTTAACCGTTGCACCACCATCTTCACTTACTCTACATAAAGGAGTGGTTGCAACAACTTCTGGGACGTTTGGAGGACAGTCACTGGTATTCTCCATACTTGATGATATAACAGTTCCAGTTTTTAATGGCATTGCATCCTTTGATGAACTACCCATTTATCAGGGTTCTTTCTTATCATCAAACTTTACTTACAGTTCAAGAAACGTAAATCAAAAATTTATTCTGCCTAATGCTGGAATTGATACTGATTTAATTTCGGTATCTGTCAAAACGAATGAAAATTCAACCTCTTCAGTAAAGTATAAATTGCAAGATAGTTTGTTTGATGTCAAATCAAATTCAAACGTATATTACATACAAGAAATTGAAGATGAAAGATATGAATTACTTTTTGGCGATGGAATTTTTGGAAAGAAACTAGAAGAAGGTAATTATATTACAGCAAATTATATTGTATCTAATGGTGATGGAGGTAATGGTGTAAGTCAATTCTCATTTGCGGGAAGACTTACCTACACAAGAAACGCTATAACATATCCAGTAGAATCTGGAATTTCTCTATTATCTACTGGTCTAATATCTTCAGGTGGCGAAAACATTGAAAGTATAGACTCTATTAAAAAGTATGCACCAAAAATATATGCATCACAAAATAGGGCATTGACATCAGATGATTATGAAACCCTAATACCAACAAGAATTTATCCAGAAACTGAATCTATATCAGTTTTTGGTGGTGAAGAATTGATACCACCACAATATGGTAAAGTTTTCATCAGCATTAAACCAAGATTTGGAGATTTTCTTCCAAATTTAATCAAGGAAAATATAAAATTAAAACTTAAGAAGTATGCTGTAGCAGGAATAGTACCAGAAATACTGGATTTAAAATATCTCTATCTAGAAGTAAATTCAAAAGTTTATTATAATACAAACTCTGCTCCATCTGCAGATAATGTTTCTAGTTTGGTTCAGACAAATGCAACAAAATATGCAGAGTCATCAGAATTAAATAGGTATGGTGCAAGATTTAAGTATAGTAAATTCTTGAAGATTGTTGATGATAGTCATGAATCTGTAACATCGAATATCACAACAATTCAAATGAGGAGAGATTTGAGAGTTGTTTTGAATGCTTTCTCAGAATATCAAATTGGATTTGGCAACGAATTCCATATCAATAGCATGAATGGTTATAATATTAAAACTACAGCATTTAGAGTTGCAGATATTCAACAAAACGTTTATATATCTGATATTCCAGACACAAATAGAGAAACTGGTTCTCTTTTCCTCTTTACATTACCATCCGAAAACTCAAGTTCTCCAACAGTTATTAGAAGAAATATCGGATCAGTCGATTATAAAAAAGGTATTTTGACTATTAATCCAATCAATATACAGGCAGGAAAAGTAAAGGATGGGCAGACAATCATTGAGATATCTGCAGTGCCACATTCGAATGACGTTGTTGGATTGCAGGATTTATATTTGCAACTAGATATTAGTAAGAGTAATTTTGAAATGATTGTGGATAGTATTGCCTCTGGTCTAGATCCATCCGCATCAAATTATATTACTTCATCAAGTTATTCTAATGGTTATTTGGTTCGCCAAACTGGTGAAATAGGTGCAGTATCAGCAACTACTGTTGTTTCAACTTCAACAGGAAGTGCTACAATTCCAAGCACGACAACTGTTACATCCACAACAGGAACATCTAGTGCATTCACAACTGGTACAACTTCTTCAAGGTCTTCCTATTAATAAAAAGTAAGATAGTAAAATGATACAAAAAAGAATTCAGTTTCAGAACATTGTTCAGAATCAACTTCCTTCATATGTTAAGGAAGAATTTCCATTAATAGCAGAATTTTTAAAGCAATATTATCTTGCTCAGGAGTTTCAAGGTGCTCCAGTAGACCTAATTCAGAATATAGATCAATATATTAAATTAAACGAAACTACAAATATAATTGATAGTGTAATTCTAAAAGTAGATTTAGACTATGACGACACAACAATTGAAGTTGACTTAATTCAATCTCCATCTGGAACATCTGGTTTTCCAGATTCATATGGATTATTAAAAATAGGTGATGAGATTATAACTTATAGTGGAAAAACTAACAACACTTTTACTGGTTGTATTAGAGGATTTTCTGGCATAACAGATTATATTTCTGATGATAGCCCAGAGCAACTAGTTTTCTCATCTTCAGAAGCAGATACTCACAATGGTTCTTTGTATGATATCAATAGCGAACTTGTAACTAAAGGATCTGAAATTAAAAATTTAAGTATTCTTTTCTTAAATGAGTTCTTAAGAAAAACTAAGCATCAGTTTTTACCTGGATTTGATAATAGAACTTTATCGTCTGATCTAGACCAAAACATTTTTATCAAACAAGCAAAAGATTTCTACGCTAGTAAAGGAACGGATAGATCTTTTGAAATTTTATTTAAAGCGTTATATAATGAAGATGTAAAAGTTATAAGACCAAGCGAGTATCTACTTACACCGTCCAACGCAAATTATAGAGTAACGAATGATATTGTCGTTGAAGGTCTTATAGGTGATCCATCAAAATTAGAAAATTCTTTTATATTCCAAGATGAGTATGGTTCTTTATTCTCCAAAGCATATGCTCCAATAACCAATATTCAAAAAATAGACTCTGGAGTAGGAAAAACTTTCTATAAACTCAGTTATGATGCTGGATACAATAGAGATATTATTGTAGATGGTTCATTGTATGGTGGATTTAAAGTACATCCAAAGACAAAAATAATTGGAAGAGTATCTGCTGGTGCCACAGTACTTGATGTTGATTCCACAGTCGGTTTTGGAACTTTTGGAGAACTTTCTGTAAGATATAATGATACTACAACTGGTATAGTATCATATACTTCAAAGTCTTCAACTCAGTTCTATGGATGCTCTGGTATATCTGGAATAATTCTTGATGCAGAAGAAGTTGGCATAAACACGTATGCATATGGAAGATATTATTCTTATGAAAATGTAGGTACTTCTTCAACCATTAGAATTGAAAATATTGTTACTCTAAGAATTAATTCAGTTCTGTCTGGATTTGAGTATGACAAAGATTCTTATTATTACACACCAAACGATACAGTAGTTATAAAAACTTTAGGATCATCCGCAAAGGACTTTTTATCCAAAAATTGGTTTTATAATGTATCATCGAAACATGCAGTAAAATCGAATGGTTTAACCCTTCTTAATACTGCAAATAATACTTATAGAATAGATTTAAAAACAAATCATTATTTTAAAGTTGGTGACGTTATATCAATTATCGAAGGAAAAGTTGAAAGAGAAACTGCAGTAATAGAATCAATAATTTCCAATTCATCTTTCCGTGCAATACTTGGAAGTAAATTCTCATTATCTTTGACACAGGATTACAAAGTAAAGAGAAAAATACTAAAGGGACAATCAAATACATTTAATCTCAACGATTATTCATCTAATGTTCAAAATGTATATACTAGTTCCTCAGAAACTGGAAATAAAGCAAGAGATATTTTAGTTTCTTCACCATCAATACCATATTATCCATCTCAACCATTAGACGCAACTGACAGAAGTGTTACTTTCTCCGGAACATTTACTGCAAATGCAAATGGAACTCAGTTAAGTATTCCAAATCACAATTTTTATACTGGAGATGCTGTTTATTTTATTCCAGAAAAAGTAGTAAACCAATATACAAATCTTTCCGGAATTTCAAGCACGGGTCTTATTGTAAATTCAAGCATATTCTCTGATGACAATTTTGTTGTCAGTGGAATAGTTAATGGAGAAGAAGTTTTTAACAGAATTCCTACAAATGAAAAACTTTACTTCATTAAAAAAATTGATAAAGATACTATAAAACTTGCTAGAAGTAGAGATGATATATTCAATTCAAAATTTATAGACATTGGTTTAGATAAAACTGTAACTAATAATAAACTTGTCCCTTATAATTTTAGATTAAAAACTTTAGAACCACAAAAGATTCTAAGAGAGATATCTGAACCAAATGTTGATGGAAAATTATATAAAACAGAACCAGGATTGAATGGAATTTTGGTCAATGGAACTGAAATTCTCAATTACAAATCGACAGACTTGGTTAGATATGGAAGAATAGATGATATTGAAATTGTTTCTCCTGGAACTGATTATGATGTTATAAATCCACCATTAATCAACATAAGTGATAGTGTAGGAACTGGTGCAACTGGTTATGTATCTGTATCTGGTTCTTTGGATCAAATAAGAATATTAGATCCAGGATTTGACTATCAAGAGATTCCTACAGTTAGTATTTCTGGTGGAAATGGTTCTGGTGCTGACGTTTCTGTTAATATGAAACTGGTTGAGCACTCTGCAACGTTCTTCTCCGATGCTGGATCTAAAAAAGTTTCTATAGGAGCATCTCTATCTACTATTGGATTTAGTACTGCCCATAGATTTAGAAACGCTGAGCAAGTTACATATCTCTCAAGTAATCAAACTGAAGTTGGTGGATTAACAAACAGCGCATCTTACTTTGTAAATGTTATTGATTCTCTGACTGTAAAATTACACAAAACTCAATCAGATGCTATATCTGGAATAAACACTGTATTTTTAACTTCTTTTGGTGTAGGTAAGCAACAATTAAAATCATATAAGAATAAATCTGTAGTTGAATCTATCAATGTTATTGATAGTGGATTCAATTATGAAAATAAACAAAGATCTACCAGTTCAGCATCTGGGATAAGCACTTCTCTTGGACAAATATCAATTGAAAATCATGGATATAACTCGGGGGAGATTGTAAGATATGTTGGCGTTTTAACCACTTCCGATACACCTATTGGCGGAATTAGTACAAACACAGATTATTATGTTACAAAGATTGACGACCATACAATTGCATTATCATCTGTTGGCTTAGGAACAACTAGTTCTGATTTCTATTACAGAACAAAGCAATATATCAATTTAACTTCTGTTGGAAGTGGAGTGCATTTATTCAATTATCAACCAATAACTGTTAGCATCTCTGGAGCATGTCAGTCCGAAGCAAGTATTCAACCAATCTTTAGAGGAACTTTAACCTCCGTTCATTTGGTCAATAAAGGTGTTGGATATGGTTCATCAGAAATTATAAATTTAAACAGAGAACCTTCAATAACATTAAGAAGTGGCAAGAATGCACAACTATATCCAATAATAAATGATGGAAAGATTGTAGAAGTATTGGTTTCCAATTCTGGTGTTTTATATAATTCTCCACCAGACTTAATTATTTCTGGTGATGGTGTTGGCGCAGTAGTAACACCTGTAATGAATGGTTCTATATTACAATCCATCAAGGTCGTAGAAAGTGGTGTTGGATATTTACAATCAACAACTTCTATAAGAGTTGCTTCTTCTGGAACGGGTGCATCTTTCAAAGCAAATATTCAAAGTTGGAGAGTAAATCTATTCCAAAAATACTTCAATACCTTCACTCCAGATGATGGTGTTATTTGTGAAGGAATTAATATTAAATTTGGATTGCAATATTCGCATCTGTATGCTCCAAGAGCACTTAGAGATTTACTTTATTCTGTAGATCAAACTGGAAAAGTTTTATTTGGACAAAAAGATCTTCCTTTTGTAAATGGAAAAGAATCATCACCAATTAACCATTCTCCAATAATTGGATGGTCTTATGATGGTCATCCAATATATGGACCATATGGTTATGTAAGTAAATCTGGCGGTATTGTTGCTCAAATGAGGTCTGCTTATGTTGAAGAAGCAGATAAAAAAGAAAACAGACCACCAATTGGTGATGGTCAGGGACAATTTCCTGCAGGATTCTTTGTTGAGGACTTTACTTATAAAAAATCAATAGATGAAACTGTCCTTGATGAAAATAATGGAAGATTCTGTGTTACGCCAGAGTTTCCAAAAGGAACTTACGCATACTTTGCAACTATTAACACAGTATCCGTAGATTCTGCTCCACCTTTTGCCAATTATAAGAGACCAGTTTTCCCATACTTAATTGGTGACAATTTCAAAGGAATTCCTAATAAATTTAATTATAATTATGATTCTAATCAAGATGATTTTGACCTAAACTCCACAGATTGGTTTAGAAACACAGAGCCATATAATTTATTAAATGATGACGTAAGTTATGACTATGTTTCGTTGCCAAATAAACTAAATCAAACTGTTGATATTACTGCAGTTTCTCCAGGATTTGTTAATGGAGTTGGAATTGTAACTGGTGGAAATAACTACAAAATCGGTGATAATGTTGTATTCAATAATATTGAAACAGGTGGAGATGGTGCTGTAGCGAAAGTGACAAGGGTTCTTGGCAAATCTGTTAATAGTGTAAGTGTAGCAACTAGTTCAATATTTAATGTCAGTATAGTCCCAGTAGATAATAGAGGTTCTTACACAGTTATTTGTGATAATCCCCACAAATTCCAAAAATTTGATGTTGTCAATATTACGGGACTTTCCACAAGTTCCTCTAAAATTGAAGGTTCTCATCAAATAGGAATTGGTTCAACTGCAGTATTTTCTGTAATTGGTGTAGGAACTGCTTCTTCCGGTATTGGAACAGTTGGCGCTACTGGAATTGTTACTTATTTTAATGTATCGGGTAGATTTGGTGATATTAGAGAAAATGATATACTTGGAATTGGAACAGAGAGAGTTAGAGTTTTAAATATTGATCAAAAAAATTATAGAATAAGAGTTTTGAGATCCGTGGATAATACTGTGGGTTCTTCTCATTCAGTAACAACGGTAGTTTATAAGGATCCAAGAACATTCTCAATAAACGTTGGTTATTCTACAAACTATCAATACAAAGAAAACAAAGAAATATATTTCAATCCAATAGAAAACGTTGGTCTTGGAACAGAAAGTGGTGTTGGAATTGGAACTACTATTTACCTATCAAATCCCGGAACAGGGATAACAGCAATCTACATTCCAACAAAATCAATTTATATTAAAAACCACAATCTAAACACTGGAGATCAATTAACATATTCACCAAATGGTGGAAGTGGATTGATTGTCCAGGAATCGAATGTTGGTTCTGCAACCACTCTATCAGATCAACAAACACTATTTGTTGCAAAAATAGATGAGGACCTTATTGGACTTGCTACTGTTAGAGTTGGATTGGGAACAACTGGAACTTTTGTTGGAATTGCTAGCACGGTGAGATCTTCCACAACCCTATTCTTCAGTGGAGTTGGAACAGGAGTATATCATAGTTTTAAAACAAACTATTCAGTTATTACTGGAGAAGTTAATAGAAATATTGTAACTGTTTCTACAGCACAAACTCATGGTTTAAAAACTGGACATGGTGTTTTTGTGGATGTAAATCCATCTATAGCATCAACTTTTGTAGTCAGATATGACGATTATAATAGAAGAGTTTTGTTTGATCCTCAAACTTTTACCTCTTCTGGAGTCAATACTACTACAAATACAATAACAATCTCTTCTCACGGATTCAAAACAGGTCAAAAAGTTTTACATACGTCATCAAGTCCTGCTGGTGGATTGGAAGATGAAAAACTATACTTCATTGTTAAAATTGATAATAATAATTTTAGATTATCAAACACTCGTTATGACTCCACTCAGTTAAAACCGTCAATAGTAGGTATTTCAAGTACTTCTGGTGGAACTATATCTCTAATCAATCCACCAATTGATGTTTATAGAGATTCTTCAGTTATTTTTGATTTATCGGATACATCCCTATCATACACAAATCAAGGAACAAAGTATCCAGCGTTTGAACTTGATTTCTATTTGGATGAAAATTTTGCTAATAAGTATGATAAAAATAAAGAAAGTTTAGTATTTGAAGTTGTAAGAAGTGGCGCTGTTGGTATTGATACTAATGCAAGAGTAACACTTGCTATAAACAAAGATACTCCTCAGGTTCTATATTACAAACTAAATCCATTAGCAGATGCTACATCTGTAAAGAAAGAAGTTAAAATTGAT
>Ga0222714_10006969_pt1 | contig 10438 bp, 7 predicted proteins | sample C33_3DmetaG_FD_165048 | JGI IMG/M metagenome (GOLD analysis project Ga0222714, IMG submission 165048) | Estuarine water microbial communities from San Francisco Bay, California, United States - C33_3D | ecosystem: Environmental > Aquatic > Marine > Unclassified | place: USA: California... | reverse complement strand
CCGCGTGGTTGTAACGCGCTTTCGCGCGTGATTCCCTCGCTCTCGCGCGACTCCGCCTCCGCCGCGCGCTCCGTCTTCGTCATCCATCGACATCAAACGCTGCGCAAACCCACGAATTGGCGACGGTGGCGCATCCATATCCGCATTGACGTCATCAGGCGACAAATACCCAGCGTTATAATCGACGTAATCGCGAACCACACCGATTGCGGCGCGTGCACCGGCTAATTCAGTCGGACGAGCCGGATGTCGCCGTCGCGGCTCTGGCGCCTCGCGTCGTCGCTCATCCGCCTTGGGCGGTCGACCAGGACCTCTACGCGCGCCCAACCCACCATCACCATCGCCCGCGCGCGCCGCACCATTCGCACCACCCGCACCGCGGCGCGGCTCGGCGCGACGATGCGGATTATCCCATCCAGTGACCACCACGGGCGCTCGCGAAAACAACGTCCCCGTCGGCGCCGGCTTCGCCTCTTCTCGTCTCCCCGCCGCCGCCGTCGCCGCCGCTGCGCGCGCACCGCCACCACCGCCTAGAATTAAATCATCCAGCGTCAGCATCGATGCCGGCGCGGGCGCGCGCGGGGCATCATCGGCGTCGTCTCGACCAGACGCTTCGGCGCGCTTCCCGAGCAGCAACGCCGCGCGACGGTCCGCAAACATCTCGCGTCGGTCGCGCCGCCGCGGGGTTCGCCGCGTCGCGGCCGCGCGCGCCCGGTGATGCGCGCCTCGCCTCGCGTCTCGTGCGCGCGTGCGTGTGCGCGTGCGAGCGCGCGAAAGATGATGATTTGAATGAAATCAAATTCAAAAATCTTCCTCGTCGTTCGTCCGTCCGTCCGTCGGCGTCGTCGGCGTCCGTCGGCGCGCCGCGGTGCGATGCGATGCGTCGTCGGCGGTGGCGTTCACTCGCGCGTCGGTCGGTGCGCGTCGGTCGGTGCGCGGTCGGTGCGCGTCGATGAATGTCGTCGTGTAGCGCACACCTCGAGCTGTCGCACATCATTACCTCGCGCGCCGCCGCTCTCGAATCGCACGAATCGCATGCCGCGCGACGACGGTGCGAACCGCGCGGTCGTCGCCGTCGCCTTCGCGCTCGGCGCCGCCAGCGGCGCGGTCGCGATCCACGCCGCGCGACGATGGATTGGCGAAAGATGGATTGCTGACGCAGATTCATCTGACGCGAGCGCGTCGCGCAAAGACGCACTGATTGCGAAACTCGGCATGGTGCCGCACCCCGAAGGCGGTTTCTTTGTCGAGACGTATCGCACTGGGACGACGCCGATGCGGACGCGCGGGAAGACGTCGACGGTTGAAGAGACGCGAGACGCGGCGGACGCGCTCGCGCCGACGTCGAGACGGGCGAGCGATGACGACGACGGCGCGCGTAACTGCATGACGAGTATATACTATATGCTCACGAAGGAGAGTGCGTTCCAGTATTGGGCGTGTAACGAGAGCGATCACGTGCATTATCATCACGCGGGGGCGAGCGTGACGTATCACTTGACGCGACCAGACGGAACGTACGAAAGAAAAGTTTTAGGCCAGCGCGTGGAGCGAGGGGAAGTGTTGCAGCTCGTCGTGCGTGGAGGGACGTTTAAGGCTGCGGTGCTCGAGAGCGGAGGGGAGTTTGCGCTCATTGGCGAGGGCGTGGCGCCTGGGTTTGATTTTAGAGACTTTGCGTTTGTGACGGACGCGCGGCTCGCGTCGAGAAATCCGGCGGCGTACGACGAAACGAGGCAATGGATCAAGCCAGTGCCCGAAGATACGTTTGACCATTATTATTCAAAATCCAGCACTGGTGGTGGCGATAAAACGGACGATGGGGAAGATTATTTCACCCCGACGCGTTCAGACGTTTAAATTTTCAAAAAAACAAAAAAGCGAAACCAAAGTTAGACGACAAACGCGCGGCGCGCGCGACTGTAGTCGAGCTAACACCGCCGCACGTAAAAGATATTTAATTCCAATCATAACCGTGTATTATTACACCATAGCGCGCATGTTCTAGTCGAGTGCTTCGCCTTCGGCGTCCCCGATGACTAAGCCTTCCTCCATCGCCGCGCGAAGCTGTTCTTGCCACTGCTTGAGCTCGTCTGCGTTCGGCGCGCGACCGTTTTGTTGCGTGAACTCGTGAACGAGCTGAGACATGATGTCGTCGACGTCGGGCATTTCTGGGGCGTTTTCGTTGGTGGACATGGTGTGAAGATGTGAGGTTGTCGGGCGCTGGAGTGCTGAGTCTATTGGTACGGGAGTGATGAGTCTATTCATATTACAGCGCAGCCTCTACCTTCATCGCGATTTGTTTGGCAGGCGTAGTTTCAGTCGCGCCGACACCGCGCCGTCGACATCGTACTCTTTCACGATTTGTTTCGCGTATTCAGGCACGTGCTCGCCGGCGCGCTCGCTACCCCACACGCGGTTGACGTAAATGTAATTCCTAATCACGTGGTAGTCCAGGCTGTAGAATCCGAAACTTTTACCTTTGGGGCCAATTTTGGTGAGAATCCACGCGATGGCTTTGCCGACGAAGCGCGGTGCGGGCTTCTCGGGACCTCTACCGAGCTTGGCTTCGTCGTCGGCGATGACGGTTTGCATGACGAATTGTCGATGGTCACCCGATGACGTCGACGGCGTGCGCGTTAATTTATCGCTAATCATGTCCACCATTTCCTGTCCACGAGCGTTGCGTACGGTGACGTATTGCGGGTGCTTATCCATGGGTTTGTCCATGTACGGCACGCCCATGTATCCAACCACCAAATCCGCCAAGCCGTTGACGTAATCAAAGCACGAATAGCACGAAGGAGCGATGACATCTACTAAATCATTCGCTGGCAAACAGAAATACGGCACTTTTTCATACGATCCATCCGTGTGTTTCAAGTGCACCTGATAATCCTGCATGAACTCGTAGTGCATCACCGTATCCGGGTCCTCGCTCGCGGCGTTGACGAATTTGTTAAAGCCTTCTCGCGGCCCGTTATCCGTGCAGTTCGTGCCAACGACGTACAGTTTCTCTAATCCCAAGTATGGCTCCACCGCGCGCAACGCGCTCACCGAGCATCCGACGCCGATAAACAGCAGCTTCTTAATGCCTCTCGCTTCGACTTCGGCGAGCACCTTTAAGTTTGGAGATAACGAAGGCTTGACGCCTCTCGTGGCGAGAATTTCTTCATCCGTCGTCGCCAGCACGGGCTCGGGCGCGCGGCTATCATCCGCAGCGCTTCCAACACAAATCACACCATCGACTTTACCGCTTCGCAGCATCTCGCGGGCGACGCTGGTGACGATACCGGTCCACTGCGCGCCCGGGACGGGCGCGTTCATCGTCGCGTAAAACACGTCGTCGACGACGCCCAACCGCGCTTCATCGCCATCAAGCGCTCTCGCGCGCCCGTGCGTCGTGATCTCGCTCGCCGTAAACCTCGCAGAGCTTTCACCGAGGAACGCACACGCATCTTTCACGCGCGCGACGTGTTTCGTGTCGCACAACCCGCACCGCGAGCAGTGCTCCTTGGCGGGGTACGCCGAGCCCGGGGCGATGGGTTTCGCATCCACCGCCGCGCGCGCGATCGCAGACGAACGACGACGACGGGACGCGCCCACCGACGACGTCGTCGCCCCCGCCGTTCGAGCGTCGGCGACGGCGAACATGTCGAGAGTCGCGTTGTGACGTCGAGCGCTCGAGCGGCGTCCCGGTGCCCACTACCGTTCGATGCGCTTCGTCTCGTCCTCCGCCGCCGCCGCCGTCGACGTCGTCGACGTCATCGATTCCATGTCCGCGGCGGCATCCGCGGCGGCGGCGACGAACCGCGCCGCGGCTCCGAGCGCCGCGAACGCGTCTCGCGCGCCAAACGCCGCGCCCGCGTCGTCGTCACGCATCGCCCCCGTCGTCGTCGTCGTCGTCGTCGTCGCTCGCGCAGCATCAAAGATACCATCACCGCGCGCGCCTTGACGCGCGACGCCGCGTTCGGACACGCCAGAGCCGGCATCATCCGTCATCGTCGTCGACGCGATCGCGCGCGCCGCCTCGCGCGCGAACGCCTCAAACACCCCGCGCGTCGCATCCGCGCGCGCGAACGCCTCGCGCATCGCCCCGAACGCGCGCGTCGCATCGCCGAACGCGCCGACGTCGTCGAACGCGCGCGTCGCATCGCCGTCCGCGGTGCGCGTGACGCGAGAGATGATCTCGGGCGCCTGTCCCGGGCACGCGCGCGTCACGACGCGTTCGTACTCGCACGTGCGCTCGCCGTCGACGATCGCGCACGTCGTCGTCGTCGACGTCGAGTGCGCGCACGCGGTTGCGTTCGCGTCCAGGCGCGTCGCCAGCGCGCGCGTGGCGTCGGCGTCGTCGGCGTCGTCGGCGCGCGTTGGCATCGAATGCGTCACAAAGTGACGTTTGGTATTCTGCGACGTTTCGATGTCGACGAGACGCATGCGGACGACGCGCGCGCGCGCGCGCGCGCTGGGCGTCGCGTTCGCCTCGCTGGCGACGCTCGCGGCGTCCGCATCGATGTGCCCTTTCGCGCGCGTCGACGTCGGCACCGATGAAGTCATGGCGATGTGCGCATCGATGAATCATCGATTGAATGCATCGATGCGTGACGCCGGTTCGCGATGGCGCTCGTGCGCGCGATGCGCGAACGCGTGCACGCGTGACGCGTACGGCGACGCGGTGCTCGGTGCGGCGCGCCCCGTGGTCGAGGCGTGCGCGTTGGATGCGCTCGCGTCGATGGTGAACCTCACGCTGCGCGCGCGCGCGCTCGCGCGAATGCTTGAATGCGCCGACGTCCACGGGTTGTTTACGGATGACGACGACGACGCGGCGACGAACGATGCGCTGCGACGGTGTGCGGTGTTCGTCGCGAGCGCTCGCGAGTCGTCTGCGTGCGGGGCGTGGGCGCCGCTGGATGCGTCGACCGTGAATCATCCGGATTGGGCGCGCGCGGGCGCTCGGTTCGCCATGGATGCGAAGCGTTGCGTCGACGCGTGCGCGCTTCAGAACGCGCGTCGGAACGCGTCGTCGATGGCGATGGCGTGCGATGCGGTGTCGTTTTGCGATGCGACGATTGGTGCTGGGTGTGGGCTCGATGCGCTCGTGGCGCCGTACGAACCCGGGACGTGTTTGTTGTTTCGTTCGCGACGCATTCGTCCCAGTCGGGCGGCGCTCGCGAGGACAAACGCGGGAGGATCGTGGTGTTCCGCGACCGTCGCGGGGTCGACGGCGCGTTCGAGTCGACCGCGGCGACACTCGTTCGTCGCGTACGTCGAGCGCGATGCATACGATGATGATGATGATGATGACGACGACGAGGATGAACCGTGATGAAACGCTGTATTGACTTTGACTATGCTTTACGACTTTCGGACGACGTCGCCCGTCCGGCTCCGGCGATGATTCTATTCACGATGGCCTTGTCCATCGGTGTCGGGTCGAGCGCGCGCGCGCGAATGGAGTCTTTCAATTCCGTCAACAGCGCTTCAATCGCGCGCCGCTCGTCGACATCCACGGCGAATTGTCCGCTCGGGAGGAATCGGAAGAGCACGCGCTCAGCCAAGTACTGCGCGTCGAGCGCGACTTGTTGAAATGCAAACTTTGTTTGAAAAATTTGGCATCGCACGCACTCGGCGTAGGATTTTACGACGCGCTTCATGACGGCGCATATGACGGATGATTGCGTCGCACGCACGCGCGTGAAGCACCCATCGTCACTTGTTTGAGTCGCGTCGACGTCGACGTCGTCGCCGGCGATTTCCCCGACGTCTAAAATTTGCGCGCATTCGAGCTCGATGGCGTCTAAATCTTCGGCAATGAAATCCGCGAGCGGCCGCACCTCGCGCGGTTCGCGCATCACGCTCCAATCCACAGCTGTGAGTGACTTGCGAATCATGAATCCTAATCGTTGCGCGCGTTGCTCGACGTACGCCGAGAGTAACACGCTCGCGGTGGACGCGCACATTTCGCGAGCGCTCGCGACGTCGAATCCGCCACCAGTCGCTGCGGATGCCGGAAACATCTTTGTGAGCGCGGTCGCAATGTGTGGCACCGCGGATGTCTCCAAGAAGAAACTTAAGCGCGCACACACGAGCATGAAACTCGGCGGCGGTGGCGCGGCGGCCGCCGTCGACGTCAACGCCTTGACGGCGTCGCCGAGCGGAGTCGACAGCGGCGCAGGATTCGGCGCCGGCGTCGGGTTCGCCGACACACCAACGATAAGTCGCGCCACCAATGCGTGGATGAGATTTGTAAAATTTCCTTGCACCATGCACGCAAACTCTTCGCGCCAGGTCGAGAGTAAGATTGGTCGCTCATCCATCAACGCTTCGACGTCGGCGAGAGCTGAGCGCGCGCTCGTAAGAAACGTGTCCGACACCGCGACAAAGCATTGAAGCAGTGATTTGGAAGACGACGGGGACGATACCGATTCAGACGCTTCGAGTGCGCAATCTAATCCGCGCACGACATCGCGCTCGAGACACACGAATGCGGCGTTGACTCGGCTCCGCACCGCGCGTTCGATGGCTTCGACGGCGCGGTCGCCCAGCGCCGCCTCGGGAATCGCTCGATGAATGCTCGATAAATCTGCCGCCATGGTACCCATGGCACACATGAGCTGTTTTGGGTTGAGCAAAGACCCGGGCGATATTGTCTTGTCGTCGATGAGCGGCGCGAACACGTCGCGAATGACGTCAAAGTACTCGGCAAAGACGTCCTTGGTAAATTTAACCAACGCCGGGCGAGACGACACGTCCTTGGCGAATAGTTTTCCAAACGCCTCTGTGGCGGCGTGGAATTCGCCTAAAAATGACTGGTTTAGCGATGAGATGTATGCTTTCATGTCAAGCGGCGGCGCCGCTTGCGAAGTTGACGCACCGCCATCTGACGCGTCGGCCGTCATCGTCAACGTCGCTCGCAATCGCGCCGCTCGCGACGCCAAGAAATCATCAATCAACTCATCCTGTGACACATTGAGCGCTCCCAAAAGCTCCAAACATGCATCATCCGTCAATCCATACGCGTCACACTCGGCGCCATCGCCGTCTCCATCGCCAATCGCGTTCGCCCTCGCTCGCGCCTTTAACCGCTCCGCGACGCTCGCCGCGAGCGCGTCGCACCTACGCTTCGCTTCAACAAACGCATCTGACGTCGAACCATCGCCCCCAAGCGCGTCAATCACCGCACGTGATTCCACATATCTCATAATCACCTCTCTCGCGCGTTCACTTCGCGCGGTGTCGGTACATTCGCTCGTCCCGGCGTCGTCGCTCGACAACGCAGACAAGGCGTCGGCGACCCGCAACGCCTCACTCATGCCTCGAATCAACCCTCTCACGCCGCGCAATTGCTCCACAACCTCACGACGATCGCTCAACGCACGATGCGTCGTCCGTGAACGCTCACTGGCGCGCGCAACGGTGTCTTTTAATACGCTACATTGCGCTTCCGCGCGCGACGTCGCGTCTCCGAGCGCCGACGCCGCCGACGCCGCTCGAGCACATCTCGCATAGTTATCATACACCAGCATCTGCGACGCGCTTTCAATCGACTGTAAATCTTTCACCAACGTCACGTAATGCGCTTGTGCGTCTTCCGCGCCCAGGGTTTGCGTGATACGGCGCGCGTACGTCGTCGCATTGAATGTTTTCGCATTCAAATCAATCCTTGATTCGTCATCAGAATGCGCGTTTTCATCGCCCTGTCCGCGCGCCGAGCCGTCGCCGCGCGCGCGAGAGCGTTCATCGCGGTCGTCCGATGCGCCCGCACCGTCGTCGTCGTCGTAATACGACGATAACAGCGCCTTGACGCGCGTGTGTCGGCGTTCGTGATGCGCCATGGATTGACGCCAATGGTCCTCATTACGCGCCGCGACGACCCGCGTCAGGGCGCCGCGCGAGTCCCATCGCACGCACGCGCGCACACGCACTCGCCGTCATGTCGCGCACCGCGAACAAGGATGAGAACGCGCAAGAAACGTACGATTGGGCGCGCGACAGCGTGAGCTCGGCATTCGATTCGCTCAGCACATTCGCCACGACATCGACGTCGACGCTGACGCGATCGGCGCAGAGCGCGATGCATTCGACGTCAACGATGATGTCACACATGTCACGCGAGCGCGTGGCGTGGTTCGTGGCGCTCATGGCGACGTCGGTGGTGATGTACGCGTTGGCGTTGGTTGTCGGCGCGCCGACGATGGCGTTGGCGCCGGCGAAATTTGGCTTGTGTTTATCCGCAGGCGGCGCGTGTTCGATCGCCGCCACGGGCGCATTGCGCGGAGCGCACGCACAGCTGGCGCACATGACGAGCGAAGGGCGATTAGGGGCGAGCGTGGCGATGGGATTTGCGATGATGATGACGTTGCGCGCGGCGTTGGTGACGCATTCGTACCTCGGGACGTTGTTTTGGAGCATCGCGCAGACGGTGGCGGTGGTGTATTATCAGGTGACGTATTTCCCGTACGGTGCGCAAGGGGCGCGAGCGGTGATGAGTGTGGCGATGTCGCTGGGTGGACCGGCGTTAGGGGCGTGCGCTCGAGGCGTGGGCGCGGCGTGGAGCGCGGTGTACGGCGGCGGTTCGAGCGTCGGCGGTTCGAGCGGCGTCGCGTCGGCGGTGTGATGTGTGTAGCAGTAGTGAGTGAAAGTATAATAACATGACGTTCGTCGTCGCTATTGTGAAAAGTGAAACTCGTGGAAAGGGCACGCTTTTTGAAGCATGGCGATGGTAATCGCGCGAGCGTCAAATCCGTCGTCGCTCGCCTCGCTAAACATTTTAATGTAAATGCTTTGTGCGCCACTGGATTCTTTCTTGCACTTAATCTTACCAGTAGCGCGAACGTACGCGATCGCGCGCGCACCTTCGCCCACGCGCTCGACTTCAGCGACGACTTGCTTGTGAATCACCGCCGTGTCCACTGGCGCCGCGCGAATCACCACTGGCGCCTGGCCTTCTTGAGCTAATAAAACCTCCACCATGACAAAGTTTAGGGAATGGTATTCCCCAGTCTGCTCGTCCTCGACGAAATTTGCCGAACCTCCACCGTTTTCTTCGCTATCGTCGCCGCTGGAAAGTTCACACTCGGTGAAAAAGCTTCCTTCGACGACGGTGGTGACGAGTCTGTCGTCGCATCGCCGACGTCTCGAGGACAATTTTTCATCCAGCCATCCCTGTACGAGCCGGCGCGCCAGCGCGTGCTCGCCCGGGAGCGCGATTTCTCCAAATGGAATCTCCTCCATCGCGCCGTCGCGCGGATCGGCAAAGGCGCGTTCGGGAGCCAAACGCGACGCTAGGTAATCGACGTGGAACCAACGGGCGTCGGATAATTCGTCGTCTCTAAGTTTCGGTGCTGGAGGCATCTTCAACGGACCAAGCTTCACCGGCTCGACGGCTGCGCGGAACCCAAGCATGAGTTGATTCGGAAACGGCCACGGTTGGCTCGCGACGTACTCAATGCTCGACGGCGTGAGCTCAATCGACGCCTCTTCAAACGCCTCGCGCGCGACGCAGCGCTCGAGCGTCTCCGAAGGCTCCACGAACCCCGCGAGCAAGGAGTAAAACCCTTGCGGCCACTTTGCGTTGCGACCGAGCAACACGTAATTCCCGCACGTGATCAAACTCAAGCACGCGGGCGTGAGATCCGGACGCGTTCTCGCGCCGCACTCGACGCACTTGGCCACGCGACCGCCGCGCGTCCACGTCACCCCTGACCCGCATTCGCGACAAAACTTCACCTTACTCCGCCAATTCACCAGCGACGACGCATTTGCAATCAACGCCGCATCCGCCATTCCTAAAGCCTTGGCTGTCGCGGCTTTCACCGCGCGCGAATCCGCGTCTGGGGCGTCGAGCGCCGCGACAAACGCCGCATCCATCTCCGCGTTTGGCGCTCGAATCGCAAACACTGCGCGCCCATCGCGCGTGAGATCGCGCCCAATATACGTCGCATCGCGCGCAATGTCAAAATCAACGCCCGCATTCGCACACGCGCGCGCGAACGTCGTCGTATCCACGACCGCCGGCGCGCGCGACGCCGCACCCTCGACGTCGTCTTCATCCGCCCTCTCACCATCACCCCGCGCCGCACCTACCGTTCGCACGTGCCCACGCTGGGTAAAACACACAATCACGCTCCCGTGCGCGTCTGCCGCCATCTCGCGCACGCGCGCGGCGTCGAGCGCGCGCATGAAGTCGCCGTTGGTGTCCAAGCGCACGGCATCGTACCTCGGCGCTTCGCCGTCGAACGGGCCCGTCGCGCGCGCCGCGGCGCACCGCCGCCGGCGCGAGGCGCGAGACGAGACGTTCGCGCGCGCGGGCGACGTCAGCGTCGACGCCATGGGCGCGAATCGTCGCGCACTGGCGCGCAACGGTCGCGCGCGCGCCGTCCACGTCATACTGTACCATGACGCAGCCCCATCTCGAGTATGTATCGACCTAAACCCTACA
>Ga0222714_10006968_pt1 | contig 10439 bp, 11 predicted proteins | sample C33_3DmetaG_FD_165048 | JGI IMG/M metagenome (GOLD analysis project Ga0222714, IMG submission 165048) | Estuarine water microbial communities from San Francisco Bay, California, United States - C33_3D | ecosystem: Environmental > Aquatic > Marine > Unclassified | place: USA: California... | reverse complement strand
AGTAATGTTCAATTGCTTAAAAAACTTGGATATCAACCACTTGCCATTCCAGATTTAGGTACTGGTATTGATTTGGATACCCTTAGAGGGACGTATATGAATTTCTTAGTAGTAGGGAGCTCTATTTTACTTCCGAGAACACGGACTGATTATCCTGGGAATCTCATTTTGTCCTCAGAAAAGGCAGTTGAGGAGTGTTTTTCGAAACAATTTGGGTTAGAGCCATTTTGGGTTGACTGTCAAGAGCCAACCAAAGACGGAGGGTCATTACATTGTTTGACTTATTCCTACTGATTTACTAATATTACACAAATGGATATTCATACACTTTTTGAATCTAGTTTCAATTTGGGCTATACCTATTCAAGCCAAGAGATTAAGGATATTTTTCTAATCGCAAGAGAAAATGGTGTAACGATTCCGAATGCTGAAAATCCCATGGCCTTCACTTATAACAGATGGAATAAGGGCATGTATGAGGTTCTTCCGTGCTTCTTGTACAATTGGAATGAATATTATGAATTTGTTGGATTCGATTATAATTATACGGGCCCAATTTTTCACGTTCCAGGAAAAGAGGAGGATAGATATATTATCGGAGAATTTATAAACGGTAATTATACATTCAAAGAAGGATTTAGCTCATTGGATGAATGGAAGCAATCGGACTTTATTGGATTCGCTGTAGCTGAAATAGGAAAAAAAATTGACGTTCTATTTGATGGAAATCAAATTATGAAATTATTGTTTGTGGATTCTAATAATAGTTCAACAATTAATGTGACTGACGAGTATAGGCATGTAAGAGCTGAAAGCAATCTTGGTAATCGAATTTTGGGTCAATCAAAAGGGTATTCATTTGAATTCAATAATCATATTTACGAAATATTAGAAGTAAAATAAAAATGGAAATTAGAGTTTTTGAAAATGATGTGATTTTTTCTCTTGATGCTAATGGTCTAAAATTGACTTCCAGAGGTAAGACTTTGCTTGAGGGATTCTCTGATGTTGGCAATCAGTTTAATGGATTGCTGCCAGTTGTTTATTATGAATCAAAAAAATTGATGTATTTGGATTTAGATTCTTTAGAAATATTTACTGTCCAAAATGTTGATTGGATATCAGGCTTGCATTTTGTCGGAAGTAATTTGCAGTATTTTGGGCATAACTCCAGGACAGATATTAGGTCATCGAAAAATGAGGCTCAATCGTTCACAACGCTTTTTGATTGCGCCTATCACTTTGCAAATGTAGAGGGAGTTTCTGTAGAGAAAATTGAAAAAAGAGTTTTTGATCATGATTTGCAAAAATTCAATTCAACAAACAGCTTTAAAGTAAATATCACGAGTAAAACTTTAATTAAAATGCTTGAAGATTCTAAATATTATCAAATAGTAGGTAAGGGTGTTTTGTCTAAAAGTTTGAATCTAGGAGGAAATCATTTTAAATCAGATGATGGGGGTGTTTATCACCCAAAGCAGTATAGTCTTTCGGGTGGATCGAAATACGGTTTAATGGATATTCGATCTAATGAACTGTTGATTAATTGCTCGTATAATGAAATTAATGTCCTGCCTGGTTTAGCAATAACTGAATCAGGGATATTAGAGTTTTGAATTTATTAATGAAAATATGGAATTTGTTAAAATTGGGAAAAATGAATGGTGCACAGAAGATGCGCGATTTATGCACGACAGAAATGGACAGCCCATTCACATGGCTAAAAGTATTGAAGAATGGGATTCTTATTGTTTAAATGATGATTATTGCTGTTGTGCATATGATTTTGATGATAAGAACATTAAAAAATATGGACTGTTTTACAATGTTCATTGTGTAAATCAATGGGAATCTGTTGTCCCTGAAGGCACGAGGTTACCTAGCTATGAAGACTGGAGTGACTTAGTTTCAAGTTTGGGTAGTAATGTGCCTCCTGATAAATACTCGCAAAGCGAAGTGTTACTTAAGTTAAAATCTCAAAAGGGTTGGCCCGGTAAAATAGCTTTTAAGAATCCCTTGGTAGGAACTAATGAATCAGGTTTTACAGCTTTACCTGGCGGGTATCTCAAGCATGTTATGATGCCTACAATATTTCATGGTAAAGGGCAGTCGGTACACTGGTGGACGACCGATTATGCTGATGTGCTTGTTTCAGAATATGATAAAAATAAATTTTTGTTAGAACCCAAGTCAAATCCCGATGATTTTTTTAATTTGAAATACAATAATTATAAATTCGGTCGCTACATGAGACTGGTGAAATTATAAATGCATAGAATATTGTTTTTGTAAGTGTTGAGCCACATTGAAGTCAAAAGAGTTTTCTCGAACAATTCAGAAACTATAGAAGGTGGTTTACATTTTTTACATATTAATCCTTCTCTTGTTTGGCTGGAGAATAGTCAAGGTGGTTTCAATGATTATAGATTTATTTAAAGATTCCACAGAAGAAAATGAAGAGTAATGGGGCTAAATTCCAATCTTGTATCCTTAATCAATAATTTGTCTGATTTTAATTTGTCGAATCATCAGGCCAAATTTATTGAGCATTACAACATAATATTCTCTGATTCTTTTGAAATATTCATTTATAGGTTCATTGATATTCCGAGTAAGAAATATCCGGATAAAAATGTTCGGGCATTTGAGATTCAGTATGTATTCGAAATATATCCTCAGAGTTCAATTGTGAAAAGGATTTTTCACGAAGAGAAGCAAATTCATAAGCGACATAGATTAGGTAATAATCTATATGTTGAATGTGATTTCATGGACCAGACAGCAATCTATATTGGCCACATTCCATTCTCTAAAATAGGGCAAGGTGTTAAAGAAGTTTGGGAATTGCTAAATGACGAATGGGTACTTATAGATAAGAAACAAACATGGATAAGTTAATTGGGTTTAATATCGGCAAACGAGTGAACTGCATGCCAATAATTGATATTTCCAATATTGAAGATTGTATACTAGGTGTTTGTAATCACAGAATTTCTGATGGTCTAAGGTTGAAGCTGAAAGGCTTTGTTTCCAATTCAATCGCTGAATTTAACTGTATTGTAATGGTCAATACAATGATTTATGAAATAAGAGTGAATCAGCTAAAATCCAATATCAGTATAGCTATAGTAAATTCATTGAATTGATTATGAGTAGAGCAATTGTCTTTTTGATTTGTTTTCTTTTTGCATCATTAAATGCCCAAATATTGAATGTTGATAGGGAAAATGTAGATTCCTTTTCAAAGGATGGTTATTGGTTGCTTTCAGGTTTTATTTCAAAGGATAAGCAGATACGTGACATTCAAGACATCAGCTTTTATTTAGAAAAAGTTCAAAAAGTTGGATTGCCCAATTATGGTTTTGCCATGATGTTTCAATATGATGGAACAATTTCTGGAATTCAGGACGTACAAAACGAAGGATACTTACAGGCTCGTTACAGGGATTTTGATACTCGCAGATTGAGTTTAGATCCGTTTGTTCAATACCAATGGAATGGATTATGGGGTCTTGAAAGTAGATTTTTGTATGGTTCAAACCTGCGTTTGAGATTGTTTGATTCTAAGGGTGAGGATACGTACGCTAGTATCGGGCTCTTTTTTCAAAATGAAAAATGGATACGCGGATCAGAGAGCTTAGTTGATAAACAATTAAGGATAAATACTTCACTCAAATCAGCCGAAAAATTGACGGATAATATTGATATTGTCAACCAGGTTTATTTTCAAATGCCGTCAAATTTGTTGAAAGTGGATTTTGACTTACGTCTTTATCATTATTTGGAGATTGTTTATTCGATTACTGAGCAATTTCAACTAGGGTTAAATTCAGACATATTTTGGAACAAATTTCCTCTTGGAGAAACTGAGAGTTGGATGTATGGTTATGGGGTAAATTTAAGATTGCAGTTATGAATTTTCGTTTTATAATAATCTTGGTTGCTTTAGCAGGGGCTATTGTGGAGACATCGGCCCAAACAAAAAAGTCAATAGATTATTACACTGACGCAGTATGCGTATATGAATATGCGTTAAAGCTGAACAATGATCCTTATTACTTGAATAAGGCTATGGGATATTGCTTAGAAGCTTCAAAGCAATGCCAGAATTCAGTCGAATTGGCATCGATTGAGGTATTGAAACGTGATATTGAATTGAAGATTAATACTTGTGAGCAAAATATGAATCACAAGTTTGAATTCTTTTCATTTTTCAAGGGTATTCCCTCGAATTATGGATTTGCTGATGACAACATTGAATATTCTTTCGAAAATGGCTTTGACGAACTATTAGGTTTACCATTTTTTGGAAGCGCAACTCCTTTGGAGAAGACTAATGGATATTCAATTGTGGTTTATGGCAATTTGGACGAGGAGATGTATGACATCAACTTTCAGCAGCTAACCTCAAGTGTGAGTCAATATGTTTTGCCACGAGCTGTTTTGTATAGCCTCATTGGAAAAGGAGCTACTGATTCCTTGTTAAGGAATAGGTCTGAAATTAGTCCTTTACAGAACTTGTGTGAGCGATTGGGGATTGACAGAATTGGCATTTACGAGGGTAGTTTTTCGCATGAGGTTGATGGAATAATCGCTACAGAATGCAAGTATTATTTGTATAATAATGAGACAGAAAAACTTTCTAATCCTCTAATTGCTTATGGTTTTTCTGAAGACCGTCGCGGATTGTTAGGTTGGAGTTTATTCTTACTTATCTCAATTTCATTGTTGACCATATTGCTTTTGCAATTTGTTGAATATTTGATAGATAATATACGAATAATGAGTAGGAGAACTTTAATCTCCTACTTTCATTTTGACAATTTCAAAGGAAAGCTACTTCTCGCTGTAGCAAGCCAGCTCATACCGATGCTCATTGCTTTGATATTGATTTTCGCAACGAGCTCATTAGTTCCAGAAGATTCTACCCATTTTATGGAGAGTGAGGCAATATTCTGGTATGTTATGACAGCTTTGTTGTTGTCGATAATTCCAACATTTCTGACTTTTTTAATTGTTAACAAAATAGATATTGATGGATTTCATACAGTTAGGGGATATCAAAGTTTCTTGACTGCATCATTGTATGGATCCTTATCTCCTCTCTTCATATGGTATATAATTAAATATCAAGATGTGCCGCATTGGGAGCATGTTTTCGTTTTGATTAATTCTATGCTAATAGGGTGGGTTTTTGGAAAAGCGCTCGAACTCTTTTTTAAGAGAAATAAATCAAATGGAAATAAGGTGATTGGAATGATAGGGACTGTTTTGGTTCTCATCTCTATTTTAAACACGGCTTGGTTCTTGTTGAGTGAAATATCAAGGGATAATATTCTTACCATCACTGTCGGATCTTCACTTTCGCTTTTTGCCTTCTTATTGTTTAACAAAACTCTAGGAAGACGAGGTTTACTAAAAAATAGTGATGATACATTTGGACTTGAAGACCGGCTATTGCCAATAAATTCGTCATTCTTTGAAAGTGAAAAATTATGGTTAGAACTGACTTCGACCCCATCAAATAGGCTATTATTAAGGGGATATAGAGGGATTGGAAAAACGACGTATTTTAAAGATTTCTTTTTGCCGCAATTTCAAAATGCGGAGTTGGGATACTGCTTTTATTGTGACTGTGATCAGTTTACACCCGAAAATGGAATTTCCTATGAGCCCTTTGTAGAAGCCTTTGGTGTTTTTCTTGGTATATCGGCTATTGAAGATTCTTCTGCAAAAATTGGCAATATCAGCTCAAGCCTGCCTTTTTCATTAATTGACGAGCGATTAGGTGATGCACTTAAAACGTCTGGTAAAACCGTAGAAAAAACAGGTGAAGATTTTATAATAGACTTGTTGAATAAATTGGCTGCTCAAACGAAGGGCTCAATTATTCTAATTATGGAAGATATCCAATGGATAGATTCTGAGTCCCAACGTCTATTGCGTTTTTTATTGACCCTGCTCGAGAATGAAAAATACAGGTCAACAGTGGGCTCAAGGTTTAGGATAATCCTTACAGAGGGCATTACGGCCAGTGATAAGTCGAATTTGATATCAGTTGTGGATTCTTGGATTCCGGATGAGTTTAGATTTTTGGATTTTGGGGATTTTTGTAGAATTAAGGATTTTGTATGGAATGCATTCAATCAGAAGGTTTCTAGTATTTCTGCTAATTCAATTAAAACAGTAAACGATTTAATGAATGCCTCATTGGCCGCTGGTAGACCAATAACACCGAGGTTTATACAACAGGTTTTACAAAGGTGGATTGAATCGGGAATTTTAGCTGATAGTGAAAACGGTAAAATAATAACGGAAGTAGTATCACTAGATGATTTGCCAAATCCTTCAGATTTAACGGATTACTATAAGTCTGTAATTGAGAATTTGCCGCCCATGCAATCTATGGATTATCAGAGGTCTATAAGAATCTTAGAGAGTGCGGCATATTTAGGGAGTCGTTTTGACGCTACCATATTGGCTGATTTGTGGAATATAGACTTGCTTGTCTTGTTGGATTATTTTTCTGTTCTGGAGCAAAAGCGATTGATTCATGACGAATCAGATTACGATAATTTATATTCATTCGTTGACTATGCATTCGTTATAGCATTAAAAAGTCAATTCAAGGATCATTCCAGTAATCGAAATCATCGAAAACAAATTGTGGTTGAATACCATAAAAGATGGATTAAATTGAGACTCGGCTCAAGTGAAGCAATTAGTAAAAGGACTACTGAGGAGTTAATGGAGCTTTCATCCAAGTTCCATGTGGTGATTCATAGTGAGGAAATGGTGCCCTACTATAACAGGTTAATTAGTAATCTGGCTATTCGTTTTTTACTGCAGCGTGAGTTTAGTCGGGTGGTTGACCTTATTCAAACCCATAAGGAGTTTTTAAATGGCCACTTACTCTCAAGTATAGAAAGCCATTTGAATTTCTGGATGATAGGTGATGACCAATTTAATGAAGTATATGGGGATTACAATCAGGATTGGTTGAATACTGGTGGTTTGCTTCGGTCCGGTCTTTCGGATAAAAACTATTCAAAACTTTCAACATCAAATTGGTCAAATAAGACACAACAAGAGTTAGAGTATTATTTATTTTGTTTAGTTGAATGCCGTTTAAATTTTGAGGATTATATACTGAACACTCAAATGCTACTTGATGAATTCCCAGTTGATAAAAGAGGGCCATATTGGAAGCTATTGGCGTTTAAAATTCAAACGAGTGATTATTATGTTGCGGATTCAAAGAATCCGTTATTGGAGACAATATCAGATCTGCAGTCTCTAATAATAAGTTGTGATGATGCTACCTTTGAGAGTTTTGCAAGCATTCATTTGAATCAATATTGGATTGAGTCAGACAATTTTGAAGAGGTATACACTGAATTTAACTCTAGACTTGAAGGAAAAAGGGACCATGGAAATTTGTTATGGGTTTATTATTTTATATCGGTAGAGCCTAAGATGGTAGACGCGAAAACTGCCGAAATTTTAAAACTTGAATTGGAACGTGCAAAGGACTATTTGGAATTGAGAGGTCTCGACAAATTTCCTAGTGCTTTAAATATTGGAGTGTTAAAGATGTCGGTATCTCTGCACAATTACTTTAAGGATTATGACATAGCAATACAGGAACTGGATCAATTTATTGACGGGCATCAATTTGAATCAAGTTCAGACCCAGCAGTGCAGATGAAGTGGATTGAATTATTGCTTCTTAAAGCATCAGTGTATGCAAGTTTGAAAGATGATGATTCAACCTGGGTTGCATTGGTAAAAGCCTTGGAGTTGTCGGAAAATTTCCCAAACTCTTCTATACGAATAGATGCATTGATTCATGCTTCTAGGCATATGCGATTAAAGAGAAATGAAGAAAAGGAGGCGTTGGAATTGCTAGTTAAAGCCAATTCATACAACCCAATGAAATTAACATTATCCAAAAGGCGCCTGGGTTTATTACAATTTCAAACCGCTCAGGCCTATTTAGAAATTGGCGATTCTGCTGCTGCACTTAATTATTACATAGGAGCACAGGGGAATTGGTCCAATACTCAAGTTGGTCAATTTCGAAGATTGATTACCGATTGTAAAATTGCTATTTGTACTAAGGAATCGGGAGTTGACTTGATTAGTATCTACGATATTACAATGGAAAATCTAATTGCCTCTGTAAAACAGAGGTTAAATGAAATAGATACTGAATCTTTGGTTAAGAAATTCGGTGGTGCGGCTGCAATTAAGGAATTTTTAGATAATTGGAGTTAATGTAAATTCATGCAGCGAGTTGCCTTTTATCACGGTAAGGAAAGTAAGTTGCCATCATCAAAAGTTGATTTTATGATGACAATGGGATGGGAGGTTGGTTGTATCGAAATGGATTATTCCTGCAATTTTGCCTATACAAAAGCAGATAAATTTATCAATGAGTTTAGGCCAAGTATTGTTGTTGGTTCAAGTTTAGGGGGATTGGTCTCAATCCATTTAGGTACTAGACACAATGTACCTATGGTTTTACTGAATCCGGCATTGAATTCTGTTCAATATGGAATTGGGCTACCTGATAAATGGGGTGAATTCAGACCAGCTTGTTATGCTCTAATTGGCAAGAATGATGTTGTAGTTGATCCTGTTATGAGCGTAAATGCCTTGGGAGAATTAAATTGTCAAATAACATTTGGCGAACATGGGCATAGAACACCTTTAGATATTTTCAGCAAGTTCATTTCTGAAATTTCAAAAGAGTTAAATAATATAAAAAGATGAATATAATTATCCATATAAATACATTTTATTCCAAATATGATGAAGAAAATAAATTGAATATTTTGGATAAATTGGAAGATGTACTCGGTTATCCATCAGCAGCAAAGCAGATTTATGAAGATGAGGAAAATGAATCCGAAGGCTTTGATGTGTTGTTGAAATATGAAGATATTAATGAAGTGCCTTTTGATTTAATGAAAGAGCTCGGTAATGAATTCAAGGTTTATTTTTTGGTATTTGATATTCATAATTCCATTCGTTACGGCTATTGGTATGATGAGGAAGATGAATGGATTGAGAAAGGCGATATGAAGAATGTAATTGAAGAGTTAAATACTATTCTACTCTCCAATTAAAGTTTTTTATTTTCCACAAATTTCCAAATTAGTTTAACTTTAGAGGTTTGTGATGTGCCAAATTTTACTCTAATTTGAGTTTTTTATGGAATTTGAGAAAATTTTAAATGTCAAAAGGACTATGTTGTTTGTCGATGATGAGCAAGGTAGAGTAGGGTTCAGGGGCAGATATATGGGGGAGATTCCAGTTTCTGATTATCCAACGGTGGTTACCGGTTTGTCAGTTTCTGGTTTAAAATCCAAAGACTTGCTGTCGGTTGCAGAATCATTCCCATCCGTTCGAAAATTGACTATTGAGAAAACAAGTCAATTAAAAAGTTTGAAGGGAATTGAGAAGTTCAATCAATTGTTGGAACTAAGAATTGAAGGTTGCGCAAACATTAGTGATTTTTCGTCATTGGGTTTGCTTCAAAATTTACATTATTTGGATCTCGAAAAGACGGAATCGGCGGGTACGGTAATTAGCTATTTGCTTGATTTGCCATTGACGGATTTGTACATCAATGATAGTTTCACAGATTTTGAAGAAATCTCAAAACTTGGGTCTTTATCACACTTGACAATAAATGGAAATGGCTCAAACCGTCAAAATTTACCATTGATTCCGAGTGTTTCTGTAAGCTTTGGCTTGGAGGGTTTTAACGATCTGAAGTCTGCTAAATGCTTAGCAAATCTTAAAAATGAGACTCGCATAAGGTGGTGGGGGCCTAAGCCCATTGATGATATCCCCACTCATCTTCAAGACAATGCCGCTTTCAAATAGTTATGATGAATATAAATATTTCACAAGATAATTTGCTGTATTGGCCTTTGTCAAACTTGCAATACAGCGCTGATTGGAAATTTACAGTAGAATATGAAGTTCCCTTAAGCGATGGTCAAAAACATAGTTTCATTTCAACTTTTTACTTCAATTCGGTTGATAAAGAAATTTATTACGTAAATTTTTCGGTGAGAAAGAAGGTCCAGGAAATTAATTGGAACTATAATGATTCCTATGATGAAAAGGGGAATGTCATATTAGGAGATACACAGAGTTTTATTTTTTATAAAACCAAATATGCAGGTCCAATGGAAATAGCTGATTCCTCTAGGGAGAATGTGTTTTCGAATTCTGCGAATCCTTTGAATTGGGATAAGTCCGAGGAGAATAACGTATTAAACAAGAACAGAGACTTATTAGCTCAATGGTGGATTGAAAATGCTCACGCAGTTCGTGATGCCATTGTATCCCGAAAGGATGAATTTAATTCAATGGTTTTGAAGTGTGCTAATGAAATATTGATTAAATAGGTTGTACATGTTAAA
>Ga0222714_10006964_pt1 | contig 10444 bp, 16 predicted proteins | sample C33_3DmetaG_FD_165048 | JGI IMG/M metagenome (GOLD analysis project Ga0222714, IMG submission 165048) | Estuarine water microbial communities from San Francisco Bay, California, United States - C33_3D | ecosystem: Environmental > Aquatic > Marine > Unclassified | place: USA: California... | reverse complement strand
ACCCTCCGCATGTTCGCGACCAACTACAACGTGTTGCGCATCCAATCCGGTATGGGTGGTCTCGCCTTCTCCAACTAAGTTGGTTTATTAGAATCTGAATATTGTAATAATACATAAAATTTAAACATGATGGTCTCGTATTTAAATTTTATTGTTTACATAATATAAATGTCCGACCAAATAGAAACTACACCAGAAGAGGTTATAGTGGTCCCATCGGTGGCATCGGGAACTGGGAAGAAAAGTAACACGGGTGTTATTATTTTGTCAATTACGTTGCTCTTGACGTGCATGGTTATCATGTATTTTGTATTCATTGATAAGAAATCCCCTCAAATGAATAATGGTTCGGCGATGCCATTTATAAATAACAGGGGGTTGAACTCACTTAACATATCTTCTAATGGTGGATATGGATACAAAGCGAATTAATATTAAAGTTAAAAAACGATACATGTGTAAGTATGATAGAAATATATACAGACGGTAGCTGTTTACATAATCCGGGACCAGGTGGATGGGCGGCGAAGTGTTATGACCCCGAGTTCACACTTGGGGGTGGTTCTCATGCGAGTACGAATAATATCATGGAAATGACTGCTGTTATTCGGACTCTCGAAAAGTGTATTGAATTAAATGAACGTGATGTCATTATTTACACCGATAGTAAGTATGTAAAACTGGGACTCACGGAGTGGTCTAAAAAATGGGTATCAAACGGTTGGAAAACGAGTACCGGTAATGATGTTGCCAATAAAGAATTGTGGGTGCGTTTAATAGAGCTTATGAATCACGACATACATGTCGTGATCGAATGGGTCAAGGCACATTCCACAAATGAAAAAAATAACGAGGTCGATCGCCTTGCGAGACGCCAGGCGCTTAATTTCTCCGCGTTAAATAATGAATACCCATTGGTGTGAACGCGAAGAGCGACTTCTCAGACGCTGGGCGGAGAGAGCCGCGGGTTACAGATGGTTGCATAATCATGCGAGAATGCACTATAAGTGGCTGACCGATGCGCTCACGTACCCGTGTATCATAATATCATCTATAACGGGTGTAGGTGGATTTGCCGTACTTAACCCCAGTGATGATAATGTATCTCCGGAAATGAAGAGAAACATTATCATTTTTCAATATACGTTCGCGTTTTTAAATGTAGTTGTTGGTATCCTAACATCCGTGTCTAAATTTAGTAACAGTTCAAGCATGATGGAATCACATTCACTCATGTCTATTCAATATTCAAAGTTTTACAGAAACATAGACATGGAGCTTTCTTTAGATGTGGAACATAGAACCGATGCCGTAGAATTTGTACAAAAACAACGCATTGAATACGATCGCTTATTGGATGAAGCACCGGATATACCATATAATACGATATGTGCGTTCAATAACGAGTTTCCAGATAAAGAAAACAAACCAGATGTATGCAATGGTCTAAGTGTAATAGATTCATCCTCACACAGCTCGGATGCAAGCATAAAAAATGCGATACATAGATGGTTAAATCGGAGTAAACACAAATGTTCGGATTCACGACTCCCACATGCAAACTCTGTATAAAAATATCCTAAGTCGATACAAGAATAGATTCGATAAATCATAAAAATGGAACTCCAACGCGTTATCATAAATGGTGACCTCAACGGTCTGCGAAAGCTTGAACACCAAATCATCGAACATGTCAATCACGTGTACGAAAATACCGGAAACGGAAACAGTGATTATGAGAACTTTAGTATTTATCAGATTACCAATAAACAAGACAAAAACACCGCACTTGAGATGTTAATGGCGTTTATTAATACCTGCCAAACTGCATTCGGTGATTATTTCCAGGAATACATGGACACGATGGTTTACCCGGGCTTAGTAGGGGCAGTATGCAGTAAAAATCAAGCCATCATAGATATCCTTAAAACATATACGGATGAAGGTACATACATGGATATTATTAGTAGATATAACTAGTTTAAAGAATATATGCGTATGATGAATATGTAAAACAAGCTCTTATAACTCAGTTGGTTAGAGTGTGGTGCTTATACAATAGTATACTTGCGTGAGTTCATTCTCACAAAGGCACGCCAAAGCCGCGGGTTCGAACCCCGCTAAGAGCATTTTTAGATGTGCATCACACATCTAAAAATGTTCTCCGTGTAATATAAATGACGTTTCTTCAAAACACGAGTATACTCTTACCACTCGTGATAATCACGTTGTATGGTGGAATTAGATTTTCACAGACCAATTTCTATCCAGGTATAGATACATTTCTCAACCAAAACACGTTGTATGGCATTATCATAATGATGCACGCCATGTTTGGTATATCACCAGTGAGTGAACTCCCAGAACGCACAAAAGCACTGACTTCGAGTGTGTGGTTCAAGTTAATATCACTTCTCGTTATTTCGTTTTCCGCGACCCGTGATTTTGAAGATGCCATTCTCGTGTTAATAACATTTTTGGGTATCGTGCAATTGCTGCGTACAAAAGAAGAACGTAAAAAATACCCATATATTATAGTGTAAATGATTCGCGCATCACACAATCAAGGTGATATTTACAAGTATAGACGTATTAAGATTCGTACCACTATACTTGAAACTATCTATAAAAGGTCACCAATCAATATGAAATCTGAAATGCACGATAATGATCGTTTGCGTTTCAGATTCAGGGAAGCCATACGAGAAGCTGAGGAAATTTGCGCAGATAACAAAGGGTGTAACGAGTGTTATAATGCTTGGTATGAGGTGGATGAACTCGAAGATTCGCTTATGCGTCTAGGTGAAGAAGTTATCCAAGAGAATAATATGAGATACGGTTCTATCCTAAGACGAAATTTTAAACTAAGGTGGGGTGTAAAAAACGTGGAAGACCATCACGTCATTCCACGCCAATTCAAAAATCACCCTCTCATAAAATACTTGAGATATGATGTAAATGATGGTAAAAATATTATTATGATGCCGAGATATATTTTACCGGGGCTAAGAGAAAATAGACTCACACACAAAGGGGGTCACAAAAAATACAATGCGTATGTTGGTAAAGTACTCGATTCAATAGACACTCTAGAAGATCCTAATAAAGATTTTGAATTGTTTACTGAATTCCTAAAAACTGCGTGTCGATTTAGGCCTCAGGATATTCCTTGGAAGTGAGACCTCTCGTACGAGGATGCGTTGTTTCCACCATCGTCGTGTATTCATCCATAGTAAAATCAGCGGGTTCGGAATCCGCGTCCATTCGTATTAACAGTATTCGTCCATCTATATCCATATTAGAGAATGGCCTAGGCAATTTATTTTTATTTTTATTTAATTTAAATGGAGATTCTTTGCATTTTAATATTACTACGAATTTATCTTCCCATTGCCCGACAAAAGTTGCTTTACCTCTGAGTATCTTGTAAATTTCATTTTTCTCGGGTGATATATCTATGTTTATTTCATGCATGTCATCTTTCTTTTCGTTAATCAAGACAGCACATACCATATTATGATCACGTGACAAAAAAAATTAATAACCCTTTTCCAAAAGTTCCGTTTCCACGTCTGGGAATCTTTTTGAAAAATAATCTTTCCGTCTCCAATCACTGTGACCAATCATACTTTTATGCGAACGGTCTACGAGCATACAGTGTCTTAAATCCTTGTAATAAATTCGAGCACCATCAAATACTAAATCCTCGTGTTTCATATCTACATGGTTATCCATGATATCAAAGTTATGTATATATTTATGCATATTGTCTACGTGTATCAAATAACACTTCGTACTCGAAATCCAACGAACGAGTTGAAGACCAGTCTTTGACATTTCAGACGCCGGGTATCTCGATAAACAATGGAAAAAACAGAGTTCAAAATTGTCTCCGAGTTCATCTATGACCGCTTGAATTTCATCAAAAAGAGTTGGATGCGTGATGACGACGTTATCTTCAAATACGAGTGCATACTTGTGTTTATCTCTGAAACACTTATCGTATATATTCATATGACCCATGTAACACCCGATGGCACCGAGGTTAAAATATGTAATATTTGGTCTTATCGCGGTTTCATCGTAGTACAATTTAAGAGCCTCCCTGTAGTACATGGGATCTATGCGGGATGAATAGGGTTTTGCCTTTTCGGGGGTTCGTGTATCTGGACCCACTACTACCTCGAGTGGTACCGTGTGGTCATATGAGTCCATGAATTGGATGGCGCGTTTTCCATTCGGGTCTGTGGTGAGCATATAACACTTATATTCAACTCTGGGAGCATACATTAGCGACTTGGTGATGATGAGTATAGAAATTAGAATTATTACAAATAGCATGCTTAAATTATACTTATAAAATTATATGCGAAGCGCGGCGATAAAGTTCATGGGGGTTTTTGTCTGTTTCCAAAAGTAATATTCACACAAAGCAGTGTATACTGAAACACACGGGATGTCGGAAGTTGCACAGTGGATACAGAATGTTTTTGCATACAGAGCCGTTTGTTCTATGACGTCGTACATATTTTCAGTCTTATACATATCACATTCAATGTTGCTCATCTCCAGACAGTTTTTAATGGCTGGGCACGCTCTGGTAGCTTCGATGTAAATCATAGCATACATGAAACGTACGGTTTGAATCGCCACCAAAGTATCAATAAACTTATTGAATACCTGACTCGTATTACTGAGTTTCATGTCTCTGCTCATGGAGCGAGCATTCGCACCAGATTGTAAAATTGGTACACAAACACCCGTCTCGAGTGCTCTCACGGAACACCAAGTACTTCTGTTATTTTCATTTGCGACGTCTTCATTTTCGGGTGCAGAGTACATCCGACGCATCGCATTCTTTAAAATTGGACCGTTTACATCTGTTTTTTGAACTTCATTTAATATATCAATTATCGCAGAATCTTGATTTACATATCCGTATACATCTGCATATACCTGATAGAGACTACACTCCATCGCTTCGTGTACAGATTTTATCAAATGTGCAGTACCAGGTTCTCCATCCAAATGGACGAGTCTTTTAGCAAACGTACGAAAAAAGATTTCCTGTGCGTCGATAATATCTCTCGAGCCGTCGAGCATGAGTAATTTATCAGATATACCCCCAGTCATGTAATGAATACCCTTATCTTTACAATCTTCATAATAAACTGCATTTTTATCAAACTTTTGTAAATTTAAATTCACAATTGTATCCTCTTTGTCACACCACTCGATGAGTTGGTGCATAGTATTTTCATATCCATAGTCGTCCGGATTTATAAACGTGGCGATAGTTCTAGGACCAGTCATATTTAATGTTAAATCTGCGACAGTTGGTTGTATTTTAACATTTTTAAATGGTGTAAGACTTGTTTTATATTTATCATACACCGAAATATTTTTGAACTGTTGCATATCCCGAATAACCTTCAGGCTATCCGGGTTAATGCCTACAATACCATAAGAAGACATCTTGGTGTATAGACGCATATATCTTTTATATTACTTCCATCCATACATTGACATACCCGTGTGTTCACACCAAGGATACACTTCCTCGTGTCCCATGAAATTCCGTGCTCTTATGCCAGACTGTGCACATTCTATACATGTATCGATGTTATCGTCTATGATGAGATTCAATGCAAGACTCTTACATACATCAACCTTTTTGATTTCGTGTTCAGTATAACTGTTTGTGATGATTAAATCATCAAACATACCCGGGAAATGCTGATCCAACCAAAGTTCAGTTTTTTCTCGAGCCGAATCTTGTCTACCTGTGACAGCATATAACTTCTTCGATTGACCCCGCAAACGTACGATACCAACTTGAGAGTGACGGATTGGTTGTAACTGTACAAACTCGGGTGACCTGTAAAATTCTTCAACCATTTGTCTCGATTCTTCCTCGGTAATATTAAACATTTCGCGGTATACATATTTGTACCGTGTATTAGATGGTGGCATCTTGAGACCTCGCCATTTAGCCATAGGCTTTACAAATGGTACGAGCACTTCATCGATATCTATGGCAACTCTGTTCATTTAATATAACATCATTCGTAATCTCTAAATGCTATTCCGACTGGAAAACGAGGAACACCCAGTTCCGTTAGATTCTGATATTTTACAGTCAGCATCTTACCAATATATTTTGAAGAATTCGTAAACATATCCCGACGTTTCTCTTGTGTACCCTCCGGTCGTACAGTAAACATTTGACCACTTTCAGTGACACACTCCCACGTAGGTGTACCCACATCTTTTCCGGTACATTCTCGTACACCAACCACTCTAAATTCATCCGTCTTGAAATCCTTCAGTTTCAGAAGATAGTTACTTCTCTTACCTATCTCATATACACTCGACGCTTCACGTATCATAGTTCCTTCATATCCGGCATCCATATATTCTTTATGTACCTCGTGTATGTCATCCTTTGTCTTTACCCGTCTAGTCTCAACATTAACACGCCCAAGTCTTTCATCAAATGTAAGATTAGGTCTATTCGTGTCAAAGTAATCAAACACGAGAAAATCCAGGGCTTTTGGATTGGTTTTATATAGACTTGTGATTTCTTCAAAGGTCTTTGTTGGATCATAACACTCTCCATCGAGATATTCACCATCTTTGAGTCCCTTCCCCCAGTGCTCAGTTCCAGGCACGATTTTACCCGTCCTTGAAATTCCACCCTTGTTGGATACGAGCAAACGAACACCGTCTATCTTTGGCTGTACATAAAATGGTTCGGAAATATACTTGTGTCTATCTTCCCATTTATTTGCAAGCATGGGTAAAATCAATATTTCTTTTTGATTTTCCCACATCGTCTTTGCACGTTTAAGAGCGCTATCATATCCAAGCTTAACATGAATGGTTGAAACAGATTCTTTTCCACCCACCATACCAGTCTTCTTCACGATATTGGCTGTACCATCGGGAAGTTTATTGACACTGATATCGAAGTAGCGTTTTTTGCCGTTTTTGTCGGTTTTAAAAATTGTTTCCATTATATTAAGGGTAGATATGATTCCGGTCGTAAATCACGAGCGATTGGAGCGACTTAGGGCACCCCCTGCTACAAATATTCCACTCAATGCGAACACTGCGTGTATATTCATTATTATTTTGGCTGTTATTGGCTTGTATAAAAGAAGTGTAGACGTTAGTCAATCGAGGAAACAACATTATACTTGAGACATTCTTCGACGTTTAAGTAGATGTCTTTCTTCATGAGCTTTTTGAATTCCTTTTCAGGAATTTCCGTCTTTTCGAGATAGACCTTTGTGATCATATCCATGAACTTCGAGCACGAGTCCATTTCATTCTTCAAATCTTCAAACTTGCCCCAGAATCCATTCGTAGACAATTGATGAATGAGAATGTGTGCATTTTTACCCATGCGACGTTCGTGTCCACCGAGTAACATGAACGAGGCTGCACTACAGCAAGCACCTTGAGCGATGGTGACAACCTTAACTCTCGACTTCTCAATCACGTTCATTGCACTGAGACCAGCAAACATTTCTCCGCCATCACTGCAAATATTGATTCTGATTTCAGGCTTGAAACCTGGAAAATCGATGGTTTGCTTGAGAAGTTTGTTTTCCAACTTCTTAAACTCTTCCGTGAATTCCAAAATGTCATCAGATGTTACATCGCTATAAAAGAACATTTCATTTCCAATGATTCGTGTAGTTTTGAAATCATCTTCACCAGCCGCAATTGGTATCATAGTAGGAGTCGGCATTTTATAAATTGACGCGGTCAATTTTTAAGTTACTTTTTGTATTTTTTGAAACCTGACGCTGGTGACCTCCTTACAGATGATACTTTATTTGTTTTTGGCATTGGTTTTTTAAACGCAGATTTAGCAGACGCACCCATCTGTTGTGCGACAGCCTTTCTCGTCTTTGGTTTCGTAACTTGAGTACCCACGAGTGCGGTTGTCATATTGTATACGAGAAGCTTTATATTTTCAAGTCTTTGGTTAAATTCTTTGTTGAAGTTTCGGGCACTCGTCGCACTGCTCATTTATATAGTTATTTATTTTAATCCTATTCGCGAGTTTATGACAACTATTTTTTCGTGTATATTTTATATGCATGGCTTCCTGAATCTGGGAAACACATGTTACTTTAATTCAGCGATACAATCACTTCTTCATATATTACCTATATCAGAACACGTATACAAGAGTAGATATGTCGGTGACTGTAAATTTACTAAACTGTACCATGAACTCGTGACCTTGTACTTCAGTACACAAGAATCCGGTAACATCAACCTTGCACCTCTATTGAAATCATTTCAGGTTGAGTTTCCTAGATTTAAATTACATGAGCCTCATGACGCACAGGATGCCCTTTTTTGTATCATAGATATACTCGAAAAGGAATATGGAATAATAAAGCGTTTAATATATGGTAAAAAAACACAAATAACCATATCACCAAAGGGAAAGAATACGATAGATATAGACTATAGCATACAAACACTATCAATCGATGATCACGTATGTAAAGTCAGTGATTTGATAAATAAAAGTATGAACTGGAATACACTCGAAGGGTACGTGGACGACAATGGAAAAGTATATCACGTGGCTACGACGAGAACCCTTTTTAATAAACTGCAACCAATAATGATCATTTCGTTTGATAAAAAGAGTATGATACGCGTAGAAGAGGAAATTACGTTTACAGACGATATCAAATATTCATTACAATCATGCGTAATACACGAGGGTGTACAATGGGGTGGACATTACTACTCGATGTGTAAATTTAACGATAAATGGTACGCACAAGATGATGAACACGTGGGTGAGACTCAATTGAAAGATGTGGCTGGATACTACATTCTCATATACACCTTAAAAAATCCGTAATTTTGATATCCTCTTTTATGTTTACTAACGTTCTATAAAACGTTCTTCTGTTATTTGGGTACGTTTTGTCTGTGCGCTCTTTGATGGGTCTCCACCACATGGGAATGTCATTTGTCATATATTCACATTCCACAATCATGTTTTCACGTAACCACGAACAATCAAATTTATCTTCTGGAATTATAGACTCAAAAACAAGTTCTCCCTTTTCTTGAACATACATTCTCCACGCATTATCAACCATTTTTAGTTTGAAATCAATCGTATTTTTATCACGTGGTTTCCATTTAAACATGGTTTCATGAGTCCCTATCTTTACGGGGCACTGAATGGGTGTAAATATGAGTCCATCGACTTCTTGAGTTACGGTGGGCATGTATTCATTTAAGAAGTATTCATAATCACACATAAGATGAAACTTCTTTACTTGTATTTTAGTCGTATCAGCTTTCAATGCGAGTAGTTTTTTAGCCGCCTTTTCACAGTATTCAAGTCTATCAATAAAATTCTTGTGACCCACAATAACACCCGACTCTTTCAAACAGTCATATATGAAAAATGTATCTTTATACAATTCCCCTTCCAGAATCGTACCATCATAAAACGGTCGTCTAAATGTAAGTTTACATAAAAATACATCAAGAGCCCTGTTCACGAGAACACACACTTTATGAGTCCCGTACATGAATGCCAATAACATAAATCGAACACCATCCGTTTTTTCGCAAACCACGTAATCATTTTTGCGAAGTAAATCGAAGTGTTTATATTCGATAGAGATCGGTTGACACCCCGGAAATCTATTGGGTATGGTTCCCCAGGCATCTTCCATGTATTTTATCGCGTATTTGTAAAGTGGATCATCTCTCTTTACAGATACTCGTGACATCTGTTTAATATTTTATATTAAATCTTTAATTAGCTTTAATACCGGAAGCGTTCAACAAGTTACTTACACATTCATGGGTATATGTCATGGTCAACTTAGATGCTGTATAAGCATTGATTTTGACACCCAACTCCTTGAATTTAGAAAACATTTGTCCCATTCTCGGTGGAACTCGGTAATCATGCGTTCTCTTATCTCTCACGAACTTACATGTATTCTTACACATCATTAACCAACATCGCGCTTCCGAAGACACGACTTGGTAGATATCTTCGGTAATCATTTTACCGACTTCTGTATCAAAATGGAGTCCAATTTGACTCACTGGCTCGGTCGTTTGTTCTTTTACACCCTTTTTAAATTGTTCCCAGTCAATCCCTTCCTTTACACCCGGAAAAACCAAACACCCAAGTCCTTCGTGTGATTTAAATACTTGAGCGATGGATCCCTCGTCCATCGCCACACTAAAATCAATAAATAAAATACGATCGACGGTCTTCATATACTTCTGGATAATCTCTGACTTCTCATATGGATCATCATTCACGTACACCACTTCATTTTGAATGCCCCTTGTTTGGATACACAAGAGGTTTAAACGGAGAACAGTATGCAACGTCTTTACATGACATGATTTACTTCGCGTGACGATGATAGTC
>Ga0222714_10006961_pt1 | contig 10450 bp, 8 predicted proteins | sample C33_3DmetaG_FD_165048 | JGI IMG/M metagenome (GOLD analysis project Ga0222714, IMG submission 165048) | Estuarine water microbial communities from San Francisco Bay, California, United States - C33_3D | ecosystem: Environmental > Aquatic > Marine > Unclassified | place: USA: California... | reverse complement strand
GACCGACCGGGAAGTTGATTCGTCCGGTACGCATTCAACGTATGGGTCGGAAGTACCCTGAACTGACTGTGCAACCCATCGGTACTCGGGACAGACGCGTCGACGCCAAGACCAGGACCCACACGTTCTTGGGCAAACGGAAGGGCATTATTCATCGTCGATCCAAACACATTGCGATCGCGTAACGTCGAAGGATCGTAACTGGCTGTTGACAATGCTTTTCCTCCACTCGATACCGCGACAGACGTCTCCTCCGGCTCAAACAAACGGGGAACGTCATCCTTCTTCTTCCACTGCAGGTTGTCGCTTCCCGTAAACAGCTCCATTTTCCGTTGCGTATCTGCTGCTGCCGTCTTATCACTCTTCGAGTACTCCTGCAGGACAGCACGGGCTTGACGAACGTGACTTTTCACTTGACGAGTATCCGTCTCCAGGAGCTCTTGGTGAGACGTGTCGGGATCGAACGGGTACTCGGATATGCTGTCATCAGTCATGTTGACGCGAGGCGTATGTTGGACCCGGCGAGAGACACCGGCTGGGCTTAAGGACCACCCTACAAGTGCCAACCCTCCGATGATCGCGAGCTCCATTACGTATAGCAGATTTTATTTGCGCCGATGCATTCTCGTCGAGTCACCAATCATATCACACGGGCTCCGGCCATCGTATACCAAATCGGGGAGCGAGGACAAAAACGGTTCGTCGACAAACTCGCCAATGACGTCCGTGTCGGCCACCGTCGCGATCGCAGGGGGCTGACTCGGACGTGGCTTGACCATGTGGATCTTGCTATGCTTCAGGTATCGCATTTCGTTCGCCGTGTCAATTAGATGGGCCGGGTCCATCACTATACTCACGACGGAAGAAAGTTTTCATCGACTTGTCCACATGTCGGAGATCGTCCTCGATCTTCAACGCCAAGAACAGGGGGTCATTCGCGAAGGATGACGCAAGGGGCATCACGGCGTCTAGAATCACAAAGTCCGGGTCAAGTCGTTTGCAGTAGCCCTCCAAGAGTGTGAACGATCGGACGATGATGAAAATATGATTCGCAAAACTGCACGTCGGTGATGTCAACGGTGTCGTCCGCATCATCTTCGAGAACTCGTCGATACTGGTGATCTCGATGTACGATAGGACACTCCCAATAAACGACTCCAACATATCCAACTCTTCCTGTGGGATGTCCGAACGGCGTCCACTCGATCGCATGATCCCATACTCGAACATGTACTCCAGCATCAACTCCGTGTTCTTGTTCAGGTACGAAACGATCAGCGCTTTCATTCCCACCACCGTGTCCGAAGGAATACGAATGACACTACCAAAATCGTAGAGCACCAGCTTCCCATTTGACGAGACACCGATGTTTCCACCGTGCAGATCTGTGTGGAGATACCCAAGCGAGAAGAACTGGTCGTAAAACAGCTTCATGAGTCTGGACGCGTCACCAGAAAAAGGCGACGACGGTACGTATTCCATGACTAAGACAGTACGACACGATACCACCACCTGAGGAACATGAATAGTTCCGTCACCGTTTGCGTCGAAGAATGCTCTGTACCGTTCCATGTGACGGCCTTCCTCTTCGAAATCTGTCTCCTTTTTGACGCTATCCACGAGTTCCGTCAACGTCTTCATCATGTCGTCGTACATACGGTCATCAGACATCCCCCCCGAGAAAGGACCACGCAGCACAAAGTGGAGGACACGACCAATCATTTCGGTATCATCCTCGAGCTCGTGGAGTAAACCAGGACGTTGCACCTTGACTGCCACATCCTTGCCACAATACGTTCCTCGATGGACATGGGCGATACTGCCACTCGAGATCGGGACGGTATCGATTGCATCGAACGTCAGTCCGCTTTCCTCGAGTACGGCCCCAACAGCCGTCGAGGACATCGGAAGCGCATTCGTCTGAAGCTTTTGCAGCTCTGTCGTCAATTCATGCGGAAAGATGTCCGAGCGAGAGGCGACCCACTGCCCGATCTTTGTATACAAACACCCCGCGCGCTCTGCGTGGTACCGCACCCATGGACTATACAGACGAGGAGGGAGGACGCGACACAGGGGGACACTCGTTGCCAGGAGAACTTTGTGCACATTGCCCCCCATGATGACGGATGAGAATTAAACTGAGAACTGATATCCGCATGTGTACGACGCGCAGGTGTACCAGGCACGTGCGCGTTTAAATTGTAAAGTTTTTTTGCCGACTCAACTCATGGAGTCCACGATTGCCAAAATCCAGAAGCACCTCGACGCCCTGCAGGCCCGCAACGCAAAACTTGTGGAAGAGAACCAAAAGTTGAAGGGGACGATTTCCGAGCTGAAAAGTGTCAATTCCAGGGTGCGCCGAATCCCGAAATCGCAACCACAACAGTCATGATCAAATTACAACCGTTGTGATATGATTGAAACACCCTGTTTACCGTGCTTTCACCCTGTTTACCGTGCTTTCAAACGTGGCGAACGACGTTTGACAACACGACCATCCGAGATTGCATGAAGACGTGGCGATCGTCTCGGTGCAAGTACTTCCGATCTGCCTGGCGTACGGACAGCCAGCCTGTTCGAACGTCTCGGTGTGGACGCGCGCGGGCCTTCCAGGATCATGGGTCGACCCTCCACTTCGTGAATCGTCTCGAGAATTTCCAAGTCGGTGATCGGCCGCTGACGTGCCGCCTTCGTCTTCATCTTGTTCCGCTCTTGTCGCAACATCTCAAGATACGTCGGCCGATGCTGCCTATATTGCTTATTAATTTCGCGTTTGTTGCTGATGAACTGAAACTGCTTGCGGTAGAATCCTGCAGCGGATGGGATGGCATTGAGACGGATGAACTTGGCATGCTGACGTCCTAACAGGATCGCTCTGGCCATGAGATACGTGCCGACACCTTTGATATCGCTTCCAGCATTCGTACAGATCAGGAGGATCTTGATGTCGTCACGCTTCGGGCGAATCTCTGCCACGAGGAATCCACCCACTCGGGTCATGCTCGATCGCTGTCTTCGCGGACTGGGCATGGGAACTTCGACGTACACGAGCAAATCGCCCTTGGAAAAGACATCGTTGATATACCCGAAGCCGATGTCCGATTTGCACAGGTTGAACGAGCTTCGGTCTGCTTGCTGTATGATCATTTGCGCCGCTCTATGCCAGCTCTTGATGTCCTGGGTTTTAATAACCTCATGGGTACCCAGCACACCATTCGGGACGCGAATCGATTCCATATATACTGTGCATGAGAATATATGACAACAAGCCGAGACAACCGCGACAGGTTTTACAGACGCATTCAGTCCGATACGCTCATCCAAACGGACATGTCGCTTGAAAATGGCCAGTGCATTTTGAAGTGACACATGGATTATGGACGTTGATCATCCGAAGTGCGTCGTTTTGGAAACGCGAGAGATCCATTCGGATGCGTCTTAGTAGTGCCTAGTGTATGCCTAGTACATCGCAGCTTCCGGGCTGTACAGCCTCAGGAAGACGTACACGAGGAGGGCAAGGACAATGGCATGGACGATGAGACCAGCCGTGGTCGGAAGACCGCTCGCGTCAGCGAGGTCGAGCTTGAAAAGCTTGCCGATCTTGCGGTCGGTGAACTTGTAGACGACCGGGCTTCCAACGACGAGGAATGCCAGAGACGCAAACAGGGGGATACTGATCAACGGGCTATGCAGCGACAGCGAAGACATGTACAGGGTATCGAGAAAAAAGAATGAAAGTGTTCCACGCATCAAATGAACATGTCCGCATCGAGATCGTCACTGTCCAAGACCTTGAGCAATTCAGACAAATCGTCCGCTTGGGATTGTGCATGGGACTGCAACGACTCGACTGCACCCCGCACGTCCTGCTGACAACGGTCCTTGACGTACGACTTTGCCTGCTTCAACGACTCAGTGATCGTGACGCGACGACCTACATGACGGTCGGACAACTTCTGCATCCGACGCTGCTCAAAACGCTTCAGTTTCTGCCATTGGGAGCTCTGGAAGAGGTTTGCGGAAACGGGAGTAGCGAATGCCATATCTCACTGATGAGAAATAATCGAGGGCTTAAAGCCTCACCCAAAGCCAACCAGGGTCCATGCCTCCATTGATAATCTTCGCCTAATTGAACGGACCCAAGGGAATGACAACGACGACCATGGCCGGCTCATCAAGCACCACCCGTAAACGACCAGCTGCCGCTTTTCAGGAGGAAAACGAGCAACGAAAACGGGAGCGCGAGTCTAGGATTCTGGCGCGTTTCGAGAACCTCTCCAAAGATGACACGGAAGAAACCCTTCGCGTCATTTCCAGGAAATGGAACCTCCTGTCATCGACATCAAACACGTCGTTCCAAGATATCGTCGACACTGCCTTCCAGAACTTCGGATTCAACCTGACCGAAAGTATCGGACAAGCACAACAGAACCATGCCACAGACGGGACGCATGGACTCCAACTCCTCGACGAACGAATCCACGAGGCTGAAATGGAGGCCATCGCGCTGTACCACAAGCTCAGAGAACACCATCTCCTCGATGACGAGGTCGTCCTGAAACAAGCCGTCTCGTGCATCGAACAAGTCTACTACTCGAAGCGCGTTGTATTGTCGACGTACCAGAGTCTCCGTGGTGTCGCCAACGCCAACGCATCCCTCGAAGGAGAAACACCCACCAACGAACAGCGCGAGGCGTCCGATCAACAACTTGACCAGTCGCTCGGGAGCTGGTCCCTCAGGTTCCGTTGGATAGACGACGATATCGGTCCGTATCAGCGTCTACTCCTCCACATGCTCGATCGTGCCGTTGACAAAAGCTATCGACGACATGGCGATATGTGTTTCGAGCCCGTGGTCATCGACGAACACAACACACACGCCTGGAAAGCAGCCACGACGATCAAAGAATGGATTTATCAGGAGACGCAAAAGGAAACCAACTTCGAACAATGGCACTGGATGACCGCCAACGCGACCAACGTCAAATCCGTCGAAATGTACCTCACCAACTGCGTGGACTTCTCATTCCCCGTCCTGAGGAAGGATAGGTCAACGTTCTCATTCCTCAACGGCGTCTATCGGGCGAAAGAGAATGCGTTTTACCCATACCCGACGACGCTCGGAGCAGGGATCGCGTCGTGCAAATTTTTCGACACCGAGTTCCCCGTCGACATGGCATCTGTCGAAGATCCCATGCTGATTCCCACACCCCACCTCGAAAGCATCATGAACTATCAGGAATGGGACACGGACGTCCAGAAGTGGATGTTCATCATGCTCGGCAGACTGCTGTACAACCTCAACGAAATGGACGCCTGGCAAGTCATTCCGTTCTGTTCCGGTGTCGCCGGATCAGGCAAGTCGAGTTTGACATTGAAAGTCGCCAAAGCGTTCTACGCGGACGAGGATGTCGGGACGCTTTCGAACAATATCGAGACGAAATTCGGCCTGTCGCAATTCTACAACAAGCTCCTGTTCGTCGCACCCGAGATCAAGGCAGATCTACGGATTGAACAGGCGGAATTCCAATCCATCGTGTCCGGCGAAGATTTGACGATCAACGTCAAGAACCGCACGGCATTCAGTACGCAGTGGTGCGTCCCCGGGTTCTTAGCGGGAAACGAAGTGCCGTCGTGGGCTGACAACTCGGGGAGTATCCAGCGACGTATCGTCCTCTTTGACTTCCCAAAACAGGTGACGAACGGCGACATGAGGCTGGCGGATAAGTTACAAGACGAACTCCCGACGATTCTCCTCAAAGCCAACCGTCTTTACCTCGACATGGTACAGAAGCACGGTAGCGAGAATATCTGGACGATTCTGCCCGCCTATTTCCAAAGGACGCGTGCAGAGTTGGCAGCGACCACCAACGTCCTGGAAGCGTTCCTCGTGTCCGATTCCGTCCTCCTCCAGCCGGATGCCGTGGTATCGATGGACGACTTCAAAATGGCCGTCAGAACCTTCGCGACGTCGAACAATTTCACCATCAAGAGGTTCACGAAGGATTTCTTCCGCGCATGCTTCGATAAACACGGCATCGAACGTCGCAAGGAAACTCGAGAGTACCGCGGTCGTATGGTGTCCAGAGAATTCCTGTATGGCGTCACCCTCAACGAAGTCACCCAACAACACGCATTGGGTTGACATGAGTTGACATGTAAACTAATCATGATTTTTTCTTGTCATCATACGAATATGGCGGACCGGTTACGCCTCATCACATCGAATTTGGGCGTCGGCAATGCAAGCTCGTCGTTATCGTCCCTGTACAGTATCACACCGGCTCTCGACACCCTCAAAATCACACACGATAACGGAACCGCCTTCACGCTCGACGTCCCGGGGAATATTAGAACAGAGGCAATCCACGCGGCACAAGTCAACATCGATGTCGGCATCGCCAATACCATGGAAATGCAATCCATGACGCTGAGTGGACCGCTCGTCTCCAACGGTGCCAGCTTGTCCGGAAACATCGTCCTCGGTTCGTCAGGTCTTTTCCGAACCGAACCGGGTAACGTCATCCTCGGCAACTCCGCGTACATCAATACGAACTCGCCCACCTTCCACACGACCAGTCTGGCGTCAAATGTCGATATCACGACACCGCTCCTCACGGCCAATACTGTCATCGCGAATGGCGTCAACGTCATCGATACCATCAAAAACATTCAATCGTCCAGCAAACGGTACTACGTAAAAACCACCGGCAGTGATACCAACGACGGGCGCAGCTGGGACAAAGCTTTCAAGACCATCAAGCAAGCAGCAAACGTCGCCACGTCGTACTCGACCATCTACGTCGAGACGGGAGATTACTTCGAGAACAATCCCATCTGGCTCAATCCACGTGTCTCAGTGATCGGCGACAACTTGCGCACGACCAGGCTCTTCGCGCTCAATCCAAAGGTCCATTACTTCTTCGTGGACGATCTGTGCTACATATACGGCTTCAGATTCATCGACCTCAAACGCCCAGCGTTCTGTGTCACCTTCCCATGCTGTATTTGCGAAGCGGAAGTCCAGTTCGGGCGCATATCAGCCATCAACGTGCTCTACAGTCCAACCGGGTACGCCAGTGCACCCCCCGTGACCATCGAATCACCCGATTCCTTCACGGGAATTGCTCCAACCGCGACGGCGACGGTGACGGCAAAAACCGAAGTGGCAAGCATATCTCTCACCACAGCCGGTGATTCGTATCCCGGAATAACACCGACAGTCACACTTAGCGTCCCACAATCGGCCACGGGCGTCCAACCACAAGCGACCGCCCAGCTTCTAAGCAACGCCGTCTCAACCGTCACAATCACTGAAGTCGGCACCAAGTACCTCAGTACACCAAACGTCACGATTTCAGCGCCTGCATCCGGGACACAAGCCACCGCAGTCGCCACCCTCAACGCGTCCGGGTACATCTCCACAATTAACGTGACAAGCGGTGGATCGGGCTACGTCAATGCCCCGACCGTCTCCATCGATCCTCCACCCGCGATTCAAGCGACGGCTACAGTCACCATGTCGTTCCAAGCAACCATCGGAACCGTCACCGGATTCACCATCGTCGAAAAAGGGGCGGGGTACACCTCACCCCCGCAAGTGACAATCAGCGCCCCTGCATCCATCAAAGCAGAAGCCGTGGCCGTCGTCTCGGGTGGACTCGTCACTGGAATCACGGTGACCAATCCAGGGTCGGGCTACCTCCAGTCCATGGCCAAACCGCACATCAGTATTCCACCTCCGGCGTTGAAGAAATGTTTCATCACCGGCTCGCCCTACGTCCAGAACTGCTCGTCCATCACGGGCCCTTTCAACCGATCGGGCAACAAAATCACACAACTTCCACCGTATGATCTCGACGTGTTCGATGTCGACGATACAGGAGCGGGCGGCGGTATGCTCATTGACGGCGCCGTCGCCAACGTGTTCTCCCCACTGCGCAGTATGGTCGCGGACAGCTTCACGCAAGTCAACCAAGGTGGACCTGGACACTGTGTTTTAAATACAGGATACGCCCAATTTGTCAGTTGTTTCACGACGTTTTGTACTTACTCGTTCCGAAGCGTCGACGGGGGAACCACGAATATTTCGACAAGTGTCACGGATTTTGGAACGTACGGTCTCGTGAGCACCGGGTACTGGGATACCCCGATCGCAGCAGGCACCATCAGTCAACGGTATCGCTCGTCCGTTGCATCAGTGACCATCGCGGAGGGACAGGGTGGGTCAGGCTATACAACCCCCCCGACCGTCGTGTTCAGTGGTGGAAACCCATACGGCGGTGTCCACGCGACCGCGAATGCCGTTCTACTGGCTGATCGAGTCGATTCCGTCGTTGTCGACGTCAATAATGCCGGACAGTACGAAACCACACCGATCGTCACGTTCGTCGGTGGTGGAGCAAATGTCGTGGCCAATGGGACCGTCTACATGAGCAGCGTCAACCCGATCAGGGTCCAAGACATGCAGTTTGGATTCGCCAGCGGACGACAGCCCAATCAAGGCGACGTCACGAAGTATAACGGCGTATGGTACACGGTGACGGGCGTTGCGTTCATCGAAGATGGTGTGTACGACGTCTCGATGTATCCCGCCGTGTTTTCAGCTGACGGTGGCGACCCGCTCGAGTTTTTCCAGGGGTCGACGGTGGGAACGGGCCAACACGTGATGGAATACGCGGGAGCGGGAGTCACCTATAACGCCCTTTTGGAATTCGGAGGTCAGCCGAACGAGGGGAATCAAGTCGTTGATGTCTACCCGGGACGCATCTTCTACTGTCTCACGGATCATCTCGGCAACCAAACGATCGGCAAGTACTTCGCCGTCGAACAGCTGACGGGCGCTGTCACGCTGAATACCGACAAGTTCTCGCTCAGTGGTCTGGAGGCCATTGGACCGTTCAAGCGGAACGGCAATCCGGCCGGTGTCAGACTGGAAGAAGTGTCGAATGACGTCAACCTACAAAACAGCCTCGGGACAGTCGGGGCGACGACCGTTCCAACACAATTTGCCGTAAAATCGTACGTCGACAGGCGAACGCTGCGACAAGGAGGAAGTACAGGCAGCGCGTACGTCAAAAATTCGGCTGACGACTATGACGCGTCGTGGATTCCCGTCGTCCTCGAGTCCGAAAAAGCTCAACCGCTCGGTGTCGCGAACATCGATGCACAGGGACGGATCGTGGGAGATGGAAGTGTCGTGTCGAACATCAACGCGTCCAACATAGTACTCGGGACACTCGACACATCTCGTATCGGAACGGGGACGCCGACGGGTGTGGGTGATCTCGTCTTAAGCGAAGGACCCGCGTTCCTGACGAACATTACCATCAATGGACCGGCACCGACCGTTACGCTTCGCGATATCAACCATCAGTCCGCATTCGTCTCGTGTGATGCCAATGTCGTCACAATCCAGGGAGGCGCGATAAACGGGAACACACCGGCACAGGTGAACAGCCAATGGCCGCTGACAATCAATTTGTCGAACAATGACTGCACAATCGGAGGGAACGTGTTCGCCGCGGGTGATATCGTGGCGTACGCATCCGACATACGATTGAAACATAACATCCGCCCCATTTCCGACACCCCCGTAGAGGATATCGCAAAATTGAGGGGTGTCCGGTTCGAATGGAATGACCAGACGCATCAACCCATGCGCGGCACAGATATCGGTTTGATCGCACAGGATGTCCAGGATGTCCTACCGGAGGCCGTCCGAGCAGCACCGTTCGATGCCGAGTACCTCACCGTGGACACCGGCAACAAAGTCACCGCCCTCCTCATCGAAGCCGTCAAAGAGCTCAGTCTCCGGCTGGAACGAATTGAGGCATCTCTCATTCGTAATCAGACGATTCGTAATTCGTAATCAGACGGTACCTACGGTTATTACAGACGGACCGTCGGATCGTGTTTTGCAAATGAAAACGTCCGTAACCCGTTCGACGCAATTGATTTCTGGAACATCAATCCGGCTTCGGACGCTATCTCCTTTAGTGCGTCAATATCCACGACGTACTCGGTCGAACCGTCCGGTCGAACCAGTTGTCGTCCGAACCTCGCCGACAAACTGAATTTCTTGCCCGGGGTCGCGCCATGTTCCAGGGCCGTGGCAGCATCCGGGACGATCCCGATAAATTGACCATGGTACCGCAGCACGGACGAAATGCGTTTTAAAAGTGCACGGACGACCGATTCACGGGAAAACAGATACTGAAGCGTCATGTTACACACCACGACGTCATACGTTTTTGTCCCACACGTGCCCCAATCCGTCGCGGTACAATCACAAACGGACAAGTCGACACTACACCGCGAAACACCAGATGCGTCAATGTTGGTCCGTGCTCTGTCGATGGCTTCCGTGTCGATATCGATCGCATCCACGTGGTGAATGTTGCACTGTTTCCACAGCTCGTAATCATGACCGTCACCACATCCAATATCC
>Ga0222714_10006960_pt1 | contig 10450 bp, 8 predicted proteins | sample C33_3DmetaG_FD_165048 | JGI IMG/M metagenome (GOLD analysis project Ga0222714, IMG submission 165048) | Estuarine water microbial communities from San Francisco Bay, California, United States - C33_3D | ecosystem: Environmental > Aquatic > Marine > Unclassified | place: USA: California... | reverse complement strand
ATATTTTCTAGATGCTCAATTTGCTGCTGGTAGCCACGGTGTTGGCAACAACGTTGGTGCAAGAAAAAAGCGCCCGCGAGGGGCGCTTTTCAGGAACGGCTGCCGGTTCGTTCAGCCGGAGGTGAGCGCACCGTTGACCACGCGCACCTTGCTGCCGGTCTGAAATGCCGGTTGCGTATCGTAGGAGAAGGTGCGGGTCGTGCCGTCATCCATGTTCACGACCACGTCGTAGTGAGTGACGGACTTCATGTTTTTTTCCACCTGGTGGCCGGCGTAAGCGCCGCCCGCGGCACCGGCGACAGTGGCGATTTTTTTGCCCGAACCGCCGCCGATCTGGTTGCCCAGCACGCCGCCCAGCACACCGCCGGCAACCGCGCCGAGGCCGCTGCCTTCGCCTTTCTGGGTGACTGCGTTCACGCTGGCCACGACACCGCAGGAGGTGCATACCGGGGCAGCCTTCGGCGCAACGGCAGCCTGTTGAGCAGGCTGTTTCGCTGCTTCGCGTTTGGCTTGGGGCTTGGCGGCAGTTGCCGGCGCCGCGCCGGTCTTGGCATCTACCGCTTTCGCTGCCCCGGCTTCCAGCGACGAGTCGCTGTTCTTCGAAAACGAACTCGGCATCATGCCGGTCATGACGCCGATGCCGACGAGGCTGAACAGCGTCACCGAAACTGCGGCAAGGGCAATCAGGGGATTGATTTTCCGGGTTTCTGACATGTTGTTTCTCCTTTCACATCAACAGACTGCGGCCATGCTAATGCGCGGTCAGGAGTTTTGACTGTGAACAATGTCATGGGTTTACAAAACGTTACAGCTTGTTTTGCCGTAATTCATGACGCAGTTGGCATTTGCGACGTCAACTGCGCAATTCCTCACGATTCCGGAAATGGGCGAGTGCCTCGGGGTTGGCCAGCGCCTCCACGTTTTTCACCGGCAGCCCGTGCACGATGTTGCGCACCGCGAGCTCGACGATCTTGCCGCTCTTGGTGCGCGGAATGTCGGCCACCTGTGCGACGACGGCGGGGACATGGCGCGGCGTAGTGTTGTCGCGGATCTGCTTTCTGATGCGATCGGTGAGTGCCGCATCCAGCGCCAGTCCGTCGCGCAGCCTCACGAACAGCACCACGCGCACATCATTGGGTTGCTGCGGCGGCCAGTCCTGGCCAATCGCCAGGCTTTCGACGACCTCTTCCAGTTGTTCGACCTGGCGGTAGATTTCGGCGGTGCCGATGCGCACGCCGCCGGGATTGAGCACGGCGTCCGAACGGCCGTGGATCATCAACCCGTCATGTGCGGTCAGTTCGACATAGTCGCCGTGATGCCAGACGCCGGGAAAACGTTCGAAATAGGCGGCGCGATAACGGCTGCCGTCGGCGTCGTTCCAGAACCCGACGGGCATGGACGGGAACGGCGCGGTGCACACCAGTTCGCCCTTTTCGCCGCGCAACGGCCGGCCTTCGTCGTTCCACACCTCGACTTTCATGCCCAGGCCGCGGCATTGCAGTTCGCCGCGCCATACCGGCAGGATCGAACAGCCCAGCGCAAAACAGGAAATGATGTCGGTGCCGCCGGAAATGGAGGCGAGCTGCAGGTCGGCCTTGATCGCTCGGTAGACGTAGTCGTAGCTTTCCGGCGCCAGCGGTGAACCGGTGGACAGCAGGGCACGCAGCGCCTTCAGGTCATGGGTCCTGCCCGGTTCCAGGCCGAGCTTGGCCAGCGCGTCTATGTATTTCGCCGAGGTGCCGAACACGGTGATTTTTTCCTGCGCCGCGTAGTCCCACAGCACCGCGCCCCGGGCGATGAACGGCGAGCCGTCGTAGAGCAGCAGCGTTGCCCCGGCGGCAAGTCCCGTGACCAGCCAGTTCCACATCATCCAGCCGCAGGTGGTGAAGTAGAACAGCCGGTCGCCACGGCGGATGTCGGTGTGCAGCACGTGTTCCTTGAGGTGCTGCAGCAGTGTGCCGCCGGCGCCGTGGACGATGCACTTGGGCACGCCGGTGGTGCCCGACGAATACATGATGAACAGCGGATGGTCGAATGGCAGTTGCTCGAAGCTGATCGGCTGCGGCCGGTACGGCGCCATCAGGTCATGCACGCTGACCGCGCGCGGCAGATCCGTGAGGTCGGGTTCGCCGCAGGTGTAGGGCACGACGACCAGTTTTTCCACGCCGGGAAGCCGCGCCATGATTTCCTGGAGCCGCTGCCGGTTGTCGATGACGCGGTTGTTGTAGAAGTAACCGTCGGCGGCAAACAGGATGCGCGGAGAGATCTGGCCAAAGCGGTCGACCACGCCCTGCACGCCGAAATCGGGGGAACACGACGACCACACCGCACCGATGCTGGCGGTGGCCAGCATCGCGATCACCGTGCCCGGCAGGTTGGGCATGTAGGCGGCGACGCGGTCGCCGGGACGGATGCCGGCGGCGCGCAGCGCCTGGGCGAGGCGCGAGACTTCGGCATGCAGTTCACGGAACGTGATGCGACTGGCAACCCGGTTTTCGCCGCGGAACACGATGGCTGCGTCGTCGTCTTTCCGCTGCAGCAGGTTTTCCGCGTAATTGAGGCGCGCATCCGGGAACCAGCGCGCGCCGGGCATGCGTTGCGGGTGTTCCAGCACGCGGCTGCCGGGTTCGCCGATGACGCCGCAGAATTTCCAGATTTCGCTCCAGAACCGGGCCGGTTCCGCGACCGACCATTCGTACAGCGCTGCGTAATCGCCGAAATCGCGGCCCGCGGCGGCGGCCGCGGCGCGCATGAACGCGGCCAGGTTGCTGGCCCTGATTTGCGCCGGCGACGGCTGCCAGAGCGGTCGCATCGCGGTTCTTATTCGGGCCGCATGTGCGGAAACAGGATCACGTCGCGGATCGACGGGCTGTCCGTCAGCAGCATCACCAGGCGGTCGATGCCGATGCCGGCGCCGCCGCAGGGCGGCAGGCCGTATTCAAGGGCGCGGATGTAGTCGGCGTCGTAGTGCATGGCTTCGTGGTCGCCGGCATCCTTCTGCCGGACCTGTTCCTGGAAACGCTCGGCCTGGTCCTCGGGATCGTTCAGTTCCGAGAAGCCGTTGGCGATTTCACGCCCGGCAATATAAAGCTCGAAGCGTTCAGTGATGTCCGGGTTGGTGTCGCTGCGGCGCGCCAGCGGAGAAACTTCGGCGGGATAGTCGACGATGTAAGTCGGGTCGAACAGTTCGGATTCGACGGTGTTCTCGAACAGCGTCAGCTGCAGGCCGCCGAGGCCGTCTTTTTCGCGGTAGGGGATTTTCAGCTCATCCATTTTGGCGATGATGCGGGCGCGGTCGTCGAGGATTTCATCGCCGATGTCCGAGCGGTATTTTTTGATGGCTTCCTTGATCGTCAGCCGGGCGAAGGGCTGCGACAGGTCGATGGCTCGGCCCTGGTAGGTGATCTGTTCGGTGCCGCAGGCGGCGTATGCCGCGGTGCGCAGGATCTGCTCGATGAATCCCATCAGGTAATCGTGGTTGGTGTAGGCGACGTAGAACTCGAGCATGGTGAATTCAGGATTGTGCCGGGTCGAGATGCCCTCGTTGCGGAAATTGCGGTTGATCTCGAAGACCTTCTCGAAGCCGCCGACCACCAGCCGTTTCAGGTACAGCTCGGGTGCGATGCGCAGGTAGAGCTGCATGTCGAGCGCGTTGTGGTGGGTGACGAAGGGCCGCGCCGAGGCGCCGCCGGGGATGGGCTGCATCATCGGCGTCTCGGCCTCGTAGAACCGCCTGCCGAGCAGCAGGCTGCGGATGGCCTGGATGATGCGCCCGCGCTGCACGAACACCAGTCGCGTGTCTTCGTTCATGATCAGGTCGACGTAGCGCTGGCGGTATCGCATTTCCTGGTCGGTCAGGCCGTGGAATTTTTCGGGCAGCGGGCGCAGCGACTTGGTCAGCAGGCGGAGCTTCTTCACCCGCACCGTCAGCTCGCCTTTCTGGGTCTTGAACAGCGAACCCTGGACGCCGATGATGTCGCCGATGTCGTAGTGCTTGAAGGCTTCCAGCGCCTCGGCGCCGGTGTCGTCAATGGAGACGTAGACCTGGATGCGTCCGCTCATGTCCTGGATGGTCGCGAAACTGGCCTTGCCCATCACCCGCTTGAGCATGATGCGGCCGGCCAGGCTGACCACCACGGCGGCATCGGCTATTTCCTTGGCGGTTTTCTCCTCGAAGCCCTCAGTCAGCACGGCGGCGAGGTGGGCGCGCACGAAATCGTTCGGGAAGGCGGGGCCTTTGCCGCGCAGTTCCGCGAGCTTGGTCCGGCGTTCCTCGATGATCCGGTTGGTATCGACGGGCGGCGTGGTGTTGGGATTTTCCATGTCGGAGTCCTGGTTCAAAGGCCTGATTTGAGGCTGGCAGTGATGAAAGGGTCGAGGTCGCCGTCGAGCACGGCCTGCGTGTTGCCGATCTCGACGTTGGTGCGCAGATCCTTGATCCGCGATTGGTCCAGCACGTAGGAGCGGATCTGGTGGCCCCAGCCGATGTCGGTCTTGGCATCTTCCATGGCCTGTTTCTGTTCATTGCGTTTGCGCAGTTCCAGTTCATACAGCTTGGATTTGAGCATCGCGTTGGCCTCGGCGCGGTTGCGGTGCTGCGAGCGGTCGCTCTGGCACTGCACGACGATACCGGTCGGGATGTGGGTGATGCGCACCGCGGAATCGGTCTTGTTGATGTGCTGGCCACCGGCGCCGGAGGCGCGGTAGGTGTCCACGCGCAGGTCGGCGGGGTTGATCTCGATCTCGATCGAGTCGTCGACCTCGGGATAGACGAAGACGCTGGCGAACGAGGTGTGGCGGCGGTTGTTGGAGTCGAAGGGCGACTTGCGCACCAGCCGGTGCACGCCGGACTCGGTGCGCAGGTGGCCGAAGGCATAGTCGCCGGTGATCTTCAGCGAGGCACTCTTGATGCCGGCGACGTCGCCGGCGGACTCTTCGAGCACTTCGACGCGGAATTTCTTCTGCTCGCAGTAACGCAGGTACATGCGCTCGAGGATCGAAGCCCAGTCCTGGGCCTCGGTGCCGCCGGATCCGGCCTGGATGTCGAGGAAGCAACTGTTGGGATCCATCGGGTTGGAGAACATGCGCCGGAACTCCATGTCCTCAAGGATGCCGTCAAGCTTGCCGGCATCCTGTTCGACGGCGATCAGCGTGCTGTCGTCCTTTTCCGCACGCGCCATCTCGAACAGTTCTCGGGCGTCGCGCATGTCGCGGTCGAGGTCGCGCAACGTGACGACGATACCTTCCAGCGTCTTGCGTTCGCGACCGACTTCCTGGGCGCGCTTGGCGTCATTCCACAGCGCGGGATCCTCGCTCAGCTTGACCAGTTCTTCGAGGCGGCGGGTTTTCGCATCGTAGTCAAAGATACCTCCGCAGCGCCCCCGCGCGTTCTTCGAGATCGTGCAACCGGTTGGCGATGGCGTTGATGCGTTCGGCTTCCATGGAAATCCCGCTAGAAAAGGCGGATTTTACCGCAGCGGGCGTGATGCGTCGCCAGTAACCGGGGGCTGTGTCCGGTTGCCGGCGGGGAAACCTCAGGTCACCGGGGTTTTGACCGGTTTTCCGGACAGGTGCAGCAGCAGGTTTTCGATCTGCAGGTCGCCCATCGCCGTGCGTGTTTCGTTGGTGGCGCTGGCCATGTGCGGCAGCAGCACGACATTGTCGAGTTCGAAGAACTCAGGCGGCACGTCGGGCTCTTTTTCGAACACGTCGAGGCCGGCGCCGGCGATTTTCTGCTGCTGCAGATACTTCAACAGCACCGGTTGATCGACCACCGAGCCGCGCGCGACATTGACCAGGTAGCCACGTGGCCCGAGCGCGTCGAGCACGGCGGCATTGACCAGCTTGCTGGTCTCCGGACCGCCGGGCGTGATCGCCACCAGTACATCCGAATTTTTCGCCAGGGTCACGACATCGGGGTCGTAGGCGTACGGCACGTCCTTTTTGTTGCGGTTGTGGTAGCGGATGTTCATCTTGAAGGTCTGCGCCCGCACCGCGATCTCCTCGCCGATGCGACCGAGGCCGAGGATGCCCAGTGTTTTGCCGCCCAGCGAGGTGGTGAAGGGGTAGGTGCCGTCGCTTTTCCAGCGGCCGGCGCGCAGGTACTTGTCGGCCTGCGGAAACTTGCGCAACGTGTTCAGCACCAGTGCCATGGCGCAGTCGGCAACGCAGTCGTTGAGCACGTTGGCGGTGTTGGTGACGATGATGTTGCGTTTTTTTGCAGCGTCAAGATCGATCTGGTCCACGCCGACGCCGAAATTGGCGATGATTTCCAGCTTCGGCAGCGCGTCCATCAGCGCGGCGTCGACCTTCGAATGGCCGGTATGGGCGAGCGCGCGTATTTTCGGCGCTGCGGCCTTGAGCGCGGCATCGCGGTCGGGTGCTTCCCACAGCTTGATCAGTTGGAACTCGCGCTCCATGCGCTGCTGCGTGCCCTGGTGGCCTTTTGCGGTGAGGATGAGGTCGTGTTTCATGGTCGCTTTCGAATCAGTCTGGTGTCCGGATGGATTGTTTCGTGGGCGCGTTTCTGCTGATGATTATATCGGCACCGCCGGCGGGACCGGAAAGAAGGCGGCAGGGCGCTTACCGGCTGATGGCGGCATCGGTCAATACGGCGCCGCCATGGGCTTCGTTGTCTGCGGGCGTCCAGCCGCGTTCCACCAGCGGGGCGGCGTTGAAACGGAAACTTCTGTCAGTCGACAGCCGGCCTGCCAGCGCGGCGAACCCCTGCCGCGTCAGTGTCTGGACCCGCGGCAGGGCGAGCAGTATCCGGTTATTGGTGGAGGCGACGCGCAGCACGTGCAATCCGCCGAAGCCATTGAGATAGGTCTGAACCATCGATGCGTAGGGCGGGTTGCTGGCAGTGCGCCAGACGTTGCTGATTACGATCCCGTCATCGCGCACGGCACGGCGCACGGCGGCGAGAAATTCCGCCGTCGTCAGGTGCGCAGGCACGGCGTCGGCGCCGAAAGCGTCGAGGAGAATCACGTCATAGGGTTGCTGCACCGATTCGATGAACTTGCGGCCGTCGGCGACGTGGATGCGCATCCGTGCGTCCTCGCGGAAACCGAGCCAGGTTTTCGCGACGGCGACCACCTCCGGATTGATGTCCACGGCATCGATATCCGCATCCGGGAATTTTTTGCGCAGGAATGCGGGCAGGGTGCCGCCGCCCAGCCCGATCACCAGGAAGCGCTGCTGTCCGGCGCTCAGCGCCAGCCCGGCGAGCATGGCCGTAATGTACGGTAGTCCGAGGTATTCCGGATCATCCGGCCTGACCAGGCTCTGGCGCACGCCGTCGCGGCCGAAGCGCAGTGCGCGCAGGCCGTCGCCTTCGTCGGTGACGACGATGGGGCCGAACGGGGAAGCCTGCTCATGCAGCACGGGACCTGCTGCGCCGGCTGCCGTGATTTGCAGCATGCAGGCCAGCATGACCGTGAGCCGACCGGCGATCCGTGCCAGGTGTGTCATGGGTTCCTCCGCAATCCGGCAAGCCTGATTCATCTGCTCAGTTCCGGTCGGTGGCCTGCCAGTGTTCGAGTATCAGCTGCAGCAGGACCGCGCCGTTGTAGTGATTGGCGGACAGGCGATAAGTCGCAGCTATGACATCGGGCAGCGGATCGGCGTTGCCGAACAGCATGGCATCGAACTGCACGCCTTCGCGGCCTAGCCGCAGTTTCAGATGACGTTCGCCGACCACACGTTGCGCGGTGACTTCGAAATGATCGTGGAAGCGCGGTTCCGGAAAACCCTGGCCCCAGACCGCATCCGCCAGTGTGTTCGCATTGTCCAGTGTCATTTCGTGCGGCGGCAATGAACCGTCGGTGATCCATTCGCGTTCGAGGTCGGCGGGCGTCAGCAGTTCGCCGGCGACGGCTTCGAAGGCGTCGCGAAAGGCGTCGAAACCGTCTTCGCGCAGCGTCAGGCCGGCGGCCGCGGCGTGGCCGCCGAAGCGCAGGATCAGCCGCGGATGGCGTTTGGATACCAGGTCCAGTGCATCGCGCAGGTGCAGCGCAGTAATCGAACGCCCGGAACCCTTGAGCTCACCGTTCCCGGCGGCGGCGAAGGCAAAGGTCGGACGGTGAAAACGTTCGCGCAGGCGGGAGGCGAGGATGCCGATGACGCCCTGGTGCCATTGCGGATCATAGAGGCTCAATGAGTAACCGGGTTCGACGTTTTCGACGCTGGCCAGTGCGGACTCCTGCATGCCTGACTCGATGTCGCGGCGCTGGCGGTTCAACTGGTCGAGCTGGCGCGCGATGTCGGCGGCGCGGACCGGATCGTCGGTGGTCAGGCATTCGATGCCCAGCGACATGTCGTCGAGGCGGCCTGCGGCATTGAGCCTTGGCCCGACGACAAAACCGAGGTCGTAGGTGGCCGCGCGACGGATTTCGCGTCCCGCCGCATTGAACAGCGCGGTGATTCCGGCACAGGCGCGTCCGGCGCGCATGCGCTGCAGGCCCTGCTGCACCAGCAGGCGGTTGTTGTCGTCGAGCCTGACCACGTCGGCCACGGTGCCCAGCGCCACCAGGTCGAGCAGCGCGCCGAGATTGGGTTCGGGTTTTCCGGCATAGGCGCCGCGCCTGCGGAACTCCGCACGCAGCGCCAGCATCAGGTAGAACATCACGCCGACGCCGGCCAGGCTCTTGCTCGGAAAATCGCAGCCGGGCTGGTTGGGATTGATGATGCACCAGGCGTCGGGCAGGGCATCGCCCGGCAGGTGGTGGTCGGTGACCAGCACTTTCATGCCAAGGCGGTTGGCTTCGGCGACGCCGTCGATGCTGGCGATGCCATTGTCGACGGTGATCAGCACGTCGGGCTTTTTCTGCACGGCGGCAAGCTGCACGATTTCCGGCGTCAGGCCGTAGCCGTATTCGAAACGGTTGGGCACGAGGTAATCGACATCGGCGCCGAAGCCGCGCAGCGCGCGCAGGCCGACCGCGCAGGCGGTGGCGCCGTCGGCATCGTAATCGGCGACGATCAGCAGTTTTCTGCGTTCTGTGATGGCGTCGGCCAGCAGTCCGGCCATGGTGCCGACGTTGCGCAGCCGTTGCGGCGGGATCAGCCGCGACAGTTCCGGCGTCAGCTGGTCGCAGCTGCCGATGCCGCGGGCGGCATAAATGCGCGCCAGCAGCGGTGGCAGGCCGCCGGACATCAGCCGTGTGACAGCTTCGGCATCGACGGGACGTGCGACGACCCGGCTCATGAATCCTGCGGCAAGAATTCGTTCCAGTCCCGGGTGCGCCGCCAGAATTTCAGCCGGTCCAGCGGGCGCAGCGTGCAACGCAGGCAGGTGCCGGATCCGGTGGCCACGATTACCAGTTCCTGCAGCGGGCCGTCGAGCGCGGCCCACAGTGGTCCGAACCAGGATTCCTCGAGAGCGCGCAGCGACTTGAGCCAGGCCTCGGGTCCGCCGTAACGCGCAGCGTGATGGACACGATTCAGCGTGATCAGGTGGCGGCCCTGAGGGTCGGGGCGGCTGCCAGACCACAATGCTGCGCTGGCCGGTGCGGCGCCGCATTCGGCGCCGCTTTGCACCGCCAGCGCCTTCGCCAGCACGTCGTCGCTGTGCACATCCGAAAAGTGGCGACCCGGCACGGCGGGCTTGCGGCCGCCGCCCCACAGCAGCACGCTGTTCACCGCGGGCAGACCGCGTGACTCGCGCGCGGCATTCACCGGATGGTCATGCAATACCATCTGCGCCTCGGTGAGCACGCGGTGCCAGTGGCTGGCGCGCGTGCCCGTCAGCGGCATGGCCGGCAGTGGCCGGCCCGCGACGCTGCTCAGCACGGGGGCGGCAACTGCGGTGGATTCGGCCTGCCTGATGTACCAGCGTGTTGGTTCCTGCGGGATGAAGTGGATGTCGTCAGCGGCAAAATGCAGGTTCAGCGCACCGCTCAGCGCCGTGGCTTCGGCGGCATCCAGCGTCAGTGCCGGTGCCGCGATGACCCGCGTACCGTTGCGCTGCAACTGGAGATGGATCGGGTCGGCGCGCAGCCACCAGTCGCTGCCGGTGGTCAGTCCGTCAACGGCTGCCGTCAGTGCGGCGACAGGCCAGTCTTCGCAGCGTTCGACTTCGAAGGCCTGGCACAGCCAGACTTCGGGATCGATGGCGGGGAACATTTGCAGTTCGCCGCGGCTGAAGATGCGGCGCAGTACGGGTGCGGCGGGTTCGCCGGCCGTGATATCGGCAGGCGGCAGCAGATCAGGAATGAGCAGGGTGAGATGCACGAAACGCAGTGTGATGGCGACCGGTCCGGTGGATGCGGTGAGTCTAGCATGCGTCGCGGCGCATTGATGGCAGGTGCCGGGGGCTTGTGGCACACTGCGCCTTTGTTTTTTGCGGCCATCCGTGAATTCCTTTCCGCTCTTCGTCGGCCTGCGTTACACGCGTTCGCGCCAGCGCACGAAATTCATCTCGGTGGTTTCGCTGATCTCTGTGATCGGCACC
>Ga0222714_10006959_pt1 | contig 10450 bp, 12 predicted proteins | sample C33_3DmetaG_FD_165048 | JGI IMG/M metagenome (GOLD analysis project Ga0222714, IMG submission 165048) | Estuarine water microbial communities from San Francisco Bay, California, United States - C33_3D | ecosystem: Environmental > Aquatic > Marine > Unclassified | place: USA: California... | reverse complement strand
AGCGAACCGATCGCGATTTGCGCGATTGGCCAGCGATTGTCTTCAAAGCCGGTGCCGGAAGCCGAAGCGATAAGTGGCCTTGCCCTGTTTGCTTCTGAAAGGAAGCGCGCGTGCTGATCACCCGCAGCTAGCAAAGCATTTTCGACTTCGGCCATTTCCTTAGCGCCCAGGGAGGCCGGTGCAGTTGCTTGCGTCGGGGCAGCAGCGCTTGTGAACGTACCTTGCACACGTTCAAAATTGCGTAGATTCAAGTCGGGGTAACGGCTTCCGCCGCCGGCGCAGCCACTGAGTGATGCGACAGCAAAAACCACTGCAAGAGTTCGAGGAAGGATAGGATAGTCCATTTGAGCCAGTGAATAGCACGAACACCGCTCCTTGCCACCCACTCGTGGCGCGCCGTGTCCACATTCGCGCATTTTCTTGTGCGGTGCGCAAAAATGCGATGATCCGGCGTTGACTTGAGCCCGCCTATCCCTTAACGGCACGCTTCTTTCCGGCGCCACCTTCTGGTGGAGAGTCGGGTGCGCCCTTTCGAAGAGTGAAAGGGCACAGCTTTAGATTGAGAGATTACCACCATGTTCGCAGTCGTGCGCACAGGCGGCAAACAATACCGGGTTGCCGCCGGAGACAAAATTGCAGTCGAAAAACTCGCTGGCGACGCCGGCGACACTGTGACGCTGGGCGATGTCCTGCTCGCAGGTGAGGGTGACAAGCTTGCTGATGCTTCGAAGGTTTCTGTTTCGGCAGAGATTATCGCTCAAGCGAAGAGCGAGAAGGTTGTCGTTTTCAAGAAGCGTCGTCGCCATAACTATCGCCGCAAGGCCGGTCACCGCCAGCAGATGACTCTGCTGCGTATCACCGATGTAGGCGAAGGCGCGAAGAAGGCACCGGCCAAGAAGGCCGCCGCCAAGACTGAAGACGTACCGAAGAAGGCTCCAGCCAAGAAGGCCGCTCCTAAGAAGGAAGCAGCTGAGAAGAAGGCACCGGCTAAAAAGGCTCCAGCCAAGAAGGCTGCGGCCAAGAAGCCGGCCGCGAAGAAGTAAGGATCAGGACCCATGGCACATAAAAAAGCAGGTGGTTCATCACGTAACGGTCGCGATTCAGTCGGCCGTCGCCTTGGTGTGAAGAAGTTCGGCAGCGAAGGCGTTGTTGCAGGCAACATCATCGTGCGTCAGCGCGGCACCAAATTCTATCCAGGCAGCAATGTAGGTATGGGCAAAGACCATACCCTATTTGCGCTCGAGAACGGCGTGGTGCGATTCCACAAAGGCAAACTTGGCCGCAAATACGTGTCAGTGGACGCGATTATGGAAGCAGCCGAATAACCGGACGTTCCGATAAAGGGATCGTCCACCGGGACGGTCCCAGCCGGATTTAACCACCGGCACTCGAAGAGGGAGATGGGGCCGACCCGTCTCCCTCTTGTCGTTTCTCCCTCTCAGACTGGCGAAATCCACTTCGCCGCAATGAATGTGTCACGCATTGCTCCTAAACGGGCGGCAGCGGGGCATTGAGGAGAAGGAAGATGTTCCACTGCACCGAAAGGTTGCTCTTGAGACCGGCATGGCCAGAAGATTGGCAAGCCGTCTATTCCGGAATCGCCGATGAAGGCGTGGTGCGGAACCTTGCGCGGGCGCCATGGCCATACGGCCAGGATGATGCGCGCAGTTTTGTGGAGCTGCCGGTTGATCCCAGGTTTCCGCGCTTTCTCATCACACGTTCGCGAGATGCCGCCCTGATCGGTTGCATCGGGATCGATATGACGGCCGGTCAGGTTGAACTGGGCTATTGGATTGCGCGCCAGCACTGGGGGCGGGGCTATGCCACCGAGGCTGGGCGCGGTGTAATCGAGATTGCTTCAGCTCTTGGCTATAAGACATTGGTTGCAAGCCATTTTCTAGACAACCCTGCTTCGGGCAAGGTGTTGTCAAAACTTGGCTTCAAGCCCACCGGTCGGATCGTAAATCGCCATAGCTGTCGCCGTGGAGCAGAGGCGCCGATCGCTGAATATTCGCTCGATCTGTCTGAGCAATCGGCAGATTGGGAAACTGCCGCCTGATCGTCTCTCCTCTCCTCATTCAGGCGGCACAAAAAGAAGCCCCGGTTCCATTGCGGAGCCGGGGCTTTTTGATACTTGGGGAAGACGCAAAGACTATTCTGCAGGTTGAAGAAGAGCGTCTTCAAAGTCACCTTCGTACAGGCCAATCAGTTCGCGATCATCGTGATCCCACGGGTGGAAGCCCGGCTTGAAGTAAGCCAGCCAGGCCGGGAAAATGCGGCGCACAACGCCTGGTGACCATGCCAGATACTTGAACAGGCCCCAGCGTGCCTTCCAGCCGGTAATGCCGTCCTGCGCCAGCAGGTTCATCGTGTCTTCCCAGCGGTTCTTGAAGAAGCGGCCCGTGACGATCAGCATCATCAGGCTGCGCACTTTCCAGCGGCGGAACGGCGTCCAGTCGCGAGTGGCGTGGTTCCAGGTGTCATAGGCGACGCCCTTGTGCTCGATTTCCTCGGCCGCATGCCAGCGCCACATATTGCGAACTTCGGGGTCAGCCTTGTCGAAATGCTTTAGATTCTTCAGGAATTCGCTCGCCATCATAGCGGTGTAGTGCTCGAGCGCCATTGTTGCGGCGAGATTGAGGATCTCCGGACGGCCCTTGGTCAGATTGAGCATTTCCTCGACGCGCTTGTCGATTGCTTTGATGTCGTAACCGTGATCTTCGGCAAGGCGGTTGAACGCAATGTGTTCGCGGGTGTGGTTGATTTCCTGCTTCACGAAAGCGCGGATCTCTGCCGCGAGCTTAGGCGGGGCGCCGTCGCGATGCGCCTTGACCGCTTCAATGAAGAAAGCCTCACCGCGCGGGAAAGTGGCTGACAGGGCATTATGCCAAGCGGTGCCGAACGGTTCGCCCGCCCACCACCGATTGGGTGTGGTGTTGCGGTTAAAGCGCTCGTCACGAACGGTGATTTCGAGATCGGCCGGTGTTGGATCTTTTGCGCTGCGGCGGTTTGCGGCTGCTGCGGTTTCAAGATCGATCTTGGCAGGGGCGTTCACTGGGCACTCCATGATTCGGGTTACTGACATGATTGTAAGTAGCCGGTACTGACATCAGTGTCAATAGCGAGCAGGGTGCGTTTGTGTCTTGTCGAAACAATGCTGCCTCGTGAAGTGTTACGCTTTACAGTCCCGGCAACGCGACCAATTGGAAGGTATAGAATCGTGCTTGTTGCCATTGTCATTGCTTCTGCTGCACTCATGCTGTTTTTCTTGGTCGTCGCGATTGCGGGAAATCGGGCGCATGACCGACAACAAGTCGATCTGGAAAGGCGTCGTTCGGAGCAGGCGCAATCTGCCCGCGGCAACACGACACGAGCGAGCGACGACTGAGGAGAAAGCACGTTCCAATCCAACAGGATGGAACACTTGGAACACTGTCCTAAGAGAGAAACTCTCCTTGGGGAGAAGGGCGCTATTGCGAGCGGCTTGCAAGATGGATTGAGCCAAGATCATGCGCGCTTTTGAGCCAGATTTTCAGCGAGTAGGAAAGGGAGTTTTATGTCCGCTACTGGAAAGCGCTTTCAGCCTCGCCAAGGTCATGAATTGGGGCGGAAAGCGGATATCTGCATTTCCTAGCTTCATCTACATACAAAAAGGTCGGATTGGTCTAAGGCTCTCGCATGCAATACAGTGAACGACGCCTCGGGATTGAGTACACAATCACCCGCCTAATCACGTTTTTGTTAGCGGTGGTCGCGGCTATTAGCACAAAGAGCTGGTTCGAGGATCTCAGCACAGAGTATGCTGGCGCGTTGTCAACGGCTGTGTTTTTCCTGCCTGGGCTATATGCCTTCTTCACGATGAGAGTAGTCTATGCGTGGGCAAAGTGTGGCCACGAGCGAAGCAACGTCGAGGCATAGGCATCCGCAATTGGGTCGCTAGCGGAAAGTCCGTTTATACATCACACCAGCAAAATAGCTGACTTAAATTCAATTTGGGGTCTTCATCCGAAGGTGCTAGCCTCTCACTTTCCAAAAAGGAGGATAGATTGATGAAGAAATTTCTTACCATTTCCTGCGTCGTGGCTCTTGCTTCTTGCGGAAGTCCGGAAGTCGCTGAAGAGCCAGTTGCGGTTGCCGAAACGGAAGATGCAGCAGAGATCATGTCGCTGAATGAGACAACCTGGACATTCACTCAGGACGGCATGGAAATCCTTGAGACCATAGACGCAAGCGGAAATTATATCGCTAACGCGGGCGAGGAGCACTATGACCACGGCACCTACGAACTGGTGGATGGGAAGCAGTGCTTTACCAGCGCCATGAACGATGAGGGTCAGGTTTGCTGGGCCACACCTGCTGAGATTGCAATTGGCGAAAGCATCGACATTACAAGCGACCAGGGCGATGAACTCACTGTCACGCGAGTCGAGTATCAGCCGCTGACAATGTAATTCTGATCGAAAGATTCTGTTAGGAGGCTGCACCTTGCGCATTGCGGAAGTGCAGCCCCTTTTGGGCTGGTTCTATAGCACTGAATCTGCTCGTCAAACGGTCGGTAGCTGAGCGAGCAGCGAGGTTGAAAATGCAAATGCCCGCAGATTGGGCGTTAGCGGAATGTCTGCTACCAATTACTCCGCCGGCATAACCGCATCGGCATAGGGGCTTTCCGTTTTGCCGATCAACGCGCGGTCATCGTGGTCCCATGGGTGGAAGCGCGGCGTCAGGATTGCTGCCCATTCGAAGAACATCCGGCGCATCATGCCCGGCTTCCACCACAGGAAGGCATAGAGCTTGCGCTTCGCCCGTTTGTGGGTGAAGCCGTCCTGCTCCAGCAGGCCAATGGCATCGCGGATGCGGTTGCCGAAGTACTTCTTCGTGATCAATGCGGCAACCAGTGCGCGGGTCTTGTAGCGTTTCCACGCGCTCCAATCGCTGGTCGCGTGCAACCACACGTCATAGACCAGGCCCTTGTGCTCAATCTCTTCGGTTGCGTGCCAGCGCCAGATATCGGCAGCGACCGGGTTGGCGCCCTCAAGATAGCGCGGATCGGAAAGCAGATGCCGGCTGATGATCGCCGCGAAATGTTCCAGCGCGATAGTGATCGCGAGGTTGAATTCCTTGGGGCGACCCTCGGTCAGCTCCAGCATCGCACGGATGCCCTGATCGATACTTTCGACATTATAGCCGTGATCGGAAACCAACCGGTTGAATGCGACATGTTCGCGCGTGTGGTTGATTTCCTGTGTAGTAAACGCCTTGATCTCGCGCGCCAGCTTCGGCGGCAAATCTTCTCGGAAATCTCGCAAGGTTTCGATGAAGAAGGCCTCGCCGCGCGGCAGGCTGGCTGAAACAGAATTGTACCAGGCCGTCGCCACCGGATCATTGGAGTGCCAATGGCGCGGGACCATTGCCTTGCGGTCAAACCGCCGGTCACGCACGATCAACTCATGCTCAGCCGGGGTCGCGCTGCCGCGGGCGGTGATGGGTTCATCGCTGCTCTTGCCGGTTACATCAGAGCGCTCTAAATCGTTGATTTGGTCGGTCATGGTTTTAAGAATCTATTAGGCTTAACAAATAATGACAAGTCGCAAACGGTTAACACCCGAAGAATCAAGAAGTTCCGCCCTCGAGGCAGCGCGGGCTTTACTTATTGAAACAGGGCCTCAGTCAGTCACTCTGAAGGCGGTTTCGGCACGTATCGGGCGCACGCATGCAAACTTGCTGCACCATTTTGGGTCAGCTTCGGGACTGCAAAAGGAGCTTGCGCGGCACCTGGCAGAGACCGTTTGCGAGACCATCAAGGAAGCGGTCACTGCGCATCGGGCTGGGCTTGGTAGCCCGCGCGAGGTGGTTGACCTGGCTTTCGATGCTTTCGACAAAGAGGGTGCCGGGGCGCTGGCCAGTTGGATGATCCTGACCGGTAATGAGGATGCATTGAGCCCGATTGTTGAGACAATCCACCAGCTGGTGGACGAGATCGCGCCAGAAGAGGCGGATCATGACGGCAATGCGACCAGTTTTCATGTCGAAACGCTTGCATTGGTCCTGATGGCAATGGGGGATGCACTGATCGGGTCGGCCCTCGCGAAATCGCTGGGCCTTCCCGAAACAGCGGCGCGTGATCGCGCTCAATTAATGCTTGAACGCTCACTCGGACCGATCAACCAACAGGCTTGATGGCCTCCCGCATCCAGTCGGGCGTCTTCGCGGGGTTGATATCGCTGACGCGTAGATGGTCGATGGCCAAGCCGAGGTCGGGATAGGCCACCTTCCGGCGCTTTTCATCTGATGTGTCGAGCGGGACTACAATCAGCCGCCGGTTGACCTTCTGTCGCCAGTTCATGCGGGCGGTGTTTTCCTGACCGATGTAACAGCCCTTGTCGAAGCTAACACCATTCAGTTCGACCGCATTGGTTTCCAGCCACAGGACATCGCCAAGTTCAGCCTGACCCTCGGCCACGCCTAGCGAAAGGCGATGTGCGAGCCATGCCGTGTCAGCTGGCGCCTCGCCATCGGTTGCAGTTGCGAGCCAGCGATACCCTAGCTCTGGCAGGCGGGGGTCTGGTACCGCTCCTTCGTGTGCTTCTTTGCCCCAATGGACCGCAAGACTGTGATCGCAGGCAATGTCGATCTTGCGGCGCAAGCGGTAGAGCGAGAGGCGTTTGGCGAGATCTTCAGCCACAGCCGCTTCACAATCGAGCAGGATGTTGTCGCCGTCCGCCCAGACCAGAAAGTCGAACATCGCCTTGCCTTGCGCGGACAGCAGCGCAGCATATACGGGCAAATCCGCGCTAACATCATTGGTGACGAGCCCTTGCAGGAATGCGCGCACATTCTCGCTCTCATCCTGTGCAGTCAAGCGAATCACGGCGCGGCTTGAAAGGCGGGTTGCGGTCACTTGATCTCTATCCTTTTGCAAATCGCTTTCGCGAGGCGCGGACCCAGCTCGGGCCCCTGTTCGGGATAGAGATAGGGTTCGATCAGCTCCGCTTCCATAAGCAGCAGTTCATTTCCGTTGCCGCGCACCATGTCGATCCGGGCATAAAGCGGGGTTTCGAACGGGATCGCATCGACCACAGCCTGCGCCGCCGCGAGATCGGCCCCGTCAGGTGAAACCGCCTCCTCCGTTCCGCCATAAAGCGACTGTACGCGGTAATCGCCTTCCGCCGGGCGCTTGCACAAGGCGTGGCTGAATTGCCCGTCGACGAACAGGAAGCTGTACTCGCCTTCACTGGCGATTTGCGGCAGGTACGGCTGCAGCATCGCAGGGTGAAGCATATGCCAATCTGGCTGGATCTGACCCGTATGGTGGATCGTTTGTCCTTCTGCGCCTGCGCCCACCTGCCGTTTGGCGACAACCGTCTTGCAGTGGAAAGCGCGCATCGCCGCATCAATGTCGGCAGCGCTGGTTTTTTCTATCCAGAGGGTGGGGATTGTCGCAATCCCGCGCGCTTCCAGATCGCGCAGATAGGTCTTGCGCGCGTTCCAGCGCACGGTCGCGGCTGAATTGCAGACTATGATGCCGGCCGCTTCAAGCGCGTCCAGATTGGCAAGGAATGCCGCCTCGTCATCCTGATAGTCCCACGGCGTTCCGACGAGCACCAGATCATAGCTGTCAAAGGCCTCGATCGGGTCTCTCCAGTCCACCTCTGTCAGTGTCCCGCCCAATTTCTCGATCTCCGGACGGATAGCGTCGACCTGCAGATCGTGCTCATAGGCGTCTTCGCGACGGCGGGGCGATCCGGGCATTGTGCCGGGGCAAACAAGAAATCCGATTTTCATACTGGCTCACTTAGGGATGAAGATAGCGGCTGGAAAGATACCGCGCACAGCATTAGAGGCTGCAGTCGATGACTGACACGCTGACGATCCGCCGCCCCGATGACTGGCACCTGCATTTCCGCGATGGCGATATGATGCGTGATGTCGTGCCCTATACTGCGCGCCAGTTTGCGCGCGCGATCGTGATGCCGAATCTCACGCCGCCTGTGACGACCGCTGAACTGGGCGCGGCCTATCGTGAGCGGATTATGTCCGCTGTGCCGGACGGAGTAACTTTCACACCGTTGATGACGTGTTACCTCACCGACAATACCAATCCTGATGACCTGGCACGCGGGCACGCAGAAGGGGTGTTCACGGCGGCCAAGCTTTACCCGGCCGGCGCAACCACCAATTCGGACAATGGCGTGACGGACGTGCGCAAGCTCGATCCCGTGCTTGCCCGGATGGAAGCCCATGGCATTGTCCTGTGCGTGCATGGCGAAGTGACCGATCACGATATCGACGTTTTCGATCGCGAAGCGGAATTCATCGAGCGGCATTTGCGCCGGATCACGAGCGAGTTTCCCAAGTTGAAGATAGTGTTCGAGCACATCACCACCAGCGATGCAGTGAACTTTGTGCTTCATTGCGGCCCCAATGTAGGCGCCACGATTACGCCGCAGCATTTGCACATCAACCGCAATGCCATGCTGGTGGGCGGGATTCAGCCACATAATTACTGTCTGCCGGTGGCCAAGCGTGAAACACACCGGCTGGCGCTGCGCAAAGCGGCAACCAGCGGGAATGCGAAGTTCTTCCTTGGCACCGATAGCGCCCCGCACGAACGCCATACCAAGGAATCTGCCTGTGGCTGTGCGGGCATTTTCAATGCACCGTTCGCGCTGGAAAGTTATATTCAGGTGTTTGAAGAGGAAGGCGCACTCGACAAATTCGAAGCCTTTGCCTCGCTTAATGGACCGGCGTTTTATGGCCTGCCAGCTAATGAAGATACCATAACGCTGGAACGCGTGGACTTGTCCGTTCCAGATGAATTGAAGGCGGGTGGCAGCGTGGTCGTGCCGTTTCACGCCGGACAAAGGCTTGGCTGGCGGATTGTCGATTAAGCAGGTTTGGCTTTGCGGCCGCGCGGGACAAGGTCCCACACAAAGATTGCGATTGCGGTCCAGATAAAGGCAAAGCTCGCCAGCTGTGCCGGCAGCAGGGGACGGTCGAATACCGTCAGCCCCAGGATGAACACGATTGATGGCGCCAGAAACTGGATGAAGCCGAGCGTGGAATAATCCATCCGCTTTGCCGCCACCGCGAACATCAACAACGGAACTGCGGTCAATACGCCGCCCAGCACAATCGCAAGGCTCAGATAAATGTCTTGCCCGAATGATGATCCACCCGGTCCAGCGGCATACCACATGGCAATTCCGGCAGAGAGGGGCAGCAACAGGGCGCTTTCGATTGTCAGCCCCGGCAGCGACCCCACGGCAACCTGTTTGCGCAGCAAGCCATAGGTGCCAAAGCTCAGGGCCAGCGTTAAGCTGATCCAAAGGGTAGTGAGCGCACCTGCCAGCAAGACTGCAACGCCGGCGCCGGCCAGGGCCACTGCGATCCATTGTCGCCTGGAGAGCTTTTCTCCCAACAGCATCGTTCCCAACAGCACATTAACCAGCGGGTTGATGTAATATCCAAGGCTCGCTGCAAAGATTTCTCCGGTCTGGACCGCCCACACATAGACGAACCAATTAGTGGCAATCAGGATAGAGCTGGCAAGCAATATCAACATGGCGCGCCGGTTAAACAGCGCGGCCTTCAGCTCCGGAATCTGTTTGCGAAACAATACAATCAGCAAACAGAAGGGCAGGGTCCAGATTATCCGCCATCCAACGAATTCGATTGGCGGCACGCTTTGAACCAAAATCAGATACAGCGGCAAGAAGCCCCAGATCAGATAGGCGCCCAGCGCCGCAGGAAGGCCCGATGGCTTGCTGCCAGCCTGACTGTCTGCTTGAGGTACTGGAGCGCGCACCAGCGGCCCCTAGGCCTACCGTGCCACACCTGCAAGCAACGATTTATCCGATGATTTCGCACGGCCTGTCGCTGTTTTCCAATTCTGACACCTCTGTTGCAAATTGTTCAGGTTAACAGACCTAAACCTGAACACATCGAATCGCGGTGCTTTCATCAGCCCCCGCAACAGCAAGCACTCGATGAGCGCAGGAGTTGGAAGAATGACTGGTAAGACTGGAAAGAAATTCACCCCTATCGCCGCGGCCGGAATGGCGTTTGCTGTCTCGGCACCAACGCAAGCGGCTGATGTTCCTTCTGCTGCCCCACTCGCGTCATCGCAATACGCCCATGTCGAAGTGCTGGGTGAGATTACGGCCGAGCATAAGCGCAAGCGCAACCCGCATCATGCGCGCGGCCATGCCTATGGCCATCGCAATCACTACGATGATCGCGGCTATTATGGCGAGCCTGTCTATCGCGATACGCGCATCTGGCGTGGCCGTGACGGCAGTTACTACTGCCGCAAGGAAAATGGCACTACAGGACTGCTGATCGGTGCCGGCGTTGGCGCACTGGCTGGCAACGAGCTGGCGGGCCGCGGTGACCGGACTTTTGGGACGTTGCTTGGCGCGGTAGGCGGCGCGTTGCTTGGCCGTGAAATCGA
>Ga0222714_10006958_pt1 | contig 10450 bp, 10 predicted proteins | sample C33_3DmetaG_FD_165048 | JGI IMG/M metagenome (GOLD analysis project Ga0222714, IMG submission 165048) | Estuarine water microbial communities from San Francisco Bay, California, United States - C33_3D | ecosystem: Environmental > Aquatic > Marine > Unclassified | place: USA: California... | reverse complement strand
CTTGAATCGGTCGCCGCGAGCGACAAAGTCGGTTTCGCAGTTGACTTCAACGAGCACACCAATGCGGGAACCGGCGTGGATGTAAGACGCGACGGCACCTTCGGCGGCGATGCGGCTCGCCTTCTTGTCCGCAGACGCCATACCCTTCTTGCGCAAAAATACGGTGGCTTCTTCAATGTCACCGTTGTTTTCAGCGAGCGCCTTCTTGCAATCCATCATACCGGCGCCAGTGGCGTCGCGGAGTTGCTTGACGAGAGCGGCGGAGACGCCACCAGCGGCGGCGGCAGCCTTTGGCTTCTCAGCAGCCGGGGCAGCCGGAGCGGCGGCCGGGGCAGCGGCGGCAGCAGCGGCGGGAGCAGCTTGCTTAGGGGCCTGTGGAAAGAAGAGTCCTTATCAGTACAGAGTCAAAAGAAATAAATTATCTAGGTATTACAACGGCGGATGATAATGCTTCAAGCCGCTTCGTTGCTCATTCACTCACCTCCGCGGCGGGCGCCGGCGCAGCAGCGGCGGCAGATCCCTTGGGGAACATGTCCGCACTGATTCCCTTCTTCTTGAAGGCGTATTCCAAAGCGCTGGCGCTGTTGTCAACGACAGATTGCGCCTCAGCGTTCATTTCAGACAACTGCGTGTTTCGGGATAAGGCGGCGCGAGGTTAGTCTTCTGCAATCGCGCACACACGCGCGCATATGCGAGCACACAACGAGACGAGTATAGTCAACCACAAACGACACGCAATCACAATACTTACATCGAGCTTCTCCTTCATGGAGAGCTTCACCTTGGCGCCTTCGATGCCGATGACGGTGACGGTGACCTTTTCGCCGACCTTGCAAAAGTCTTCGACGTTGACGTTGAAGTCATCAGAAAGTTCGGTGATGTGAACCAAGCCTTCAACGCCTTCGGCAACTTCAACGAAGGCACCGAACGGTTGAATGGACTTGACTTCACCCTCAATCTTTTGACCCTTCTTCAAAGCCTTGACGGCTTGCGACTTGACGTCTTGCGCCTTTTTGTACGCTTGGCGCGCGGCAAACTTGGCTTCTTGTTCAGACTTGGCCGCCGCGAGTTCTTCTTCCGTAGGCGGTTGCTTCATGGTTAAAGAAATCTTGTTATCCTTGATTTCCTTAATCCACACCTTCACTTCTTGGTCTTCAGAGACAACTTCAGAAACCTTGTCGACGAAACCCGCTTGGAGTTCAGAAATGTGCACGAGACCATCCGTCTTGGCGCCAAAGTCAACAAAGCAGCCGTAGTCTTGGATGCGCTTCACCTTGCCAGTGAAAGACGCACCAACGACAACCTGGTCTTCTTGGACGGTGATGTTCTTGCGCGGGAAGCGGCGACGAGTCTTCTTCTCGTCGTCGGCGTCAGCCGCCGCGGCTTCAGGTTCTGACACGGCGGCGACGACGGTGCGTCGAGCGACAGCCTTGTTTTGGGTTCTATTCCACGTCGAAAACGCAACACGACATCGTCAGTACGCGAGCTTGAAATCCATGCCCATCGTTTACGCCCCACGCGCATTCATTCGCGACATCGCGGGCGCGTCACGAGAGCCCACATCACATCATCATCATCACCCATCGCACGCGCAGGGTCAGAGACGCACCTCGGGGCGACGCGCGCGTGGACGCACGGGCGAGCAATCTGTGCGCGAACGCGAACGACACCGCGCGAGGTCAGTACGAAACGAAACAAAATAGTCACCACCATCCTCACGCCGCGCCCGCGACGTCCGCGCACCCATCGCGCGACGTCCGCGCGCGCCCGCCGCCATCGTCCCCGCGGCTGACGTCGATGGATAAGCGCCCGCCGGCACCACCGTGGACGACGACGACGATGGACGACGCTGGACGACGGCGGCGCGACGACGGCGCGACGACGGCACCGCGGCGCGAGGGCGGTCACGCGCGCGAGAGTTCACGTTCGCACGCATCCATGCACCTACCGCGTGCATCATGGCGCTGGTTGACATCGTACGCGCGGGCGTTGGCGTCGACGACTGGCGGCGTCGCGCGCCCGACGCCGAGGTCGAGCCCAGCCCAGCAGCCCAGCCGTCGGGCGGGGCACCGTGGCGACCGCGCCACGCCAGCGCGAGAGATCTCTCGTACGATGGACATCGATGCACCCATCATCGCGCCCTTTGGAGGGGGGTGCACGTGTAAATATGTGTGTGGTTGTGTCCATATACAGGGTTGTACATGCCTAGTATATATATGGCTGAACCCATCACGATCACCCACACCGCGCGCGAAGGGAGCCCCCCTTTTTTTTTTCGTGCGGTGCCCGGCGCGCGCGCGTGGGTGGGTGGGGGCGCGCGCCGATGGCCCCGGCGCACGACATGGAGGGGGTGATTGACCAATCACGACCACGAGCCCCGCAACGCCCACATCCATGGTCGACGACGGACGAATTCGCGCGATCCACGTGGACCGCGCGCGCGTGGTCGTTGCGCGCGGCATTGGGGGACGACGACTATCCACAACCGTGTGTAAATCTTTCGAGGTACGTGCACGTGACGCGACGCGACGTGGACGTTGCATGGGCGATGTCGCGCGCGTGGATGAGACGCGTGCGGTGGACGACGACGACGACGACGACGACTCGAGACAGGGGACGACGGGCGCGCGTGGAGACGATTGGCGAAATGTGCGATCGATGGGCCCTTGTGGGCATCCACGTGGAATTGCGAGCGAGAGGTCGATGGGCGACGCGCGTCGCGTCGCGCGCGCGTCCATGGAGACTGACACATTTATTTATTTATTTCATGCCGTGCAGGTGTATCACTCGCCCGAGTATTCTATATAACACGACACGAATAATACAAACAACATGAGCTTGTGCAACGCGATGAAGATTGAGACGACGAGCGCGCTCTCGGCGCGCGCGCACGTGCGAGGGGCACGCGCGGTCCAGGCGTCCACGACGGCGCCGGCGCGCGCGATGCGACGATCTTCTTTGATTGTGCGCGCGGCGACGGAAGAGGAAATGATTAAAAAGTACCCTCTCGGCGGCGACGTGTACAAGGTTGAGCTCGACTGCTCGCAGTCAAACATCCAACTCGGCTTGTTGTTAAAAGAAGGCCCCGACGGACGCCCTGCGGTGAAGACTGTGCGCCCGGGTGGTACGGCCAAGGGCAAAGTCGATGTTGGCGATGTCATCTTGGCCACGACGTACACTGAACTCAAGGGCGTTTCCGAAAAGAGCTGGGGGAGCGCCGCTCGCGGTTGGATTGACACCGAAGAAATCGACTACGCGCAAACCGAAGCCGCGATGACGACGAACTCATCCTCTCTCGGGATGATTCTCAGCAAGAACTACAAAGCCACTGGCATCCGCAAGGCGAACGTCGACAGCGACGTCAAGGCTTGGGCCGCCAAGATTGCCGCCGAAGCTCGCGCGAAGAGAGCGGGTAACTAAATCTCGACATCGAGACGTCGCGTACAATAACGCGTCAACGACACGAAACATGCCCGCTTGAATTTTAATCACCAACAAAATAACAATTCATCATCTTTTTCTTGTGAGTGCAAAATATATTCATGCATCGATTATAATATCCGTGCCGTCAATGGCTGACTAACTGCGACCTGCAGGTCGTCTTCGCGCGCCATGACGACGCTGGCTTGTACACACTGATCGTTTCACTTCACGTCGCGTGTCGTGAACGTCGCACGCGAGTGCTCACGAAGAAGGATAACGCACGAATACGTCGCCTTTGCCCGTCGTGACTCTTTTCGCTCTCACGCGCCAGCGTTAAACGCGCTCGTCGAGCGCTATGGATAGGTTGCGCCGCGAGGGCGGCCGCTATTCGGCGTCGACGCCGTCGTCGCGCGCCAAACCTGTTGCGGAAGGCGAAGACGAGTATGGGCGCGTGGTGACGCTTAAGCAATCGTTTGGTTTCATTCGATGCGGGTCGCGCGTCGAACCGAACGGTAGAGAGACACAAGTGTTCTTTCACGCGAGCGAGTTTCACCCAGAGATTCCAAGCCGAGACAAACCGTCGCTCGATCCGGGTGATTTGGTGAAGTTTATCACCGCGCCAAGCGCGAAGGGTGATGGTCAAACAAATGGCTTCAACGTGCGAAAGTGCGAAGAAAGTGAAGTCGCCGTGACGGTGCTGGCAAAAGATGTTTTGGGTGTCATTTCTCGCACTCTTCGTGGGAAAATGAAACGAGACGCGTACGGCGGACGCTTAACGTACGACGCGACCAAGGTGACGCCAGCCGCAAAAGAAGATGATGACAATAACCACGATGTTTCTCAAAATATTGAAGCAGACGGAGCTATGTCAAAGGAATCCGAAACCGGCGACGCCACAAATGCCGACGACGAAACTGACGTTGCATCGATGACAGATCCAATCGAATTTGTTGGGGACGATTTACACGATGAGTGTCGGCTTTCTAAGCTAAAGAATGGTGTTGTGGTGAAATTTACGCTTTTGTACGATCCGTACAAGCGTACGACGCGTGCGGTGGACATTCGAGAGGCGTTTCCACAGCCAGACAAGAAGAAATCGGATGACCAACAAAATGTTACAGGCGCGGACAGTGACAATTGGAATAGAGAAAAGGTTGCGATTGAGGAAGAGTTTGGCGTTATTAGTATCGTGAAAACGAGTTATGGTTTTATCAAGTGTTGCTCTAGGTCGAAAGACTTGTTCTTTCATTTTAGTGAATTATCAGAAGATCCCGACACGCTTCGCGTCGGGCAAGAGGTGAGCTTTCGCATCTCCGAAGAACCTCGGTCAGGAAAGACGGTAGCCGCTGGTATTCGTTTCGCGCCTAAAGGCAGTGCAGTATTTGAGACAGTGGATGAAAGACTCTGCCGAGGAGTTTGCAAGGCGAAATTACTCTTTGTCAAGGGCTTTCCGGGCAAGGATGATAGTCGCGGGCCTCCTCCCAAGGGGATGATTGAAGAATCGCCGGGGAAGGAGTACGCGTTTAATCGTGCAGCACTCGTCGATCCGAGGCGCAACCCACACGTAGGCGACTTGGTGCAATTTTGCGTTCGCACCGACAAGCGCACTTTGGTCGAATCAGCGTGTAAGGTTGAAATCATGCGTTTCGTCGGTAAAGTAACGAGCATCAAGTCGGATGGCTTGTACGGCTTTGTGGAGCACGTCGACCCGGGCACGGGCGAGTCTGGGAAGGCGTTCGTGCATGGTGCCGAGGTGGAAGGTAACTCCACGTTGAATGTGGGTGATGAATTAGAATATTCATTGCAAGTCGGCCGTAAAGAAAACGAGTTTACTGCGAAACGCGTCAAGGTGACCACCGCGGCGCCCATCGATCCCAACGCGCCGCCGAAAGAAAAGTCATCAGACTCTCCGCGCGGCGCGCGAGATAATCAATTTTCTGGGTCGCAATTCGTCATCACCAAAGGTCCAGATGGTACTCGTGGATTTTCTCTCGGTCGTGGCGCTGGGCTGGCGGAAAAGGCGGCGGCCATCGTCAGTCAGCTCTGCATTGACGCCGCGGCGTTCGTGCCGCCATCTCTCGGGGCTTCGACGGCGGGATCGTCCTCGTTATCTCTCGCCGACGACGTTGAAATCAACCCCGACGCCGTTGAAGACGCATAGATTCCGTGCGTGCGTGCGTGCGTGCATATAATAGGGTAATAGGTTGAAATATCATCGTTGCACACACAATGACAATCACAATCGCGCGCGCACCGAGCCGAGACCCAACTTCCCACTAACGACCAGACCAGTCTAGTCGCCACACGCGCGCGCGAAAACAATGCCGCACCGCGCATCGTCGGCGTCGTCCTCAATCGTGATTGATTTGGATGGCATTTTAAGTCAATACACGGGTAACGCCATCATCGATCGATTGTTATGCATCGCGGAAACCACGACGTCGACCGACGTCGCGCGCGACGCGTTGCGCAAAACCAAGGAAGCCATCGAGCGCGGTGGCGTGGATGAGTTTTCCAAGCCGAAAACCTCCAACGGAGTTGCGTACACGCGCGCGAAATCGTTGGCGGAAACCCTCAAGATAACCGACGTCGACTTTACGGATGATTGGTTGCACGAGAACAGCGCCCGGGCCAGAGCCGAGCTCGCTGAACTCGACAAGGGACTTTCTGAAAAAATAACTGAACGCGTCAACGAGAACATTCGCATGCAGTTTGTCGAACTTGGCGATCATTATTACGACAAAGGTGATCTGAAGAATGCTCTCGCGTACTACTCTCGCACGCGCGATTACTGCTCGACGCCCAAGCATATTCTTTTCATGTGCTTGCGAGTGATGGCGGTGTGCATAGAGATGAACAACTTTGCACACGTCGGCATTCACGCGACCAAAGCTCACCGTGCGCTCGATGATATGGCGGATGGGGATGATGAAAGCGTATTGATATCGCGGGCGAAGGTGTTTTGTGCGTGTGGCATTGCGAATCTTCGCTTGGGTAGGTACAAGGATGCGGCGAATGACTTTTCTTCCATTCCAGTTGAAATTTCGACGTCATACGCCAGCGTGTGCTCAGCCAGGGATGTGGCTTTGTACGGCGCACTGTGTGCCTTGGCGACGTACAAACGCACGGAACTGCGAGAGATTGTGTTGAACAATAAGAAGAATGCGTTTCGCGCGCATCTCGAGGCTGCATCAGACGTGCGAGAAATCGTGAATACTTTCTTTGAATCCAAGTACACGACGTTGTTTTCGGCGCTCGAGCGGTTGAGACCGTGGCTCGAGCACGACCTCCATTTACGCGAACATATCACATCACTTTACAAACGCATACGTGATCGTGCGTTAATTCAATACTGTGAACCGTACATTTCGGTTGATTTAGAAATCATGGCGAGTGCATTCAACACAACTTCTCCAGAGTTGCAACGCGAAATCGCGACGCTCATCGAGAATGAAAAAATCAGCGGACGCATTGATAGCCAGCACAACACGCTCACATCGTCGAGCACGAACGCTCGGGCGGATGCTTTAGAACAAATTTTAGCCGATGGCGAAATGCACGAACAGCAAACGCGCTCGGCGCTGCTTCGTCTTTCGCTCTTACGAAACGACGTCGTCGTCCGCGCGAACGGCGTTGGCGCCAAAGACGACGGCGCCGGCGTCAAACCTTCGCGCATTAGCGGCATGGACGTGTCCATGAGCATGCTCGGCGAACGTAAAGGATTGAATTAAATTTCAACGTTTTCGTGGAATCAACCGAAGAACGATAGACGATGAAATGAAATGAAATGAAAATGTACCATCACATCGGAAAAGACGAAAAATGAGTTGTTTGCCGACATTGAACGACGCACGACTGAGTCCGACTGCACGAGACAAGCTGGCGACCGCAATTCCTCGAGAGCGTTGATAAGCGCTACTCACACATAGCACGCACCTGCACGCCGCACGCGCGCCGCACCTTGCGTCTCTCGCGTCGCGCAGCAACCGCGTGCCTCGGCGCGATCGATCGTTCTCCGTCGTCGTCGCAATCCAACCATGGAAAACTATGAGAAGATTGAAAAGATTGGCGAGGGCACGTACGGAGTGGTGTATAAAGCCAGGTCAATTCGTGACAATCTCACAGTAGCGCTGAAACGCATACGACTCGATCAAGACGAAGAGGGCGTGCCATCTACAGCGATTAGAGAGATTTCGTTGTTAAAGGAGCTGAGGCACGAAAACATCGTGTCGTTGTTGGAAGTTATACATCAAGAGACAAAACTTTACTTGGTGTTTGAGTATTTAGATTTAGATCTAAAGAAGCACATGGATAGTTCACCGCACATTTCAAACGATCGGATGGTGATTAAAGGGTACGTGTATCAGATCTGCGCGGGAATAGCGTTTTGCCACGCGCATCGCGTGCTGCACAGAGACTTGAAGCCGCAAAATTTACTCATTGATAAATCCACGAACGTGCTAAAGCTGGCTGACTTTGGCTTAGCGCGTGCTTTTGGGATTCCGGTGCGAGTCTACACTCACGAGGTGGTGACGTTGTGGTATCGAGCGCCAGAGATTCTGCTCGGAGTGAGGCACTATTCTACACCCGTTGACGTCTGGTCCATCGGTTGCATCATGGCTGAAATGATCAACCACGCACCGCTGTTCCCGGGTGATTCAGAAATCGATGAGTTGTTTAAAATTTTCAGAATGTTAGGAACGCCGACTCCGGAAACCTGGCCAGATATTGACCAGTTACCAGATTACCAGGAAGGCTTTCCAAAGTGGTCGGCAAAGCCGTGGGAGGACTTATGTCCAAATTTGGATGAACAAGGCGTGGACTTGTTGATGAAAATGCTCCAATACGTACCCGAACGCAGAATTTCAGCCAAAGAAGCGTTGCAACACCCGTGGTTTAGCGATTGGCTTGAGCAACGAGGAGGAACGAGCTAAAAGTAAAGGCCAAAATTGCGGCGGCGCGCGCGCGCGCGTTGCGAATGAAAACTACATTCCAAAGTAGCTAGAATGGAGAGTGTATTATTACAAAAACTTACTGTAGCACCAATAAATCTATCGCCATCGTCTTACGTTGTCCATGAGAAGAGATCAAAAAGTAAATCTCTGCGCTACGCGCGCTTGATGGACGTCAGCCACTTTCGTTCCTTCTTCGCTGGCATCTTCATCTCACCCGTCTTTTCGTCGTATTCGCACGGCAACGCAGCAGCTGTACCTTGGAACACATTCAACACCGTAAACGCAAGAATCGGGGACAAATCAATGCCACCCAAAGGCGGGATAACGCCGCGGAACAAGTTGAGGTACGGATCGCACAACGTCGCGAGCGGGTACGCCAATTGTCTCGGCGGGTTCGGGAACCACGTCAAAATCAATCGCCCAATCAACAGCGTGTTGTAAATGTTCAACGTGGAGAAAAGCCCAGACGTAATGACGCTCTCGACGGCAGAGTCTCCAGGAATCATCGCCGCGAGAAACTTTCCACGCCCGCGCGGGTGACAACGCAATCCGTCGCCGTTCCCACGCGCGCGACCTCGCACAGTGACACCAGACGCACCCGCGCGCTTCATCGCAACATTCACCGCCACCGCACCGACTGCGGCGCGTCGCAACTCCTTCATCGCCCGCGCAGACGTGCGCACGATCGACGCGGGTACCGATGCGTCGTCACCATTCGCGTCGTGCGTCAACGCGCGTCCGAGGGCGTTCGTAAACGCATCCATGTCGACGGGTGGGTGGAATAGAAATCAACACGTCTCGCCGTGCGCGCGTTCGATCTCGCGTGCGATGCGCGTCCGTCGTCGTCTGCCGTCGCCCACGGGACGTCCGACGTCCAAGCACACACGCAGTCGGGTGACGTCAGATGTTCATCTCTTGGGTTCACGATTGGTCGTTCACCCCCTCCAACTTTTTCCAGCGTTCTCCCGAGACGGAGAGAACCCCCGAGCGCGCGGCAGACGGCGACGACGACGACGACGACGGCGACGCGCGCATACGCGTGGGCGAGGCATGGACGATTCGTGCGTCCGCGGCTGCGGCGTCGTCGACGACGACGACGACGACGCGACGACGTCGACGGTGACGGTGTCGACGTCGTTTGACGTGCGCAAGGGCGTGGACAGGTCGGCGGCGACGGTCATTTTTCAAGACGATGCGCGCGACGTGCGCGTGTGCGTGAGACAGAATCGCGATGGGGACATCGAGGTCGATCCAACCGCGCGATGGGTGTGGGATTGCGCGCCGAAGACGTGCGAACACTTGTGTGCGCGCGCAGAAGAACTCGTTCGAGGGAAGCGCGTGATTGAAATCGGCGCCGGCACGGGGTTGCCGGGCTTGGTGTGCGCGCAACTCGGTGCGACGTCGTGCACGTTGACTGATTTACCATCTGAACTCAAACTTTTGGAAGAGAATGTTGCGTCGAATGACACGCGTTCATGCGCGGTTGATGTAGACGCGCTGGCGTGGGGCGACCTGAGCGAACGGTTTCAACGCGAACGATTCGACCTGTGCGTATGCAGCGATGTTCTGTATCACCAACCGCTCGATGTTTTTCGCAAGCTGGCCGATACGCTGAAAGCGGTGGTGAAAAAACCAGGTGGGACGTTAGTTTTCGCGTATTACTTTCGCGAGAATTTGATTCATGACGCGCATTTCTTTGAGTATTTGGATGAAGCGTTTGACGAAAAAGCGCGCGTTGAGTTTGCTGATTGCCCAGATATCTGGCTATTCGAGCTCGTGTTGCGTTGATTCTTTCTTCGATAGACATAGCACATAGTGGTATTGATTATTGTAGCGTTTTGTTAGTAGTTACGCGTACGTCGTGCGTGTCAATGTCAGCCTAAATGCGCTTGAGACGCGCGCGAAAAATCCCTTGAAGGGCAGTTGAATCGACTTTTTTAAGCCTCGCATCACGAACGGTCCTTTGTATGGGGGTACCAAATTGAGGAGTGTCGGTCCGCGGACCCGCATACCAGCGCACGCGCTCGACGACGACGAAGACGACGACGACGACGACGACGACGAACGAGCAC
>Ga0222714_10006955_pt1 | contig 10454 bp, 9 predicted proteins | sample C33_3DmetaG_FD_165048 | JGI IMG/M metagenome (GOLD analysis project Ga0222714, IMG submission 165048) | Estuarine water microbial communities from San Francisco Bay, California, United States - C33_3D | ecosystem: Environmental > Aquatic > Marine > Unclassified | place: USA: California... | reverse complement strand
CGAAGCGGTTCGGGTGCTGTCCAGCGAGCCCACCGGGCATCCGGCTCTGGACCTGGTGTTGAAGTCCATCGACCAGGGCCCGGCGCTCGGCATCAAGGCCTGGATCCGCCGCCTCACTCCGCAGGCCACCGACGTGGTGCGTCAGTCTTTGGCCTCACTCGCCGAGCGCGGTGTCCTGCAGGCCTCCGAGTCGCGCTTCCTTTGGGTGCTGAAGACCCGCCGCTACCCGTTGCTCGACGGGTCGGAGAAAAAGGAAGCCAAGTTGCGCATCGTCTCTACCCTGCTAGGAGACGACATCCCCACCCCGCACGATTCGGTGCTCATAGGCCTGGCCCGGGTGGGCGGCCTGCTGGAAGGTTTCCTGTCCGCTGGTGAAATCGACCGGCTGTCGGTACGCATCAACCAGATTGGCAGCGTGGACTTGATCGCCAAGGGCGTCGAGTCAGCGATTCGAGAGGAACAACTTGAGGTAGCCAGGACCTTTCTGGGTCCGGTCTGAACATACTGGGGGATAGATCGCATGAACGTAAGCATTGAAAACACCGAGGGCGGAGTGTCGGTAGCCAGCGCCCACGGACGTCTGGACTTCGGCGCCTCGGCGGAATTCCAGAAGGCGCTCGAAGGTGCAGTGGCCGCCAAGCCCAAGGCCCTGGTGATTGAGTGTTCAGCATTGGAATACGTATCGAGTGCCGGCCTGCGGGCGTTTCTGGTGGCGGCCCGGGCAGCCAAGGCCGGTAACGTGGGCTTTGCCGCCTGCGGACTGCAGCCCGCCGTCAAGGAAGTGTTCGAGGTCAGTGGCTTCAGCAAGATCATTGACGTCCAGGCCGACCTGGCGGCCGCCCTCGCGGCGCTGGCCTGATCGCGACGCCCGGCTGGCTGGCTGGCTGCGCCGTGAGCCATTCCTTTCGGGTCGAGGCCACCGCCGAGCGCCTGCCTGAGGCCAATACGGGCCTTGATGCCTGGTGGACCAGCGCGGGGCTTCCTGACGAGGCGCGCTTCGCCTTTGAGCTCGTGCTGGAGGAGATCTTCATGAACGTGGTCATGCACGGATCTCCGCCAGAGGGCCCGGCCTGTACGGTCGAGGTCACACTGGACCGGCGGGGGGACGAGGTTTGCATGGAGGTCGCGGACGACGGCGTGCGGTTCGATCCCCTCACGCTGGAAGACCCAGACACTTCGACACCCATTGAGGATCGTCGGGTAGGCGGTTTGGGCGTGTACTTCGTTCGGGAAATGATGGATACGGTCCACTACCGGTACAGCGAGGGCCGCAATCACCTGACCGTGTCCAAGAGTCTTGGCCCGACCACATGAACTGGGTAACGCTGCACCTCCGGCCCTTTGCTCTCGCGACGCTCCTGATCGTGGCCGCCTCCGCACTGCTACTGTCCTCGGAGCCGTCGCAAAAGCCGGGCGATGACGGCGAGGCCCTGCCGCGGGTGGCCCTGGTGCAGATCGCCTCCCTGCAGGCGCTGGACGACGGTGCCGCGGGCATCATCGAGCGCCTCGCCGAGCGCGGCTTCGTCGACGGCCGGACCCTGGCGCTGACGCAGTTCAACGCCCAGGGCGACCTGCCAACCGCCAACGACATCGCGCGCCGGGTAACCGACGGCTCCTTCGACCTGATCGTCACGGTGAGCACCATCTCCACCCAGACGGTGGCCAATGCCAATCGTCAGGCGCGGATCAAACACGTGTTCGGGCTCATAACCGATCCGTTCGCCGCAGGCCTCGGGATCAGCAGGGAAGACCCCCTGGATCACCCGTCCTACATGTCCGGTTATGGCGCACTGGTCTCGACCGCCGATGGCATCCTCATGGCGCGGCGCATGAATCCGGGCATGAAGCGGCTGGGGCTGCTGTGGCACACGGCCGAATCCAATTCGCAGGTCTACGCGGAGGCGGCACGCCTGGCCTGTGCCGACCTCGGTATCGAACTGCTCGAGGCCAATGCCGACACCTCCTCCGCCGTGGCAGAGACCAGCGCCTCCCTGATCTCGCGCGGGGTGGATGCCTTGATCGTGACCGGCGACGTGGTGGTGCTGAGCGCCATCAATGCCCTGATCAAAACGGCCGACAAGGGCAAAATTCCCGTCTTCACCGTCATTCCCTCCAGCATCGACAAGGGCGCCATCTTCGACCTCGGCGCCAACTACCTGGCCATCGGGCGGGAAATCGGCAATCTGGCCGCGGACGTTCTCGAGGGCAAGGACCTGGCCACCGTGCCGGTGGAAAATCGCGCCCCGCCATCCTTCATGCTGAACCTGCAGGCACTACAGCGCTTCGCCCCGAGTTGGCAAGCTCCGGAGGACCTGGTGGAAAAAGCGGACGTGTTGATCGACGAACAGGGCGTACGGCGCAGCCGCGACGCAACCGGGGACTGATCCATGCAGGTGACCTGGCGGGACAACGGCGGGGTGATGGAAGTCAGGGCAACCGGCCGCCTCGACGGCTATTGGTCCGATCATCTCGCCCAGGCGCTCGATGAACTCCTGCGGCAGGGCAACCATGCGGTACGCCTCAACATGGCTGAGATCGAGTATCTGAGTTCGCTGGGCATCCGGGTACTGATTTCCTCGCACAAGAAGTTTCGCGCGGTGGGTGGCAGTTTTGCGCTGCGCGCACCGGGGCCATCGGTGCTGAACGTCCTCGAACTCGCCGGGCTGGCGGCGCTGCTGCTGGAGGGCGCATCGACCGCCGCGACTTCGCCGGCCGCCAGTGTTCCGAAGGCGCGCGTCGAATTCACCTCCGCTGGCGCACGCTTCGAGGCCTACACCCTCGCCGAAGCGAGCATGCAGGCGCGCCGGGTCGGGCGGCCCCTGGCTGCGGGGTCTCAGGGGTATGGCGAGGCGGACTGCGAGCGCATCACCCTCGGGCGCGCTGATCTTGCCTTCGGGCTCGGTGGCTTCGGCGAGGACTTTTCCTCCACCGTGGGCCGCTTCGGGGAATTTCTTGGGGTAGGATCCCATGCCGCCACCCAACCCGCCGATGGCAGCAACGTCACCGACGTACTAGCGGCCGACGCCGACTACCTGCCACAGGTACAGGTGCTGTACGGCATGCACTGCACCGGACAGTTCTCTCGCTTGCTGCGCTTCAACGTCAACGATGAGGCGACACCCTTGCCGCTGTCGGCGCTGTTGGCGGAGGCACTCACCAGAAGCCAGGCTCAGTCCGCGTGTGTGGTCATCGCCGCCGAGACGGCCAGCCTGGTGGGCGCTGCACTTCGCCGCACACCCATCGAGTCCGGGCTTGATCCGTTTGCCTTTCCCGATGTGCGCAGCTGGTTGTCTTTTACAGTGGAGCCTGCCCACGAGCGACGGGCAGTGCTGATCGCAGGGGTCATCACCCGCCCCGGAAGCGCATGGCTCGACGCCCTCGTTCGTCCGGTTGCCGCGGAACAGGGACTGCTAGGGCATCTGCATGCCGCCGTGTTCCGGCCCCACCCACTGCAACTTGGCAACATCGCGCTGGACGAGGTCGTCCGTGCCTGGTTTGCCGATTCGCCACCGGAGGCCGTGCTGCACCTGATGGGGGACGATCGGGAGATCGGCGCTCCTCGCGAGAGTCTTCTACTACGGGGTGCCTGCTGGGTCGCCCCGCTCGAACAGCCAGGAGTGCCGGCATGACCCTGCTGGTGGCTGCCTTCACCGTCGGCCTGATCCTCGCGCTGCTCGCCCTCGGCATGCTGATCAGTTTCCGGATCTTCGCGTTCCCCGACCTAACGGCCGAAGGCTCGCTCACATTGGGCGCAGCGGTGGCCACCGTCCTGATCGTGCACGGTCAACCACCGTTGCTCGCGACCGCGGCCGCCTGCGTCGCTGGCAGCGTCGCCGGGATGCTGACCGGCCTGATCCACACCCGGTTGAAAGTGAACGCGTTGCTGGCCGGCATCCTGATGATGACTGCCCTCTATTCCATCAATCTGGATGTGATGGGGCGGAGCAACCTGCCACTCACCGGTCATACCACGCTGATGGATTACGCCGCCTCCATCGGCGGGCTTTTTTCGGGAGGCGCGGAGACCCTGCAGGTCCTGGGCCGCGACCTGAGCTGGCAGGACCTCTCGGCCTTTGTCATGGTGCTACTCCTCGTATCCGGGGTGACGGCCCTGCTGGCCTGGTTTTTCAGAACCCACCTAGGCACCGCCATGCTGGCCACCGGCGACAATCCGCAAATGGTGCGCGCCCTGGGCGTGGATGACAAAACCATGATGACCCTCGGCCTTGCCCTGTCCAATGGCCTGGTAGCGATGTCCGGCGCTCTGCTTGCTCAGTACCAGGGCTTCGTCGATGCCGGCATGGGCATTGGCATGCTGGTCTGGGGCCTGGCCAGCGTCATCATCGGGGAGACCCTGGTCGGCTCACGCCGACTCGCTCACCTGCTCATTGCGGCCGTACTCGGCTCGCTACTTTTCCGCCTGCTGGTAGCCATTGCGCTGCGCTGGGGTCTGGACCCCAACGACCTCAAGCTGGTGACGGCCGTTTTCGTGCTGGCGGCGCTGGTGCTGCCGGGCGCGATCGGGCGCCTACGCACCCGACAGGCAGGCGGGGGCTGACATGCTGGAAATTCGCGGACTGCACAAGACCTTCAACGCCGGCACGCCCAACGAGGTGCGCTCCCTCAGGGGCATCGACCTGTCGATTCCGGAGGGCATGTTCCTGGTCGTCATCGGCAGTAACGGATCCGGCAAGTCCACCCTGCTGAATGCCGTGGCCGGCAGCTTCCTGCCGGATAAGGGCAGCCTGCACATTGCGGGGCGTGACGTCACCCGCTGGCCGGAGCACCGCCGGGCCCGCTTGGTCGGCCGTGTGTTCCAGAATCCGTTCAGCGGCACGGCGCCCAACCTGTCCATCGCCCAGAACCTGTCCCTGGCCGCCCGGCGCGGCATGCGTCGCGGCCTGGGCCTGGCCCAGGGCGGAGAGCAACGCCCGGACATGCTGTCCCGGGTACGCAGCCTCGGCATGGCCCTCGAGGACAGGCTCGACAACGCCATCGGCAGCCTCTCGGGTGGACAACGACAGGCGCTCACCCTCCTGATGGCGACCTGGTTGAAGCCTAGCCTCCTGCTGCTGGATGAGCATACCGCCGCCCTCGACCCGCGGAGCGCCGAGCAGGTCATGCGGATTACCCAGCAGGTGGTGGCGCGTGACCGCCTCACCACCCTTATGGTCACCCATTCCATGCAGCATGCGGTCACCTATGGCGACCGCCTGGTCATGATGCACCGCGGGCAGGTGATCCACGATTTCGAGGGCGCGGAGAAGCGCCGCCTGCGTCCGGCTGACCTGCTGGCCCGGTTCGAGGAAGTCCGCCGGGCAGACCTGCTGGATGAATCGGCCGCCGACCTGCTGCGCCGCCGCTACGTCTAGCGATACACTCCGCGCATGCGCGCTCTACCCCTGCTCTGCGTAGCGGCCTCCCTCCTGGCGGGCTGCGGACAACCAGACCAACCCCTGCCCGCCCCCTCCGCAGACACCACACGCTCGTTGGACACCGGCGAGGTCATCGGCTTTGTCAACGCAACCGGCGGCCACAGCTGGCTGGGCATTCCCTTCGCAGCCCCCCCCGTGGGTCCCCTGCGCTGGCGGGCGCCACACGCCGCCGAGAGTTGGTCGGGAACCCGCATGGCCGTCAGCGCCGGCTCACCCTGCATCCAGTTCGGGTCTGCCCTCGGCGGGGTAGGCAAGCCTGGTAGCCGCCAGGGCAGCGAAGACTGCCTGTTCCTGAACGTCCATGCGCCGCGCCTCGCCGGGAGCGACCTCCAGCGAAGCCGGCTGCCCGTGATGGTTTGGATCCACGGAGGCGGCAACACCGTCGGTCACGGCGCCTTTTTTGACGGTTCGGAACTGGCCACCCGGCGTGAAGTCCTGGTGGTCATGATCAACTACCGGCTCGGCCCCTTTGGCTGGTTCCGTTTCCCCGAGGGCGCAGACGTCGATCCGCTGGACCGCTCCGGCAACTTTGCCAACCTCGACATCCTGGCGGCACTGCGCTGGGTGCAGCGCAATGCCGCGGCCTTCGGCGGCGATTCCGCTAACGTGACCGTCTTCGGCGAATCGGCCGGGGCCACCAACGCGCTGGCATTGATGGTCATGCCGGACGCGGCCGGCCTGTTCCACCGCCTGATCGTGCAGAGCCTCGGGTTCGGCTTCGCTGAACTCTCAGGACCCGACGCTCCGCATGCGCCCGAGCGCCTGTTGGCCAAGATGGGGATCGATCCCTCGGAGCCCGACTGGCAGGACTCGGCCCGCGCCCTCGATCCCTGGGCTGTCTACGCCGCCTACGGCGACATCAACGATGAATACAACCGGGTGCCCAGCGTATTCCCAGACGGCGAGGTGGTTCGTTCCGGCGACCTGCGGCAACTGCTGGCCACCGAAGGCCTACATCATGAAGTGCCACTGCTGATCGGCAGCAACCGGGACGAAAACAAGATCTTCATGGCCTTCGACCAGAAGCATTCGCGCAAGATGCTGGGCCTGCCGGTCGGACTGCGCGACCCGGAGGCGTACGACCGCGAGGCTCGCTACCGGGCCCTCCTCTGGAAAGCCGACGGAGTGGATTCGATTGCCGACGCACTCGCCTCACACGGGCATCCGGTTTACGCCTATCGCTGGGACTGGGACGAGCAAGGCACGGCCTTCGGCGTCATGGATGTCTCGCGCATTCTTGGGGCCGCGCATGCCCTGGAGATTCCCTTCGTCATGGGCAATTTCGACGTGGGACCGCGCAGCAGCCTGCTGTTTCACGAGGGCAACGAGGCCGGCCGGCTAATACTGAGTCGCCAGATGATGCAGTACTGGACCCAGTTTGCCCGCAGCGGCAGGCCTGGGGGCGGTGAAGAACCCGACCTGCCCGCCTGGCCTGCCTGGCCCGCTGAGGACCCTGCGCAGCTGATGGTACTGGACACGCCAGAGGGTGGCGGTCTCAGGGTTACTTCTGAGAAAGCCACTCGGGAAGCGATCGTCAGGGAACTGGATGCAGAACCGCTGGAGCCGACGGCGCGCTGCGAGTTATTCAGTTCAGTCTTTCGCCGCCTGAATGACCCATGGGCCGATGCCGCCTACCGTAACCTTGCCAATGGACAATGCAACGGCTCGAGACTGGCACCCTCAAACTAACCCTTACCCGCCAACTCGCCGTCGAACGCAAAACCCGCACAGAGCAAGCCAACTCCGAACCATTGCAGCGAGCCCTGTTCTTCCACGTTATGTCTCCGAACAGGTGAGGAAAACTTGTTGTGTTGCTAGAGTGAATTCAGAGCTGAATTCAAGAGCGCCGCAACATGCAACGGAATTGCAAACTTTTGGCTGCCTACCACACTCGTGCACATAACAGTACTGGCAACACACCAGAAAGTCGGAATAACAAGAATTCCGACACTGGCCATCTGGGTAGTTGCCAGCCATGAAACACCGGGCGGAAATCGACGGACTGCGCGCAGTTGCCGTTATACCCGTTGTTCTATTTCACGCTGGGTTCCCAGCCTTTCACAACGGCTATGTCGGCGTTGACATTTTTTTTGTTATAAGCGGATATCTAATCGCCGGAATAATTTATAGAGAATTGACTTCCGGTGTTTTCAGCCTGCGAAATTTCTACGAACGCCGCATCCGAAGAATCGCACCGATGCTCATTACGGTATGCCTTGTTTGCATACCCGTTGCGTGGGTCTCCATGCCACCTAGTGACTATTTGTTTTTCAGCAAAGGCTTGGTGTCTGTAGTCACTTTCTGTTCAAACATCTTGTTTTGGAGGCAGACTGGGTATTTTGAAAGAGCATCCGAACTCAATCCGCTACTGCATACTTGGTCCCTCAGCGTGGAAGAGCAGTTCTATCTGTTCTTTCCCCTATTTCTGTTGCTGCTATATAAATTCGCCAAAAAAAGAATAGTTATCTGCATCATAGGCATCGGCTTGCTGAGCATGTTTTTGGGAATAGCAATCAGCTCATCAAGGCCATCGGCAGCATTCTTTCTTCTCCCAACCAGGGCATGGGAACTTGCAACCGGCGCACTCCTTGCGCTCGCCACTTCTGACCGACCGGAAAAACCAAGAGACCGCCTTCAATCGGTCGCATATCTGGGTTTGATTCTTGTCTTTTACTCGCTTTTTGCTGCTACTCCAAGCACCGGCTTTCCAAACAAAAATAGCGTCATGGCCGTACTTGGATCGGCGATGATCATCTATGCAGCCGTTCCAGGCACAGTCGCCGCGCGCCTGCTTTCACATAAATGGTTAGTGGGCATCGGACTGTGCAGTTACAGCCTCTATCTTTGGCATCAGCCAATTCTCGCGTTCATGCGGCACATCACACCCTATGAACCTGGCGCCCTGCAGACTTTTGCTGGGGTTACGCTTGCGGGCACTCTTTCGGCAATTAGCTGGAAATGGGTAGAAAGACCGTTCAGGGATCGCAAACTTATCTCAACGCCCGTGTTACTGTTTTTTGTAGGAACAAGCGCCTTCGCAGTCCTTTTTATTGGCATTGCTGGGACCATCGGCGCTGGCTTCCCAAACGTTTCAACTACTCGTTCTAGTCAGGCAGATCTTGAGCAACGTCTCCGTTCAAATAAAGGATTGCACGAAATTTGCGACAAGGAATTCATTTTGTCTGATCACTGCAAAACGAGCGCTGAGCCGGAAGTTGTCGTATGGGGAGACTCATATGCAATGCATCTTATACCAGGGCTTATTGCGGATGATCCTTCGATCAAGCTTATACAAATGACCAAAACGGCCTGCAGCCCGGTTGTCGGGTTGGCGGGTCTGAACGCAAGAGATGGATACGAAATGGCAGCCGGCTGCCTACAATTCAATCACGACGTCATCAATTATCTAAATGGCCAAGACTCGATTAAAATTGCGGTCCTATCATCGCCGTTCAATAGATTAGTCAAGACTTCTCCCCAGTTCATTTCTGATTCAGGAGTAATTGCCAGCGATAAAGAACTCGTAGTTAAAAAGTTCCTTGAGACCTTGGATATGTTGGATAAGAAAGGTATTAGACCTTTGGTGATTTCCGTTACGCCGGCTAACGGCATGAATCCTGGCGACTGCCTAAAAAAAATGACGTTTCTCGGAAAGCCACTGGAGAGTTGCAATTTTCCGTTAGCTGAGTCGCTTGTTGCGCAGGCTGATGAAATTGCTTTTTTCGAGGAAGTGAGTAAAACCCATCAGGTAGTATGGCTAGACCGCTACCTATGTGACAAAGACATCTGTGCCGCGGCGATCCAAGACACCCTCATTTACGGTGACCGAGCCCACCTGTCCTATGAGGGATCAGCTTATCTCGGTTTGACCACTAAATTTTTCAGCAAAGCTATGAACGATGGCTGGCAAGACGCTTCGCGCTGACCATAGCGCCTGCCTCTCTGGTAGCTGCAGTTCCCACTTCATAATGCTGTTTGGAATAATTGATATCCGAAGCCGGATTTGACCCAACGGTGAACGGATCCCAGACGGAGCATGCGATAGTAAGCAACAGAAAATAATGAAGGTGTTTCGTTTTTCGAAGTCGACCTCCTCCAATAGTGGCCAGTAGCAACTCCCTTGATCGGACTACCACTCCACCACCCGCGCGCACGCCCCTTACGTAGGCATTCTTAAAGCCTGCCAATCGCCAGGAGCCATTCCGTGTATCAACGGCTCTGCCCGCCTGGCCTGCCTGGCCCGCTGAGGACCCTGCGCAGCTGATGGTTCTGGATACGCCAGAGGGTGGCGGTCTCAGAGTTACGGCTGAGAAGGCCACTCGGGAAGCGATCGTGAGGGAACTGGATGCCGAACCGCTGGAGCCGTCAGCACGCTGCGAGTTATTCAGTTCAGTCTTTCGCCGCCTGAATGACCCATGGGCCGATGCCGCTTATCTAGCACTGGCCAGCGGACAGTGCGGCGGGTCGAGGTTGGCTGTCAGCGACTGAATTACTATTCCTTACACACGGGGGGACACACCTGAATTGTATTGTTCCCGGTGTTTACGGCATTGGCTGCCGCGTTCGCCTGGGCCCGGTCTGCATCGGTCTGATTGGTGTCTGCCTCGGCCAAATGCTCGGCGCTTGGGCCCTCCCCGCTCACCTCATTCGCCTCGCTCGCCGCTTCAACAGCTGGCGTGGACTCAGCCTGGTGGCGCTCTGCCTGCATGACGGTGCCCGCCGCCTCGTCGCTCGCCGGTCCAGGCTGGCTGCCAATCCAGGCTGCCCCCGCCACTACGACCAGCCCAATGGCCAGCCACCATCCCTTCCCAGTGCCTCGATTGTTGGATTCAGTCATGTGACCCCCTGCGTGGTTGATCGAGCCCTGTTTCAGGGCCAACTTTGTGAAACACCAAATATTATAACCCCACCTACAGCCAAAGGAGACAAAAGTTGGCTGACGCCCGCCGATCGCCGTCATCATGTCTAGCGACGTGACCCTCACCGCACCACCAGCGCCAGCGCAGCCATGAAATGAAA
>Ga0222714_10006954_pt1 | contig 10456 bp, 3 predicted proteins | sample C33_3DmetaG_FD_165048 | JGI IMG/M metagenome (GOLD analysis project Ga0222714, IMG submission 165048) | Estuarine water microbial communities from San Francisco Bay, California, United States - C33_3D | ecosystem: Environmental > Aquatic > Marine > Unclassified | place: USA: California... | reverse complement strand
CAAATAGTAAAAAATAATGTAGGAACTATTGAATATGATACTGGAATTATTAGTATTAATGATTTAAATGTTACTTCGGTTACATCTTCAGATGGATTAATTAGATTGTCTATTGAATCTAATGAAGGTATCATTGAACCTGTAAAAAACACAATCATAACAGTTGATGAAAATGATTCAACATCAATTGTTATAAATCTATCAAAAGTAAAAGTATAATTTTTTAATGTCTGATAATAGAACTTCAGTTTTAATTAATCGCCAAGTTCCTGAATTTGTTCGGGAAGAATATCCCATATTCATTTCATTTCTGGAAGCTTATTATGAGTTTTTAGAAAATAAACAATCAAATCAAAATAATGATTTAACAAATGAATTAACCACACTTGAACAAATTGGAAATGTTGATGTTTCTATAACCGAATTTGAAAATAATTTTTACAATACTTATGCTGATTTACTTCCTAAAGATGTAGCTGTCAGTAAAGAATTCTTAATTAAAAATGTTCTACCACTCTATTTAGCAAAAGGTAATGAGAAATCATTTAAACTTTTGTTTAGAATGTTATACAATGATGAGGTCGATGTTCTTTTACCAAAAAATAATGTTCTTCGTGCTTCTGATGGTAAGTGGGTTATCGATAACATTCTTAAAGTTGAAACAGATATTCGTAGTGTTTATACTGGTGATGGCACAACAACAACATTTATTATGGCTCAAGAAACGCCATTTACAGACATAACAGTTTATGTTGATAATGTTGAGCAAACATACGAAACTGATTTTTATATTCGAAAAGAAACACAAAAGTTAATATTTTATACAGCGCCAACAAATGGTTCAACAATCAAAGTTGTTTATAGTGATTTTGATGTTTCTGTTCTTAATAATCGACAAGTAAGAGGTGTTACCTCTGGCGCAACAGCGTTGATTGAGCGTGCAGTAAAAAGAATTATTACAGACCAGTTAAATCTTGGTTTCCCGTTTCAATTATTCATCAACAGTAAAACACTTGTTGGTTCATTTGACCAAGGTGAAGAAATTGAGGCTGATGTTATTGTTGGAAGCACAGTTGTAACATTAAGAGCTGATTCATTCTCAATTGTTAATCGTATTAATGTTATTGATGGTGGCGCAAGTTATAATGTTGGAGATCCTGTTTTATTAACAGGCGGTGGTGCATCTACTGCTGGTTATGGTGTTGTAAATGATGTTGTTGAAGGTTATATTGATGGAATTGTTGTTAGTTATGGTGGGGCTGGTTTCCAAAACGGTGGTGATGTTGCTGTTTCAGATATTTCACCTCTATTATTAGACCTTGCAATTGATGGTGTTGATACAACTGGTGTTGCGAACTCAACATTAAATACTTATTCTGTTTATTCAGATGTTATTGGTGACTACTCTAATGTAAGTCTATCATCTTCAGATTATGGTTTTCCAGCCACAGTTATTCCTACTGGTGAAAATGTAAGTACCGTTATTGCGGATGCTTTATCTCCTTTAGAATTAACCAATCTAGGTCCAATCACCAATGTAATTGTATTGTTCTCAAACACAGAAGTTTCTGTTTCACCATCACTTGATGCTAATGGAGCAACATATACAACCGGTAATGTAACACACAATATTCGGTATGTAGAATCAATTGGTCGAATTAAAATTAATGATGGTGGTCAAGATTATAATGTTGGCGATGAAATCGTATTTACAAATCCATCAGGAACATTTGGTCAAGGTGCAGCTGCAGCTGTAAAACAAGTTGATGCAAATGGAACAATTACACAAATAGAGATTCAACCATCTCGTGTAACAGGCACCGTTAATGTAACAAACAACACTGCTGAAATAGTTGGTACTGGCACAAACTTTGGTACAGACATTCGTGTTGGTGATAAAATCATTGTAATGAATCAAACACGATATATCAATGCAATTTCAAACACCACTCACGCAACAGTTAATGTAAACTTTGAATTTGCCGATTTGTTAATCTACGCCAATAATAAACATTTAGGAAGATATGGTGTTTATCCATTGGGTGGCCAAAGATATATTGTAAATAATTTTCCAACATTAACAATTGAAACTGACGCTGGTACAAGTGCAAATATTGAAGTGTCAGCATTAATGTCTGATAATGAAGCATTAACACCATACATTGGTAATGTTCAACCTGGTGAAATTGTTTCTATTCGTGTTGTTGATGGTGGTTCTGGTTATCAATATATTCCACAAGTTGACTTAACTGGATATGGAGATGGAACAGCAACAGCTAATGCTGAAATTGAATCTGTTTATCAAACATTCCCAGGTCGTTGGACAACTTCAGATTCAATTCTTTCTTCAAGTGAAAGGAAATTACAAGGCCGAGATTATTATGTAGATTATGCTTATGTTACTTCATCATTAACACAATTTAAAGATTATAAAAATATATTAAGACAATTATTACATCCATCAGGCTTTGTTCAGTATGCTGACTTGAATATCAAATCAACAATTGATCAGAGAAATGAATTAGCAGTTTCATCAAGTATTCAAACAACATTACCAGGTACAGTTAATGTGACTGCATCAACAATTTACATGACTGGTACAAATACTTATTATAACATTGCAAATACAAACGGTATAATTTCGATTGGTTCTAATGTGGCTGTGAACGGAGAAATTAGAACAATTGATTCGATTATTAGTAACTCTAACCTAGCAGTAACAAGTGCATTTACAACCACAGCAAACGCACAAACTGCCATATTACTCGCATAAATAAAATACTATGACATCAATTATAAAAAACAAAACTGGTTATCAAAACGCAAAGATATTGCGAGATGCCCAATATAATTCAGGAAACACTGATCCTGTTATCTATATTTTTATTGGTAATCATGTTCCATATGCAAACGAAGCCTCTCCTGATTCTATCGTAGATACAGTTGTTGCTGAAAAAGAAACATGGAACAATATGATTGCAGCCAAAAAAATAACGGCTAGTGATGTAGAACTTGTTATTCCTAGAATTAATTGGACATCAAACAACAAATATCAACAATATGATGATACAGTTGATGCTAACACTTTACTATCAGCAAATTCAACATCTGGTGTTCAACCCATGTATATCATTACATCTGACCGTAATGTTTATAAATGTATGTCAAATAATAGTTCTGCTAACTCAACAGTAGAACCAAGTGGTGATTACACAACATCAAACGGAAACATTGCTACAGTTGATGGATATTTGTGGAAGTATATGTATAATGTTAAACCATCAAATGAATTTTTAACTTCCGATTGGATTCCAGCGCCATATTCTACAAATCAATTAGATTATGGAACAAGCACAACAGGTGTTGTTGATGGCGAACTACAAAATATTATTGTTACAAATAGTGGTTCAGGATATTTTGATAGTGTTGTTACAGTAAGTTCTTTTGTAACTGGATGTTCAACATTAACACTAGCAAATACGACAAATGTTTCTGCAAATATGACAGTTTCGGGAACAGGAATCTTTACAGGTGCTTACATCTCAACAGTTGATACACCAAACAATCAAATTACATTATCATCAGCAACAACAGCAAATGGTGGCGGCTCAGGTAATAACATTACAATTTCTACAAGAGTTTATATTGATGGTGATGGAACTGGTGCAGAAGCGACCGCAGGATTGTCAAGTGGTAATGTAGCTAATATAACTGTTACTGTTATTGGAACAGGATACACAAAAGCTAATGCGTTTATTTATGGATCAGGTACAGGTGCAGAATCTCGTGTGATATTGTCACCAAAATTTGGTCACGCATATAATCCAGCAAACGAACTAGGTGCTGGAAACATTATGTTCGCTTCTCGTGTAGGTGAAATAGATTCAACAGAAGGTGGATTAATTTCTTCAAATACTTCGTTTAGACAGTATGGAATCTTAATCAATCCGCATAAATACAATAATACATCTGCTGTATCACATTCAACTGCTAACTCAGTGATTACACAGACAACGAATTTAACTTTAGTTGCTGGTTCTTCTTATACACAAGACGAATATGTATATCAAGGCCCTTCAGCAAACAATGCAACATTTTACGCACATTTAAACTATCAAAACTCAAATGAAGTTTGGTTAACTAAAGTGCAAGGAACATTAACGATCGGTCTTCCATTAACAGGATCCACATCGGGTGTATCCAGAACCGTAATTACAAGATATAGTCCAGAATTTCAACCATATTCTGGTGATATAATTTATACAGAAAATGCAGTCAAAACAGACCGATCTGAAGGTCAGGCTGAAAATATTAAATTAGTAGTAAGATATTAGAGGAACTAAATGAGTATTGATACCAATTTTAATGTAAATCCTTATTATGATGATTACGATGAGGATAAGAAGTTTCTTCGAATGTTGTTCAAACCTGGCTATGCAGTTCAGGCTCGTGAATTAACTCAAGCACAAACCATCCTACAAAAACAAATCGAAAGATTTGGTAATCATATATTTCAAAACGGTTCTGTTGTAACCGGTGGTTCTACATTCTTACAAGATGTCACATATATTAAATTAGATTCAGACTATGCTGGCGCTACTGTTACTGCTAATAATTTTGTTGGCACTTCAATTGTTGATAATGTTTCTGTTCCTACAAAACGAGCAGAAGTCATTAAAGTTTATGATGCTGATCCCGGTACTGGTGATCCAAAAACATTATTAGTTAAACAGTTATATGGTGATGCTTTTACATCTGGTGATACTATTTTAACTTATGAATCATCACCAACATCAGCAAATATTGCTACATCTGGCGTTGGAACAGGACAAGTGTTTTCTGTTAATGAAGGTGTGTTTTACTATGATGGTTTCTTCATTAAAAATGATTCTCAAACGATTGCTACATCAAAATATTCAAATGCAACAGCTAATGCAAAAATTGGGTTTATAATTACAGAATCAACTGTTTCATCGAGTTCTGATACCTCATTATTAGATCCAGCACAAGATGCTTCTAACTATCAAGCACCAGGTGCAGATAGATTTAAAATTAATTTAGTTCTCACCACTCGTTCACTAACATCAACAGATACAACACAGTTTATTGAACTAGCACGAGTTGAAGAAGGCGTATTAACAAGAAATTATCGATTCCCAATATACTCAGTATTAGAAGATACATTGGCAAGAAGAACATATGATGAATCTGGCAACTATACAGTAAGACCATTTAAAATATCATTAGAAACAAATTCTGCTAACACAGCTAACTTAGATGTTATATTATCACCAGGTAAAGCGTATGTGTTTGGTTATGAGTTTGAAACAATTGCTCCACAAAGAATTACAATTGAAAAACCAAGAGATACTGAAGCTGTTCAAAACAAACGATTAACAGCTGATTATGGAAACTTTATATACACAACAAATCCAACTGGTACATTAGCAATTAACGATTTATCTACAATTAATTTATATTGTGTGAATGTTTCTTCAATTAATGTGACATCAGCAGACACAATTGCAAATACTTTAATGGGCACCGCGAGAGTTATATCTACATTATATGATACATCATCAAATACAGCTGATTCGTCAACATATACATACAAATCGTTCTTGTTTGATGTTAATGTAAATAATTCAATTACTGGTAATGTTAATGTTGCTACAACAACCACAGTTACTATTGGTAATACTGCTGCTGGAGAAATATACTCTTCTATTAATGATGCTTATGTTGGTGCTACATTAAAAATAACAACAGGTCCAGGTTCAACAGAAGCACCTAAAATTATTACAGACTTTGATGCAACTACTCAAACCATTACAGTTGCTGATGCTTTCATTACAACACCTAATACAACATCTCAATTTTCAATTGATTTTGAAATCAGTGAAATTGAAAGTTTAGCGACATTTACAGGAACATCTGTTATTAATTCATTTGATGTTAATACTCGTTCTAAAGATACAGCTTCATTATACAATGATACATTTTTATCAGATTCAGATTTTCAACCACCTATCGTCAATTTAGGTGAAAGATACATAGCAGATAATTCAATTGCTGACTTTTCATTCTCATACAAAAAATTATATACCGCTCAATCATTTACTGCTGGTGTATCTCCAGCACTAACTGTTGCTTCTGGTGAATCAATTGCTTCTGCATCAACAGATTCAGCTAAATTACAAAACTATCAAGTTGTTGTAACCAATGCTGGAACATCAGGTTATGCTGTTGGTGAAGTAGTTTCAGTTGATAAAATTACATCTGTTGATACAGGAACAAGAAAAATTACGATCAGTGACGGTCAAAATATGACCGCTAATATTATCGCTACAATAGATTATACATTAGCCTCTGGTAGTCCAGCAAAAACAAAAACATTAGTATCTGCTAATTCAACAGTTCAGACAACTGGTGGTGAATCAATCAATACAAATGGTGTAATTGTTTATGCTTCTCAAGGCCAAACAACAATTCAAGCAAACAATGTTATTAAAGTACCTGATACAGCACAATCAATATATGTTTCAGATGTTATTGAATTAGTTTCTGTATATGACTTTAATGGTTCAGCTGTAGCAAATACAGGATACACCGATGTAACAAGTCGTTACACATTGGACAATGGTCAACGAGATTCATTCTATAATCATGCAAGTATTAAATTAAAACCTGGTTACTCAGCTCCAAATGGTCCATTAGTTGTTAGATATAACAAATATTCATCATCTGGCGCTGGATTCTTTAGTGTGGATTCATATCCAACATATGGAACTATTCCAACATATGCTTCACCAACAACCGGTAATTTATATGAATTAAGAGACTGTTTAGATTTTAGACCTGTTCGTTTAGATGCAACTGCAGCTATTGATACCTCAGTTGTTTTTGATGTTGATTCAACAACAACTGGTCCTAAAGTTCCAGAAAATGGTTCTGATATAATTTTAGATTATAATTATTATTTACCTCGTATCGATAAAGTTGTATTAAATAAAAATAAAACATTTAGCATTATCAAAGGAGAATCTTCTACATCTCCAGTTCAACCAAGAAATAAAGAAGATGCAATGAATCTTTATATCTTAACTGAACCAGCTTATCTCGCCAATACTTCTGATATTGATGTTCAATATGTAAACAATCGTAGATACACAATGCGAGATATTGGTAATTTAGATACTCGTATTGGTAATCTTGAATACTACACATCATTATCACTACTAGAACAAGATGCGTTAAACAAACAAGATTTAACAATTTTAGATACAACAAACTTACCAAGATTTAAGAATGGTATTGTTGTTGATGGATTTAAAGGACATTCTGTTGCTGATGTAACAAGTGCAGAATATAAAGCTTCTATTGATCCTAATCTACAAGAGTTAAGACCATCATTTAATGTTTCATCTTATGGATTAACTTTTGATTCAGCAAACTCTGCTAATTATTTACAAGGCGGTCCTTTTGTAACCGTTAGTGCTACATCAACAACTTATGTTGAACAAGACTTAGCTTCTAAAACAATGAACATTAACCCATTCAATGTGGTTAATTATATTGGTAAAATTAAACTAGATCCACCATCAGATATTTGGGTTGATACAGAAACTAAACCAGATGTTTTAGTAAATATTGGTGGAGACAAAGACGCTTGGGACCTAATACTTGAAGGCACACAATCTAATTTCCAAGTAGAATGGGGAAATTGGGAAACTATTTGGACTGGAACTCAAACTACCACATCAAACCATGCAAGAAATGGATTTTGGATTGACGGTCCAAGAAGTGGTCGAGGAAATATAAGAACAAATAATGCTGGTTTTGTAAGAACAACTACAACAACATCTCAAGGCCAAACAAGATCTGGAGTTGTTTCACAAGTAACAGCTGAAACAATTACACAATCAATTGGTGATCGTATTATTGATGTATCAGTAATACCTTATATGAGAAATATTAGTGTTCTGTTTACAGCAAGCGATTTTAAACCAGATACAGTATTATATCCATTCTTTGATAATATATCACAAGAAAAATATGTTGCTCGTGCTAATAAGTTTGTATTATCCACAAACAATTTACAATATAGAACAGCTACGGCAAATACTGAAACCGTAACTATTTTTGATAATGCTACTGCAACATCAAATGGAACAGCTGTTGTTGTTAAATCATCAAACAATTCTGTGTTTGTTGTAAATATTAATCCAACAACATCGTTTAATATTGCAAGTGCTAATTTAGTTGGTACTGTTTCAGGAACAACACAAACAATTTCTGAGTATCACCATTATTCAGGTCGTGTTCAATCAGCAACATCATCAACAATTGTATTACAATTAGACGCCTCTGGTGCAGATAACGAAGTGTTATATGGAAACACCGCAAATAGTAATATTGTTTCTATTGTTGGTGGTACAGGCGCTGGACAACAAGCGACAATCAGTTCATATAATGCCGGCACAAGAACCATTACTATTTCTGGAACATGGTCAACAACTCCTGATGCAACATCAACATATTCAATTGGTCGATTAACAACAACAAGATCAGGAGATATTGCTGGTGTGTTTAATATACCGGCTGGAACATTTAGAGTTGGTGAAAAACTGTTTAGAATGACAGATGTTTCTACTGGTGACTTACCAAGTTCAACAACCAGTGGTGATGCTTCTTTCTTTGCTGAAGGTTTATTACAAACTGTTGAAGAAACCATTGTTTCTACAATTGCACCAACAATTCAAAGACAATCCGTAACAGATAGCCGAGTTGTTTCAAACAGTCGAGTGGTTGCAAGTCGAATTATTGGATGGAACGATCCATTAGCACAAACATTTTTAATATCTCCAGAAAACTATACTCAAGGTATATTTTTAGATAAACTTAGATTCTGTTTTAATTCAAAGGATACGGATGTTCCAATTACATTACAAATTAGACCAACAGTTAATGGATATCCATCATCATCAACTGTTTATCCATATGGCTCAGTTACATTAACTCCAGACAAAGTAAAAACAACAACATCACCTAATTTAAATGATGCTACAAAATATACAGAGTTTGTATTTGATGCTCCAATTTACTTACAACCAGGTGAACATTCATTTGTATTGATTGCAAACTCAAACAAATATGAAGTGTATATGGCAGAAATTGGCCAATTAGACATTGTTAATAATTTACAAATATCAGAACAACCTTATGGTGGAACATTGTTTGCTTCACAAAACGGTTCAACATGGACAGCTGATCAAAATTCAGACTTAATGTTTAGAATTTATAAAAAAGTGTTTAGCACAACACCAGCTACAGCTCAATTTTTAGTTGATACATCTTCTGTATCATCAAATGTAAATTATGATTTATCACATTTAATTACTTCTGAAATTAGTGTTGCAAATACTTCAATAGCTTACGATTTTAATTCTGAAAAAATAACAGGCGATTTAGCTGGCTTTAAATCAATTATACCTTTGACCGATTATGAAATGATTGATGGTTCAGGAAGAAGAGTATTAAATCCAACAACAGGAAATACAACATTTATTGTAAGAGCGTCAATGTCAACCTTGAATGAAGACATATCTCCTGTATTAGATACAACACGATTTGGTGCTTTATTTGTTGATAATGATATTAATAACTTGCCTCTAAAAGATGAAGATTTTGTTATAACATCGGGAGGATCAAGTTATGCAAATTCAGCTGATGTTACTGTTACTATTACTGGTGGTGGAGGATCAGGTGCTGTTGCTACAGCAAATGTTGTATCAAATGTAATTACAGATATTGTTTTAACAAGTGGTGGTTCAGGATATACAACATCACCAACAATTACTATCACTCCTGGTTCAGGAGGTGGTTCAGGAGCTGTTGTAACATATAATGGTGAAGATAAAAAATCTGGAGGAAATTCAAAAGTTAGATACATCACAAGACGAGTTACGCTCGCTGATGGATTTGATTCCAGTGATTTAAGAGTTTATTTAACCTCTTATAGACCAGCAGGTTCAAACATTTATGTATATTATAAAGTATTATCTGCTTCAGATCCAGATGTTTTTGCTGATAAAAATTATAAATTGATGACTCAACTTAATAATACAAACTTTGTATCAACAGGTAGAACTGATTATAGAGAATTGACTTTTGCGCCTGGTGCTAATAATATAGAAACAAATACAATCTCATATACATCAGGATCAACCGCATACAATTCATTTAAGACTTTTGCAATTAAAATTGTATTGGCTTCATCTGAAACAATAGATGTACCAAGAGTTCGTGATTTAAGAGCAATAGCATTACCATCAGGAACATAATATGGCATATGTAAAAATTAAAGATCGTCAAATGATAAGAGATACTCATTCCAAAGCTGTTCTAAATACAGATAAGAATGGTTTAAATGAATATTATGCCAAGCGTGAAATTG
>Ga0222714_10006953_pt1 | contig 10456 bp, 6 predicted proteins | sample C33_3DmetaG_FD_165048 | JGI IMG/M metagenome (GOLD analysis project Ga0222714, IMG submission 165048) | Estuarine water microbial communities from San Francisco Bay, California, United States - C33_3D | ecosystem: Environmental > Aquatic > Marine > Unclassified | place: USA: California... | reverse complement strand
GCTGTCCCGCGAGGGACGCAGTGCCGTTCACACACAGACCGGTTGCGGTGTACGTCGATCCGGCGGGCACGGTGCGTGCCCACGTGGGTGCGGTCAGCCGCGTGAGGGAGCCGTTGCTGCTGGTGCTGGCATTCCACACGCTGGTGAGTGAACCGGAGATCGCCACATCGACCGTGGACCAGTTCTGCGTTGAGGAGGTGCCGTTGGCCATCGCCAGGTGCACGCACATGCCACTGCCCCATTGAGAGTCCACAACCAGCGATGTCGTGAGAGCGCCGGGAACCGTCGGAGTAGGCGTCGGAGTCGGAGTAGGCGTCGGAGTCGGCGTCGGAGTCGGCGTCGGAGTAGGCGTCGGAGTCGGCGTCGGAGTCGGCGTCGGAGTCGGCGTCGGCGTGGGGGTCGGAGTCGGCGTACTGCCCATCATGGAACTCAGCAGCGCCATCTTGTCGGCGTGCACCGTGCGCCAGTCGTCAGTGAGCACGCCACCGGTGTCGCCGGAGTTGGGGTTCCAGGACCAGAAGGTCCAGCTCATGCCCTTGGCTGCGAGGTAGTCGGTGAACTGCGTGATCCAGCGGCCTTCGACGGTGTCGGTCGTGACGTTCTTGGCGCCAAACTCACCGATGAGGATGGGGGCGATGCGCTGATCGTGGATGTAGCCGAAGCCCTTCTGCCAGCGGTCGGCCAGGATGGCGGACATGTTCGGGTCGCTGAACCAGGGTTGGGCGAAGACGCCGGGACCGTACTCGTGCGGTGAGTAGACGAGACGGTCGGCAACGTTCAAGCGCACCGGGTTGTTGCGCACACCCTCCAGATTGCCGCCCCACCAGTGCCGGTCGAGCTGCTGCCCACCGGCGACGGCGCCCTCGATGCCTTCCACGACGATCAGCTTCTGTGGCGCGATGGCGAGCACCGCGTTGCCGGCTCGCTCGGCGGCGCGCCGCCAGTCCGTCGCGGAGCCATCACCCCAGGTGGCGCGGCCGTGCGGTTCGTTCTTGAGATCGAAGGCCACGACATTGTCGTCGTCGCCGTACCGCTGGGCCATCATCTTCCATGTGGCGATCCAGTCGGCCTCGCTGTAGCCGTTCTGTCCGTACCAGAGGTCGTACATGAAGCCGTCGTCAGCGAGAGAGTGGTTGTCGAGGATCACCATGAGCCCAAGGCGGTCCGCCTCGGTGATGATGATGTCCATGACCTGCAGCGGGGTCTTGCCGGCAAGTTCGGCGTTCTTGCCTCCGCCGTAGTCGATGCCATTGGTGGACGACGAGTTCACCGCCTGCACGGAGAACGGCATGCGGATGGTGTTGAAGCCAAGGTCCTTGATCTGGCGGAGCATGTCCTTGTAGTCGCGGGACCACAGGCCGTGTGGTGCATGCGTCGCGGTCTCGAAGCCGAACCAGTTGACTCCCTCCCACACGACCGTTTTGCCGGAGGCGTCGACGATGCGATTGCCATCAGTGTGCAAGGGGTACGCCGTTCCCGCGCTGGCAGCACTCGCCGTCTGGAGTCCGAGGCCGCCGGCGAGCAGGGCGAGCAATGTGCCCAGGAGGGGGGCGATCCGTCGTGCGTTCATGGTGGCTCCTTCGTCGTCGCTCCGTGGTCTCAGCGTTTCGGCTGGTCGAGGGCTAGTCGCGGTGAGTGATGCCTTCCCAGGAGGTTTTCCGAGTGGGTGGTGCTAGCACCGTGCTTGCGCATTGCATCGGTGCTGGTGGGGTCCGTGGATGCGAAACGACGAAGACCGCGCACGACGCGTGCGCGGTCTTCGTCACCATGAGGGTGCCTAACGCAGGACGTTGTTCACGGCGTCGATGAGGACGCCATCGCGGTCGCCGCTGAGTTCCCACATCATGGCTCCGCCGAGTCCGCGATCGCGGATGAGCTCAGCCTTCGCCGTCATGGACTCAGCGTCGTCGTAGGAGATCCAGGTGGCGCCGTCGTACAGGTAGGGCACCTGCGACTCGGCGTCCCAGTAGCGCGTCATGGTGGGCAGGTACTTCGCCACGATGTCGTCGTAGTCCAAGATCCCGGCCTCCCAGGTGCCGGTCGACGCTCCGGTCGCCAGGGAATACAGGCCGGTGCCGGTGCTGCCCGGTTGTACGCCGGACCACCCGCGGCCGTAGAGCGGCACGCCGAGGACGAGTTTGTCCGACGGCATCCCGGTGGCCAGGTAGGCATCGACCGAAGACAGGACATCCCAGCCGAGCGGGCCGTTGTCGGCGGCGCTGCGCTCCAGGGCGGCGTTGTGCCCGGTGGTCTTGGCCCACGCGCCGTTGTAGTCGTAGGCCATGAGGTTGATCCAGTCCAGCGTGTTGGCCAGGCCGGGCACGTCAAGGTTGGCGACCTTGTCGGGGCCGGCGCCGGTGGCGATGGTCAACAGGTAGTCCTGGCCCGCGGCTGCCTCGCGGCGGTCGAGTTCGGCGCGCATTTCCTTCATGAGCAGCGTGTAGTTCGCCGTATCGGCCGCCGTTCCCGTGGTCAGTCCACCGGAGACGGGGTACTCCCAGTCGACATCGATGCCGTCAAAGCCATAGGTCTCCATGAAGTCCGCGCACGATGTGGCGAACGCCTTGCGGCTGGCATCGGTCGCCGCGACAGACGCGAAGTTGCCGGACCAGGTCCATCCGCCGACAGAGATCAGCGTCTGAAGCTGCGGGTACTGCGCCTTGAGCTTCGTCAACTGGTTGAAGTTGCCGCGCAAGACTCCGTTGTCCCAGGTGTCGCCGGGGAAGTACTTGTCGGTGTCGGCGTAGGTGTCACCCACGACGCACTTGCCGTTCTGCACATTGGCGAAGGCGTAGTTGATGTGGGTGATCTTGTCGCCGGGGATGTCCGCGACCTGGTAGTCGCGGGCGTACGTCGCCCAGCCGGCGTAGTAGGCCACGACCTTGGTGCCGTCCGTCGGGGCCGGAGCGGGCGTCGGGTCCGTGGGGGCAGGCGCCGGAGTCGGCGTGGGGGCCGGCGTAGGTGTGGGTGTGGGTGTCGGCGTCGGTGTCGGGGTCGGCACCGGGGTGGGCTCGGGCGTCGGCACTGGCGTGGATGCCCCGGCAATCGTGATGGTGCAGGGGACGCTGGCGCCGCCTGCCGTGGCGGTGCAGGTGTTCGGCTGCGGCATCGAAGTGCCGGTGTCGTTGAAGCCGAAGGAGGCCGAGGATCCGGCGGTGATCGTGCCGTTCCAACTCTCGTTGCCCACGGTCAAGGTGCCACCGGACACAGTGCCGCGGCCGTTCCAGGGAGCACTGATGACATTGCTCCACGGGAAGGCGACCTGCCAGGAGGAGATCGATGCCGCCGAGGCAACCTTCACGTCAACGGTGCGACCACTGCCCCAGTCATTGCTGTTCGTCACGGTCACGGCAATGCCACTGGACGGTGCGGGAGCCGGTGTGGGTGTCGGCGTCGGAGTGGGCGTCGGAGTGGGCGTGGGCTCCGGTGTCGGCGTGGGTTCGGGTGTCGGCGTGGGCTCGGGTGTCGCCGACGTGCGCGTCGCGCAGTAGCCGAAGGATGTCGGGCTGCCGGAGCGGATCATGTGATTCCACTCAGCCCCACCGACACTGCGTACGCCGTCGGGCTGCACCGTCACCACGCCATTCCACAGCGACGACAGGGTGAAGCCGCCGGGCAGGTCCACGCGCCAGTGCTTGTCCGTGGTCGACGTGGTGCTCACGGCAACATCGGCGCAGAAGCCGGCGCCCCAGTCGCTGGTGATCGTGGTGCGCGCGCCGACGCCTTCCGTCATGCCGGGCATGTCCGGCGCAGGTGTGGGCTCAGGAGTCGGCGTGGGAGTGGGCTCAGGAATAGGAGTGGGTGTTGGCGCTGAACCGGTGCCATCAAGGGTGATGTCGGAGCAGGCGTAGAAGGCCTCGGGGGAGTCACTGCGCTGCCAGACGGTGTAGAGCATCTGCCGTCCCGTGCGGGCCGGGAGTTCCATCCGCAGCGTCGTCGTCTTCTCCGCGGCTTGAGCACCGCTGTCGTGGACGAGCTCGAGGTCGCTCCACGCCAGCGGCTTTGTAGCGTCGAAGCCGGGCTTGGTGAGATAGACGCGGTAGTACTTCGTGGCATGCGGTGCCGTGTTGTCCCAGGTGAGCGTGTAGAGGCCGTCGGCATCGGGCTCGAGATTTGTGGCCTTCCACTCCAGCGAGGCAGTGTCGAAGGCGGCGTACTTGCTGCGACCGGCCGAGCACAGCTGACCATCAGGGATGAGCGACTTGTGGTTGCCATTGGCAGCTGGCTGGTTGATCTCGGTCCAGTCGTAGAGGGCCTGCGGGTTGGCTAACCAGGCCTCCTCGCACAGCGGTGCGGTGCGGTCGCCGAAGTAGCACTCGTGGATGCGTGAGGGTGGGTTCGCCATCGATCCATGGGCTTGGGCTGCCGGTGCCACGGCCACGGTGGTCAAGAGCCCACCGGCAAGCGCGGTGGCGCTGCTGAGGGCGAGTAGTGCGCGGGTTCGCAGCACGATTCCTCCTGGTTGGTCCAACGGACGATCTACTCGACACGTTCAAGATCGGACCGAATTGCCACCGATGGGGGGTATCCCACAGGCCTTCCCAGGAAACCCTGCAGACTGCGCACGATGCGTGCGCAGTTCAAAACCTCAACGCGCAACAGTCACTAGCGATGTGCTAAAGCGGTGGCGCTCACTTTGGTGGGCTTGCCCTTTCCGGAGATACACAGACCTCCGTGTTGGACTGAGCCACCCTCGCTGATCACGCCACCCCAGACTGGAGCTGCGATCGTCACGACGCGTCCTTTGACCGTCGCTTTGCCGTTCCACTGTGAGGTCACCTTGGCGCCCTTGGGCAGAGTGAGGCGCGCAGTCCAGGATTTCGTGGGCTGGGTGCTGACGTTGCGAACATTCACCAGGTAGCACGAGCCAGACTTCCATGAAGCCACCCGGACCACGCGGGCCTTGAGGACGATCGGAGTGGATGAGCGCACGCCGTCCATCAACTCCGTGAGCAGGGCCATCTTGTCTTCGTGCACGGTGGTCCAGTCATCGGTGAGGACGCCACCGGTATCCCCGGAGTCTGGGTTCCAGGACCAGAAAGTCCAGCTGATTCCCGTGTCGGCGAGGTAGTCCGCAAACTGCGTGATCCATCGGCCCTCGGTCGTCGAGGGGTCGACCTGCTTGGCGCCGAACTCGCCGACGTAGACGGGTGCGATTTCTTCATCGTGGATATATCCGAACCCCGCGGCCCAGCGCTCGGCGAGGCTTTCGGCCATATCGGCGGGGTCTTCCTTGAACCAGTCCTGCATGAAGACCTCGGGGCCGTACTCATGGAGGGAGTAGACCAGGCGGTTCGGGACATCGAGACGCACCGGGTTGTTGTGAACCCCCTCGAGGTTGCCACCCCACCAGTTCTTGGTCAGGACCTGCCCGCCGGCGACTGGACCCTCGATGCCCTCGACGACGATGAGCTTGTCGGGGGCCACGCCGAGCACGGCGTTGCCTGCGCGCTCAGCAGCCCGGCGCCAGTCGGTCGAGGCCCCGTCGCCCCAGGTGGCCACCCCATGTGGCTCGTTCTTGAGGTCGAAGGCAACGACCTGCGGAGTATCGGCGTACCGCGCCGCGAGCATTTCCCACGCGGCAATCCAGTCATCCTCGGTGTAGCCGCCCTGGCCGTACCACAAGTCATATGTGTAGCCGTCATTTGATTGCGAGTGGTTGTCGAGGATGACCATGAGGCCTTCACGCCCGGCTTCATCCACGATGATGTCCATAATCTCCAGGGGTGTCTTGCCTTTGAGCTCGGCGTTCTTGCCGCCGCCGTATTCGATGTAGCCGGTCGTCGTTCCTGCGAGCATCTGCAGGGAGAACGGCATGCGAATCGTGTTGAACCCGAGGTCCGTGATCTGCTGAAGCATGTCCCTGTAGTCCCGAGACCATAGGCCATGGGGTACCTGGTCGCCCGTGTCGAAGCCGAACCAGTTGACGCCCTGCCAGACGACGACCGCACCGTTGGCGTCCAGGATGCGATTCCCGGACGTGGCCAGCGGATAGGCGGGTGGGACATGGGTGCGGGGCTGGGTGGCTGACGAACGGGTAGCCGACGACGCAGGTGTCGCCTGAGCGAGAGCTGCACCACCCACGAGAAGGGCAAGACTGCCGACGAAGAGCGGGATAACTTTGCCTGTGAACACGCCGTGCCCTTCGTGAGCCTCCGCTGAGTTCCTTTCAGGGTGCGCCACAAATCCTCGTGAAGGAAGACGTTCGGGCAGATCCCCACGAATCTCTCCGGGGCGCCCGTGCCAGCACGGCCGGGGAGGCACATAGACTCGCCCTGTGGCGCGCGGAGACGGCAAGCTCACGCACGAATTCCAGGTCGGGGGTGACTTGGGTGACGACCGCGCACCCCAGGACGCCTGTGGAGTCTTCGGCGTGTGGGCCCCGGGCGAAGACGTCGCCAAACTCACCTACTTCGGCCTCTACGCGCTGCAGCACCGCGGCCAGGAGTCGGCCGGCATCGCGGTGAGCGACGGCCACCACATCGTTGTCTACAAGGACATGGGATTGGTATCCCAGGTCTTCACCGAGGCGAGTCTGGAGTCCTTGCACGGTCACGTAGCGATTGGTCACACTCGCTACTCCACGACCGGCTCGAGTTGCTGGGACAACGCGCAGCCGACTTTCCGATCGACCGCCACCGGTCACATCGCTCTTGCTCATAACGGCAACCTCACCAATACGGCGGAGCTCGCTGATCGCGTGGCCGCGCTCGACGGGCCCGGCGAGTTGCCCCTCGGCATGCCCAAACTCACGCGCGCAAGTTCTGATACCGACCTCATGACCGCACTCGTCGCCTCGCATCCCGATGAGTCGATGGAGGTTGCGGCGATGAAGGAGTTGCCCAAACTCCGTGGTGCCTACTCGCTGGTCTTCATGGATGAGTCCACCCTGTACGCCGCCCGTGACCCGCAGGGCATCCGCCCGCTTGTGCTCGGTCGACTCGAGCGCGGCTGGGTCGTCGCGAGCGAGACCGCGGCGCTCGACATCGTGGGTGCGTCCTATGTGCGTGAGATCGAGCCGGGCGAACTCATCGCGATCGACGAGCATGGTCTGCGTGCGCACTGTTTCGCCAAGCCTGAGCCGAAGGGCTGCCTCTTCGAGTTCGTCTACCTCGCTCGCCCCGACACCACGATTTCGGATCGCAGTGTGCAAGCCACCCGCGTCGAGATTGGCCGACGGCTCGCCGATGAGCATCCGGTCGAGGCTGACCTGGTCATCCCGGTGCCGGAATCCGGCCGTTATGCCGCGATTGGCTACGCCCAGCAGTCGGGCATCCCCTTCGCGGAGGGCTTGGTCAAGAATTCCTACGTCGGGCGCACCTTCATCCAGCCGTCCCAGACCATCCGCCAACTCGGTATTCGGCTGAAGCTCAACCCCTTGCGCGAGGTGATCGCCGACCAGCGGCTCGTCGTCGTCGACGACTCGATCGTGCGCGGCAACACCCAGCGCGCCCTCGTGCGCATGCTGCGCGAGGCCGGGGCGCGGGAGGTGCATGTGCGCATCTCGTCTCCGCCAGTGAAGTGGCCGTGCTTCTACGGCATCGACTTCGCCTCGCGCGCCGAGCTCATCGCGAATGGGCTGTCGGTGGAGGAGATCTGCCGGTCGATCGGTGCGGACTCCCTCGGCTACGTCTCCCTTGACGAGTTGGTCGAGGCAACGACATTGCCGAAGAGTGCGTTCTGCTGCGCCTGCTTCGACGGGGTCTATCCCGTGCCGATCCCGGAGCCTGAGGTCATTGGCAAGCACCTGCTCGAGGGCCTTGAGAAGCATGTGACGTCAGCGGCGGCGGTGGGTGCGGCCGACGCGCTGGAGCGTCCCTGACATGGTCAGTTACGCCGACTCCGGGGTCGACGTCGAGGCCGGTGAACGCGCGGTCGCGCTGATGCGCGAAGCCATCACGCGAGCGACCCGACCCGAGGTGGTCGGTGGCTTCGGCGGCTTCGCCGGGCTCTTCGATGCGTCCGCCCTCAAGGGCTATCGACGGCCGCTGCTCGCGACATCGACAGATGGCGTCGGCACCAAAGTCGCTGTCGCGCAGGCGATGGACATCCACGACACGATCGGGCAGGACCTGGTCGCGATGGTCGTCGACGACCTCGTCGTGTGCGGTGCCGAGCCACTCTTCATGACCGACTACATCGCCACCGGCAAGGTTGTGCCCGAGCGCATTGCGGCGATCGTCTCCGGCATTGCCCGGGGGTGTGAGATCGCCGGCTGCGCGCTCGTGGGTGGTGAGACCGCTGAGCATCCCGGCCTTTTAGCCTCGAACGAGTACGACGTCGCCGGTGCGGGCACCGGGGTGGTCGAGGCTGACCGACTGCTCGGTGCTGAGCGGGTGTGTTCCGGTGATGTGGCGATTGCCATGCCGTCGTCGGGCCTTCACTCCAATGGCTATTCCCTCGCTCGCCGCGTCCTGCTCGGTGAGGGGGGCCCCGGCTTGGGGACCTACGTGGTTGACCTAGGGCGCAGTGTGGGTGAGGAAATGCTCGAGCCCACGCGCATCTACGCCCAGGACTGCCTCGACCTCATCGACAACGTCGACGTCCACGCCTTCAGCCACATCACCGGTGGCGGCATCGCGGCCAATCTGGCGCGGGTCCTGCCCGCTCATCTGGCGATTGAGATCGATCGCGGCACTTGGACGCCCGGCCCGGTGTTCGACCTCATCGCGGCCGGTGGCGTGCAACGTGCGGAGATGGAACGCACTTTCAACATGGGCATGGGCATGGTGGCGATCGTCAACTCCGGCGACGCGGGCAACGCCCTGGCCCGCCTCCGCGATCGTGGCCTCGACGCCTGGGTGTGCGGCGTCGTTCGCGACCGCGCCAACGGAGAAGTCGGTGACGCGGAGGCCAAGGGCGGCGGCGGGGGTGCTGCCCTCGTGGTCGGGGAGCATCCCTAGCGGTATCACTTTTGACACCTTATGCAGGTGGCGATGACCCTGCGGCTCAGCGATGAGCAGTCCGACGCACTACGTGCGCGCGCTGATCACGAGGGTCGATCGATGCAGGAGGTGGCAAAGCCCGCCATCGAGGAATATCTCGAGACCCATGCCAGGTCGGACCTCATTGAGCGCATCCTCGATGAGGAACTTCCCCGGTACGCCGAGGCCATGCAGCGCCTTGCCGAGTGACCTTGCTCTTCCTCACGGCGCAAGAGATTCTGCGAATCGCTGAACGGGTTATTGAGCAACCACAGTGTCGTGACCTGGGGCTGATTGAATAGGACCCCGTGGGACTACTGGTCCTCGTCGTCCTCGTCGTCGTAGTACTTGGCGTAGGGGTCCTCGACGGGCTCGTCGATCTCGATTTCCTCGGCACCGTCCACGTGGTGCTGCTCCCCGGCGGACAACTCCGCCTGCAAGCGCTGGAGATCGGTGTCCGGGCCCCCGTACTTCAGGGCACGGGCGACCTTCGTCTGCTTCGCCTTCGCGCGGCCGCGACCCATGGGGCGACTCCCTCTAGCCGATGACGGTGGCCGGCTCAGGGCCGGCGTTCTGCGGGCAAGAGTACCCCGTGCCCCGGCCCGCTGGCATCACGAGGTCAGGTCTGCCCTCACGGTGAATCTCCGGAACGCCGGCCCCCCGGCGGCGATGAGATCCTCGGCCTCACGGGCAGCCGCCTGCTCCGGACGCAGTCCCTCAGACACCGCCCGGGCCAGGACCCGCAGCGTGGTGCCGTGCACCTGGGCCACCCGCTGCCGGGCCCGCTCCATATCGAAGCCGTCGATCTCCTCGGCGGCCTGCACGACGCCCCCGCAGTTCACGAGGTAGTCGGGGGCATAGAGGATGCCGCGCTCGGTGAGCCGCTCACCGACCTCCGGGGAGGCGAGTTGGTTGTTCGCCGCCCCGCAGATGGCGGCCACTCGCAGCCGCTCGGCGACGTCGGCGGTCAGGGCGTGCCCGAGGGCGTTGGGGGAATAGATGTCCATCTCGGTGTCGATGAGATCCTCGGTGGATCCGACGACGGTGACCGGCACCTCGATCGACTCGATCGCAGCCGCCGACGGGTCGGTGATGGTGACCCGGGCGCCCTCCTCCTCGACGAGGTGCTGGGCGAGGCGTCGCCCGACCTTGCCGGCGCCAGAGATCCCCACGGTCTTGCCCTGCAGCGAGTCGCTCCCCCACAGGTGCTCGGCGACCGCGCGCATCGCCTGCTGGATGCCGTACGCCGTGAGGATGCCGGTGTCACCGGAGCCGCCACGCTCCGGCGAGCGCCCGGTCGTGTACGGGTTGGTCTCATAGATGAGGTCGAGATCCGCGACGGTCGTGCCGACGTCTCCGGCGGTGATGTAGCGGCCACCGAGCGTGGCGATGAAGTCCCCCATCGCATGGAAGAGTTCGGGGGACTTGTCCGTCGCCGGGTCACCCCAGATCACCGCCTTGCCACCGCCATGCGCGAGCCCGGCGAGTGCGTTCTTGTAGCTCATCGCCTCGGACAGGCGCAGGGCGTCGGC
>Ga0222714_10006952_pt1 | contig 10456 bp, 9 predicted proteins | sample C33_3DmetaG_FD_165048 | JGI IMG/M metagenome (GOLD analysis project Ga0222714, IMG submission 165048) | Estuarine water microbial communities from San Francisco Bay, California, United States - C33_3D | ecosystem: Environmental > Aquatic > Marine > Unclassified | place: USA: California... | reverse complement strand
CCCCGTCCCACGCCCCGCCCCCACATCGTCGTCCGCACCGCGCCGTCGCGCGTCGCCGCCGCGCGCTGACCCCAAGTGGCGGCTGCACCGCCGTGATGCCTCCTCACGCCGCCGCCGCCGCCCCGCGTCGTCGTCGTCGACCCGCGCGGCGGCGCGGTGGTGGTCACGCAACGCACCCGCATCGTCATCATCCCTCCCGTGGTGCGTCGGATGTCGAACGTCGAACGTCGTCGTCGAATGTCGGCGACTCAACGCGCGACGACGACGAGGGCAACCGCGCGCGTGGATGTTCGGACATATGGCGATATTCGGACATACGGCGATGTCCGACCGACCACCGCGTCCCTCCACGTCATCACGCATCACGTGCGCGGCGTGCGCGTCGATGATGACGCGTATTCTGTTTGGTGTAAGACCAAATTAATAAGATAAAAGTGTGTAAAATTCTGAGGTCTTATTATCACAAGTAGGTCTACGATATTGCTATAGGACCTTTACATTAGTAGAATCATAAGGGAGTTCACTACAAAGAGCGTATTCTATGACCATATTCGACGCGTCGATAGGCCTGCGTCGCGCGCGCGCGCGTGGACGCGGACGCGGACGCGGACGTACGGTTCCACGTGGCACATTCTTGGACTCCACCCCTGAGTCGACCGGTGCGATCGTCGTCGCGAGTGCGCGACGGTGGTGCGCAGTGCGACGACGACGACGACGACGACGACGACGACGATGACGACGACGATGACGACGCGGTGCGCGTCGTCGGGCCTCCACCGCGCGACGGCGGTCGGCGGCACCGATGCGAACGCGCGCGCGCCGAGGATCGGCGCCTGCGCGCGCCATCGACGCGGAGGCGTCGTCGTCGCGGTGGACGCGCACGGGGTGTACGGGAACGATCGACGATCGATGACGACGTCATCGTCGTCGAGTCGCGTATCGATGGCGCGGTCAGGCGGGTCGTCGTCGAGCTCGGCGCTTCGCGCGCAAAAGAGCGATCGCGAACGGGAGATTGATGCGGTGACGAAAAAGTGGGGGCTCGAGGCGGGGTTATGGAACGTGTTCAAGTCCCCGTCGTCGTCGTCGTCATCGGCGTCGGCGTCATCGGCGGTTGATAAGGCGGGCGGTGATGCGACGGATGGGTCGGCGACGCCGTCACGGATGGATATGGCCAAGGCGTTGCTCAAGCGCTACGGGTCGGCGTACCTGTTTACGTCGATTTCGCTCTCGCTCATAAGCATCACGGTGTTTTATTTTCTCGTCGCCGGTGGTGTCGACGTCGCTGGGTTGCTCGAGAAGGTTGGGATTAATGTGAACGCCACGAGTGAATCGTTTGGGACGTTTGCGTTGGCGTATGCGGCGCATAAGGCGAGCTCGCCGATTCGATTCGGGCCGACTGTCGCGCTCACGCCGCTCGTCGCCAAGTGGTTGGGCAAGGAAATCGTCGACGACAACGACGATGACGAGGGCCAAGGTCAGGGCGACGGTGGTGCGTCGAAGTAAATGTTTTCTATACCGCGATGGGTTCGTGTGCGATATCCACGAAGCGACGCGCAGACCGAGTAATATATATACATCAAAACAAACAATCAAACAATCATCAAAACATTCGCGCGACGGCGACGTCACTGTGCGACGCGGGACGGACACCCAACGCGTCGCGTGATGGAACCATCGATCAAACGACGACAACTACGTCGTCGTCACGGCGGCGACGTGCGATGTCACGCCGTCGTCGTGGCGGCATTCGTGGCGATGATGATGTCGCTCGCGCGCGCGTGCGACGCCGTGGTGTCGACCGTCGTTGACGGTCTTCCTCGCCTCGATGACGGCACGTTTGAGCACGAGACGCAAGCGACGAGTGGGAGCACCACTGGTTCGTGGTTGGTGATGTTCATGAAGGGAGAGACGTCGAGTCGTGGGGGGATGATGACGACGAAGACGCGCGCGGCGTTGGATGCGACGCGCGAATGCGCGAGCGCGTTGCTCGAGCGCGGCGTCGTCGCGGCGACGGTCGACGTCACGCAGTCACCCGAAGTCGCCGATCGGTTTAGGTTTGTTTTAAAGCCAACGTTGCCGAGCTTTGTGCTGATTAAAGAGGGTAAGGCGTACGCGAGAGGGTGGAAAGAGGGAGACAACGTCGACGCGCTGGAGCGATTCGCCATCGAGACGTACGCAGAGGAGAGCGACGACGGCGTTCCCGTACCCGTGCAATTGACGTACATCCAACGTAAGTTTGCAAAACTCACAAATGTGATTGCAAAAAAGCTTTTTCGCGCGTATCGTTGGTCGGAGATGTTCATGAAGACGATGACGAAAGATTTTGAAGCGGCGGCAAAGGCGTTCAAATCGGGCGGCGTGCGCGAGGCACGCTTTGCGTTGGGGAAGGCGTTGAACGCGTCATCAACAGATTACGGGATATTGATGCTCATGTGTGGTGTGGTATCGATCGTTTTCGCCGCTGCACTCGCGATTGTGACGTATCCTGCCAATCGCACGGGTACGAATACCAAGTCAAAGACTGAATAGTTGGTTTTAGACGCAAGCATTCTTTTTCGTTGCAACAACGCGCGTGTAATTTCAAGTTGTTGTGCGTGTAACCATTCGTTGTCCTCGTCGTGATCATCATATCCCACAAGAATTTTCCTTCTCATGCCTTTGTCTTGTTTGCATCACTCGCAATACGTTCTTCAAGTATCTTCACGCACTCGTCGCTCCCCCATTGCTTCGATCGCTTGGCTTCGCTCAACGCAAACGTCAAATCTCCTTCAAACTTTGCGAGCACCGCCTTCAACGCGCGCTGATAGCTACACGCGTAATTCAAAGAGTCCTCCATTCCATGGTATTTCATGAAAAGCTCTTCTTCGTCGAGCTCACTGTCGCCGGATTCGTACTCGGGCTCGTCGTACACGCGATGGTCGTTGTGCACGCACATCAAGATGTGCTTCGAAGTGACTTTTGGCACCAAGGAATCATCGTCGAGGGCGAGAATTTGCTCGACGGGCTCGAACCAGCCGTGACGTAAGGCTTCGATGAAGTAACCTTTGTAATCGTTGGCGGTTTTAAGGTCGCTTGGAAGGGGATCACCCAGGAGGTATTCGGCGTATTCGTCGTCCATCGTGAGGCGAGTAATGAGGATCGACGCGCGCGCGTTGTGTGTTTTTATATTCTTTGCGCGTGCGTGCGTGTGCCAAATGCTATGTGCGTGCTAAACGAGTATATTGTTACTAATGTGGTGCTAAGAAGCGCTCTACATCGCGCGCTACGCTCGATTGCGAGGAAATATGAGCATAATCAGTCTTCACCCTTTTGCGGACCGAAGTCTCCGGCGGCGAATTTCTTGACGTCGTAAAAGCTGGCTTTTACCATGCGCTTAGCGAAATATCGGCGGTTGAGCGCCGCACCCGCGCGCTTTGCACCGGCAACTGTTGTGAATTCCACGAACACGCGCACGGCTTCGTCTTCTGGGTAACCTTGTTCTGTAATCTCGAAAATTAACGCGCGCACGACGGGTGCATACTTTTCACATTCGTTTGCGATTTCATCTTCAAGCTGGTCATCCACCTCACCTGGTCCAACCATATTGCGTAAAAGTAAAACACACGTGGGTTTGCCCCGTAAACACACCGACGTGGGTTGTCTCGCCGTGAGTGAAGGAGCAAGGCCATCCATGATGAGAGGCGCGTTGACAATTTTACCAGTGGCGACGCCATCCTTCTTCACCTCCAACGGCGTCGCCATACCTTGCTCGCTCTTTCCCAAGCCTTTACCTTTACTCCATCCCATTTTGGCCATCATTTTTTCCGCAGCACTTTGAGGCTTTGCCCCAGTCTTACCCGCACTGTTGACATCGCCTGCCGCGCTTGCTTTCGATCCCATGGCTAATCTGCGCGAACGCGCCTCGCTTCCGTTAACACTCAAAACATCATCTCTTCGCGTCGCGCGCTCTTTTGCCTGAGAAATATCTATTGCTTTGCGCTTTATTTCGAGCTTAATGCGCTTCTGTTCGTCAATCTCATCTTCTTTACGCTTTCGTACTCGAGCCGCGCGACTCGCGAGCGTCGACTCGTAGTCGTTTGGTATCGCTGGATCATACGCGTTTTCCACATCCATCTCATCATCATCATCCACCGCATCGTCCACGGCATTAGCAATATCCGCTTTACTTTCATCACCGCGCCCGTCGTCTACAGCCGCCACCATTACCGCCGCAGCAGCAGCAGCGCTCGTCTTTAACTTTTTCACCTTGAGCTGCTCCTCGTGTTCACGCGCCATCCTCGCCTTAGCCGCCCTCAACGCCGATGTTTGCGCGCGCAACAGCGTCGCATTCATCGCCGGTTTCCCCTTCATCGTCGTCGCACCCTCGCCGCTCTTCGCGCGCGCGTTCGATGTCACCGACGCCGCGCGCCAGCTCTCCAACCGCTGCCCATCATCACCCACGTCCCCGGCGTGCTCCACCGCCGCGCCCTGGTCGTTCGCCGCGGTCTTCGCCTCGGGCAAATCGTCGTAGAGTCCCATGAAGTGCGCGTGCGTTCGAGCGCGGCGTGAACTCCAGCGGCTCAGCGCGCGCGCGCGCGCTCGACAACGACTGCGACTCGTTATGAAGCCTCGCGCGTGAGACGCCGACGCGCGCCATGTGGCGCACAAAAGTCACGTACGACGACGCGACGAACGGTGAGGACGATGACAGTAGACGGTATCTACGCACACACGGCGTGGCTGGGTCGTTTTCGACGATGGGCGCGCGCGCGGTGGTGATGATTAACACCGCACGCGAGAGCGCGGATGATGATTCAAACGCTCGAGCTGAGGTGTCGACCACAAGAGTGGTTTCTGGCGATAAAGCGTGCGTGATTGAGTTAGGAGAAGATCATATGATGGTGTCGAACGCCGTCGTAGACGTTTCGGCGGTGATTGATGCGACGCACGTGGTTGCCGAACGCGGGGCGCACGCGACGTATGCGTTTGCGTTGAACGCGTCGGGCGAAGGTTTGTACGTTGATGACGTGCATAACGCCGCGACGGTGAGCAAAATCACTGATGGTGACATGATTGTCGTAAAGGGAGCGAAGAGCGTGGTGACGCGCCTGGTTGCGACGGAAACGACGCGCTTAGGTGGATACGGTGTCGTTGGAGACTCAAACGGTGAACTTTATGCCATCAATGGTTCTAAAAGTGGGATTTCTTGGGCACGATTCGATAGACATAATCATGGTCACGCTGTGGATGACTCCGATGACGAGGACATGGCGGATGACGGTGATAACGACGCGAGTGTCGAGCGGAAGACGTCGTCGCCGTTGAAGTCGCCAACCAAAAAATCGCGCACATGGTCAGCGTTGAAGAGTGCCACTGCCGGTGTAGGTGCATTATTGCGACGAAACGTGAACGCTGGTGGTATTAGATCACTGAGCCTGGCGCCTGGCAAAGTTCAGCATAAGAGAAGACTTTTGTCGTGCAATGCGAATGGAAAATTGGAGGAATGGTCGTTGGACGTGTCCGAATCTGGCGCCGATGCCAAGCTCACACGCGTTCATAACGTGCAAAAGATGATAGCAAAAGCGCTTCGTGTCTCAGCAAATGTTGCACTCATCGCTGCAGATTGGGTAGTCGACCAGAAAGGCGATGTCACCATCACCGTGCTCGCAGAAAGTGAAGGCCAAGGGTCATTTCACCGCTTACAACGCACGCATGAAGAGGACGCTTTGAGGCTCGTAGCATCCTCAGTACCGCCTGCAGGAGCGTTACCGGTTTCGTTTTCCAGTACTCGACTTCACGTTAATGGCGACGATACGTTCGTGGTCGCTGCTGATGGGTCTGCCGTTGTCTTCTCGGGTTTTGATTTCTCGAACGTATTGCTTCAGATGGATGCGACGAACAATGAACCAGTTTTCGACGCGTACTCTGCACGTCCAGGCGAATGGTCCGTTCTGATGAAGAGCAGTGGAATAGCGTCGTTCAATCCGCACATGAAAGCGAGTGGTAGACAAACAACACCACGACGTTCAGTCACCATGACTCGCTCAGCAGCGAGAGCCATGGATAGCCCAAGTGCTAACAAGGTGGATGATTCCAACGCCATGGAGTGCGTGCGCACACTTTTTGAAGAGTATTACGCTGGTCATGGGGGTCCGCCAGGCCATGCAAAGTCACAACTGCGCGCGTCTGGCGCCTTTGTGAGTGATTCTGCACCTTTTGCTATGATGAGCAAAGGTTTAGTCGATGCTTTACCTAAGAAACTGTCCGGCAAATCAACTCGCGGTGGTCCTCCAATTGAAGAACATATTTCCGAGAAGCTCAACCGACATTTGCTGTTTCTGGAATTCTTGACCGAGAGTGGTATTTGGAATGAAATTGAAGCCGATGAGCGCGCAGAAATGTTAGCGCACGGTGAAATGATTGCCGCTCTCGCTCAGCTTCGAAGTTTGCAGACTACGTCAGAAGATGGTGCAAGTACTATGTTAGAGGATATGGCTGCCAAAGCTGGTGCATCAATTAAATCCGAAGACATTGCACTCGATGAAAGATCCGATGTTGAGGTTTGCTACAGTCGCGCAAGCGAAGCAAGGCAACTATTACCAGCAGTAGCTCAGGTGCTCAACGAGCGCATCAGCAAGCGAAACGCTACGTTAGAAGATAGAGCACTGGTTTTAGACACTTGTGCTCGCGGATTGTTGATCGCTTTGGAGGCTGCTGGTGATTTTAGAAGACGACGTACGGGCATGTACCCACCAAGCTCAAGCGGTAGTGAAGTGAACTGGACGTGCGAACCTGAGGCTCGCGAGGCACTCAGAGCATTAGCACACGCAGCCATAGAACTTCGTGCCGAAGCGATTTCTAGCAAGCATGCTGGTATGGCTCCAGTACTTGGTTCGCGTTTACTTGCTGTAGCTGCACCTTTGCTTGACGCGTGCGCGGCCAATCTCAACGTCGCCATTCCAGCATCAACTGATCGCGTCGAGGCTCATGAAGAATACGTTGCAGACCGCGAAAAAGTTTTGCCTGTGCTTTTGGAATGCGCTCAGCACAGTGCGACGGTTCCACGAGATCAACGTCCTCAACATGGCTCTTTATCGGAAGGTGTGGATGTTTCAGTTGAATCTGTTGCAGCGGTGGCAGAATCGCATTTTGGTTACGAAGAACTTTTCACGGTTTGTGATAGACCAGGTGGTATCGCTCGGCTTCATCACTACATGCGCACCCTCCTCGGTGCGCAAGAAGATGGGGAGATGAGCTTTTCGTACTTTGTTTACAATAAACTTACGCTCGAGAACGTGCGCGACGCATCACTCTTGCGTGACATCCCAGTAGAATTCCACGGTGATCTAGAACGATTCTTAGAAGGCAATCCGAGACTTCGTTGGCTCATGGAACTCCGCGTAGGCAAGTATCTCAAAGCGAGCGAAACGTTGCTTGACATTGGCAACAGAAGTGGAGCAAGTGAAGATGAACGTCGGCGAGCACTTTCCATAGCCAAATTATCTGCGCTCGCGGCTGGTTGCGGAGATCAACGCATCGATGAAATCGATCGGGCATTAATGAACTGAACGACTAGTTTTGGAATGTAATAAATCACTACGAGTAGAAGATAAGTGATACAGTAGCTACTTACTAGAGACTACCTAAAGAAAGCGTTTTGCCTGCTATAATTGATGCAAAAACGAGCGCCCCGTACGTAGAGTTGCTCTTGAACTTGGCTGCGCAATCATCGCGATCATTCAAATCCACTGTGGATATTTGCCATGCTAAATGAGACGCTGCAGTGGCAACGCCGGCGTAAAACGGCCAATCGAGACCAACATAAGCACCCGATGCACACAAAGCTGACGTCCCTGCGACCGCAAACGCACTTAAATATTTTTTAGTGTCATCACCAAAATGTAAAGCTGTAGATTTCACGCCAACTTTGACATCGTCGCCTTTATCTTGGTGTGCATATATTGTATCATAAACCAACGTCCAAGCCACGCCAGAAGCGTAAAGTGGAAGCACCGCGCCCCAGTCGCACGAACCGTGCACCGCCGCCCAACCGAGCAACGCGCCCCAATTGAACGTCAAGCCCAAAAAGGCTTGAGGCCAATTAGTGATGCGCTTCATTGCGGGATATGCCCCCACGAGAGCCAGCGAACTGGCACCGAGTATTTTAGAGTAATCATTGAGTTGAAGCAAAACAATGAGACCAAGCCCAAGTTGCGCCCCGAGAAATGCGACCGCCTTGGGAACACTGATTGCACCGCTTGCAATCGGCCGATTACGCGTCCGGGCGACTTTACTATCAATATCACGATCCCACAAATCGTTCACCGTGCACCCTGCGCCGCGTAAGAGCAAAGAACCGACACCAAATGTGGCAAGCAATCCGACGTCTGGCAACGCACCGACGGGCGCGGCCAACGCGATGGACCAAAAGCATGGCCATGCAAGTAATGCTGTGCCAATCGGTCGATCTAGTCGAATAAGTTTTGCGTATGGTACCATGGATGATGGCAGCACGTTGTCTACCCACGTATTCGATGCCTCGGGCGCTGGGTCTTCACTCGCGGCGAAGCCGCCTCTGTTGCTAACATCTCTCCTATCCTCCTCCTTTGACGACGCCGACGCGGCGAATGACCGCCACGTACGCGCATATGCGCTACTGCTAGTGTTTCTATCGCGTCCGTATGATGCATTGGCGCCATTTGTCGACGTTACACGCGACGTGGTGCTACTCGGCGTCGCTAAAGCTTCAGACCAACCGCTCGCGTGCGTGCCGTCGCCTTGAGCGATAGTCCCGCGTAAAGCCGTAAACGATAGACATGACGACGAGGATGAGAAACAGTACTTACTCACTCGCCGTGTCGTGGTGGCAAACATGGCGAACGCCAGAGAGTGTGGTGTTAAGGTGTGAGGTGTTTGGCGCAAGATGTCGACGCGCGCGCGCGCGCGCGACGCGTATAAATGTTTTGGAACGACGACGAGCACGAGCACGCACGCAATCGAAAGCAATTAAAAATAAACCATTACACGCGCGCGCCTCGATTTTGGCGCTGCTTTTTGCAATCTACTTTTGCTCGGGCTCGGGTTCGCCTAAACAAAACGTGCGCGCCATGCGAATAGACGCGCGCGTCGCGTTACCCGCGTACGCCACGCGCTCCTCTGCTTGCTCCGCCGTCGCCCCTGGACCAATGATACCCATACCCACTGGCTTCCCGTACTCTAACTCGAGCTGTTTGAAAATAATCGAGCACGTGGCACCCATCTCTTGCCCGTGCAACGTCGAACCTTTCTCAATGTACCCGAGCACCACCACGGCGTCGAGCGTCGGGTCTTGCAACATATTTTCAACTACCAACGGCGCCTCATACGTGCCAGGCACCCAAACCACTTTATCAATCGTACTACCCATCGACACCGCCGCAATTCGTGCATCTTCTAACATACGGTCCATCAACTTGTTGTGAAACTCGCCGATGACGACGCCCAAGCGAATCGACTCCCCACCGCCAAAGTCACCGACGTGCATGATGGACGTGTTCTTCCACTTTGACGCCTCAGCCGCGGTTTGATGGGCGAAAACAACTTTATCATCCGTCTCTTGCACCGAACCAGGGGAATGGTGCACGTACTCTCGAGGAAGCGGCGCTTTCTTACCCTCCTCAGGTTGTTGCTTCGCGCTCGCTTGTCCAGCACTCTTCTCCTTTTTTGCGCGCGTCACGGCGCGAGCACGCGTGCGTTTCGCCACCGAACGCGAGAAAGACGCGCGTTGGATCGCGTTCGTGTGCGCTCGAGCGTGCATCGTCGCCATCGTGCGCGCGGAAATGCCGCGCACCCGCGCGCGAGCGGGGTCTAGGGCATCACCGACGTAGTGTGGCCCATTTCCCCCTATATGCGTGAAACTCCACAACCCTAACCATCGTGGTCGCGCCGCGCCATCATCGCCCGTTTCCACCCCCATCCATGGCCCCATTCACCCACACGCCCCCACGCGCGCATCACGCCCCCACGCGCGCCCGCGACCGCACACAAAATACCTCCCACCCCATTCACGCCCACGCCCACCGTCGCGCGCGCGCGATCACCATCATTCACCCTCCCAACCGCGCACACACAAGTACCCATACGTTTCCCCACCATACCCCACTCGCCCCGTAGCCCACATCGATTTATGCTTTACACCTTTATCGATCGTACTTGAAAGGATCATGTACTTCATTCGATATACTCTCTTGTATTCTCCTAATTGATTACAAGCTTCTCACAATGGACGACGATCGTGTAGTCAGTTCACTCGAGCTCGATAATCCGCTTCGCGTGTGCGACTTCGTCGGTCTCGATCGACGATCGCCGGCGCTAGCTTGATGAAGGCCCTGTGCACACCATTCCAGTCACAGCGGACGGTGAGCTGACATTCTGACATTCGAGAGAAAACCCCCCTCCTCTTCATTATTATTATTATTATTATTGCTCCCGCATAGGT
>Ga0222714_10006951_pt1 | contig 10457 bp, 10 predicted proteins | sample C33_3DmetaG_FD_165048 | JGI IMG/M metagenome (GOLD analysis project Ga0222714, IMG submission 165048) | Estuarine water microbial communities from San Francisco Bay, California, United States - C33_3D | ecosystem: Environmental > Aquatic > Marine > Unclassified | place: USA: California... | reverse complement strand
CTTGTGTGTTGTGGTCTCTTGGTTCGTCGTTGATTGGGCCATACCGAAACTCGTGCCCGCTATGAGCAGCATCGTAAATAATGTTTTGTTAACCATGGCTTTAATTTTAGTTTACACAAAATTAACAATAAATTTACATACAGACTAATTTTTTTGGGGCCAACCGATCTTGGCTGCACCTTTGTATTTTTGCAGGGTTAAATAATAGGCATGTACAGAACACATCATTGCGGAGCGATTCGATTGGCAAACACAGCAGAGCAAGTGACGCTCTCTGGCTGGGTTTCTCGAACTAGAGATAAGGGTTTTATGGTATGGATTGATCTAAGAGACCGCTATGGAATTACCCAGTTGGTACTCGATCAAGAGCGTTGCAGTGCCGACCTGCTTGAGGCCGCTCGTAACTTAGGCCGAGAAACAGTGATACAGGTAACTGGTCGAGTGATTGAAAGGGATGCCAAAAATGCATCCATGCCCACTGGAGAGGTAGAGGTTTTGGTGGCTGAATTGAACGTGTTGAATGCGGCTAAGCTTCCGCCTTTTACGATCGAGGATCAAACCGATGGAGGTGATGAGCTACGCATGAAGTACCGCTACCTCGATATCCGCCGCAATCCGGTGAAGCAGAATCTCATTTTCAGACATAAGGTGAGCATGCTGGTGCGCAATTATCTTTCTGATCAAGGATTTCTAGAAGTAGAGACACCTTATTTGATCAAGTCAACTCCTGAGGGTGCGCGTGACTTTGTGGTGCCCAGCCGAATGAATGCGGGTCAATTTTACGCACTGCCTCAGTCGCCTCAGACCTTTAAGCAACTGCTCATGGTCGGAGGTCTTGACAAGTATTTTCAGCTGGTCAAGTGCTTCAGAGACGAAGATCTAAGGGCCGACAGGCAGCCCGAATTTACTCAGATCGATTGCGAGATGTCGTTTATTACGCAAGAAGATATATTGAACACCTTCGAGGGTCTCACTGCCCATCTGCTTAAAGCTATTCACGGTATCGACTCTAAGCCTTTTCCGAGAATGAGCTACGATGAAGCTATGGAACGTTACGGTAACGACAAGCCCGATATACGATTCGGTATGGAGCTCAGTCGCCTTAATGCATTGGCGCAGCACCGCGATTTTGAGGTGTTTAATTCGGCAGAATACGTAGTAGGCATAGCTGTTCCGAAGGCCGCCTCATTTACGCGAAAAGAAATAGATGCCCTAATTGATTGGGTGAAGCGCCCGCAAATAGGAGCCAAGGGAATGGTCTACGTGCGTTACAACGATGACGGCAGCTTGAAGTCATCGGTTGACAAATTTTATAGCGAAGAAGACTTAAAGGCCTGGGCCGAAGTTACAGGGGCTCAGCCCGGAGACCTCATATGCGTTCTTTCAGGGGAGTTAGCCGCCACGCGCGCTCAGATGAGCGCCTTGCGTATGGAGCTGGCTTCTCGACTCAATCTCAGAGATCCAAAGGTATTTGCCCCGCTATGGGTGGTCGATTTTCCGCTGCTTGAGAAAGACGAAGAAAGTGGCCGGTACCATGCGATGCACCACCCATTTACGGCGCCTAAACCTGCAGACATTGAACTGCTAGATACCGACCCATCTGCGGTTCGTGCCAATGCCTATGATTTGGTGCTCAATGGAAACGAAATTGGGGGCGGATCAATTCGTATTCACGATAGGCCAACTCAAGAACTGATGTTTAAGTACCTAGGTTTCTCGCCAGAAGAGGCGCGGTCGCAGTTTGGCTTTCTAATGGATGCCTTTGAGTACGGTGCACCTCCACACGGCGGAATCGCCTTCGGACTCGACCGTTTAGTGGCCATTCTCGGTGGTGCTGAAACCATTCGCGACTTTATCGCCTTCCCCAAAAACAATAGCGGACGCGATGTTATGATCGATGCCCCGGCTACCATAGACCAGGCTCAACTCGATGAGCTGCACTTACAGCTAAAACCCCTTCAGTCTTAAGTGAATGAGACCAACCAAAGCTACGCTGAGAACAGCATTACTGTTTTTATTTTTAGGTAGTCTAGGGCTGATTGTGTTTGGATTCACTCTTCCGGCAGAGCGCTCTACTGAGGCTAACAAATACATCGGCTTCGGAACAGTGGCTATTTTTCTGATCACTATGCCACTTTTTTTGCTGTTGGAGAGCCGAAATAAGCGTATGAAAGACTATTTACTCAACGAGGAGAATATTCTAAAAATGCGCGAAAATGAGGAAAAAAAGGTCAAAAAGTCTCAAAAAACAGTAAAATAGCCCTGTTTTTAGCGTTTTTTCTGAAAAAAATCTTGAAGTAATTTCTGCGATTCTTCGGCGTATGGTCCCTGCTCTAAAATGGTTCGCGGATGCAATTCAGGCCCAGTCGTCAGAAATCCGCGCTTAGGATCTTTTGCTGCATAAACTACTCTAGAGAGTTGCGCCCAGTATAGGGCACCTGCGCACATCGCACAGGGCTCGAGTGTGACATAGAGCGTGCAGTCGATCAAAAACTTTGCACCAAGAAAATTGGCCGCCGCTGTTACCGCCTGCATCTCGGCATGGGCAGTCACATCGTTTAGTCGCTCGGTGAGGTTATGGCCTCTACCAATTATGCGGTTATTGGCCACGACCACAGCCCCAACAGGCACTTCGTCGCGCTCGAAGGCCATTTCGGCCTCTTCAAGGGCCTTTTTCATGAAATAATTGTCGTCAAAGGGCGTTTCCACAGCGCTATAAAGGTATTCAAATTCACTAAGGTCGTAACTTTACTCCGTGAAATGGTTAACCCAAATCAATGAACCAAGTGACCTCAGGTCACTAGCAGAAAAGGCCTTGCCCGAACTCGCTGCTGAGGTGAGAGCGCGCATAATAGAGGTCGTATCGGTGAACGGTGGTCATCTTGGCGCTAGTCTTGGTGCGGTCGAACTTACCCTAGCCCTTCACTATTGTTTAGATACACCTCGCGACCTGCTAGTCTGGGACGTTGGGCATCAGACGTATGCCCATAAAATAATCAGTGGTCGAAATGCAGACTTTGGCAACCTACGGAAATACAAGGGAATGAGTCCGTTTCCGAAGCGTTCAGAGTCGTCCTACGACACCTTCGGAACAGGTCACAGCTCAACCTCTATCTCTGCCGCTTTGGGTATGGCCACCGCCTCTGCTCTCAAAGGAGATACAAGTCGACTGCACGTGGCCGTAATTGGCGATGCTTCGTTAGCCTCAGGAATGGCCTTCGAAGCCTTGAATCACCTGGCCGAAACTCAAGCCAACGTACTGGTCGTTTTAAATGACAATAATATGGGCATAGACAAGGCTACAGGTGCCTTGCGCCATCATCTTCAAGGGCTCAACCAAAGCGAGTCTACTTTTTTTAAGTCACTAAGTTTGCCCTACCAGGGCCCTATAGACGGACACGATTTAACGGCGCTCACAGCGGCTTTGAATGCTCAAAAGTCCCTTAGCGGCCCTAGAGTGCTTCACGTGCGTACCCTTAAGGGTAAAGGCCTGGCTTCTGCCGAGGCCGATCAAGTTACTTACCATGCTCCAGGTAAGTTTGAGCCCAAAACGGGAGCGCGCACTGAAGGTGCAGCAGCCTTGGCTTACCAGGAGATTTTTTCGCACTGTCTTGAAGAACTCTTCGAACGCTACTCGAGTCTTGTAGCCGTAACACCGGCCATGCTTTCTGGCAGTGGACTGTTAAGTTTAAAGTCGCGATTTGATTCTCGGGTGTTCGATGTAGGTATTGCTGAGCAGCATGCGGTCAGCTTTTCTGCCGGGTTGGCTACACAAGGCTTACTGCCGATATGTGCCCTCTATTCGACTTTCGCCCAACGAGCCTATGATCAGATTATTCACGACGTTGCCCTGCAAGAGCTTCCGGTAATTTTTGCCATAGACCGATCCGGATTGGTCGGAGCCGATGGCCCCACCCATCACGGGGTTTTTGATATTGCCTATCTAAAGGCCATTCCGTTTCTCGAAATCTTCGCCCCTTTAGACGCCCAGGAATTAGTAGACCTATTCTATACACTAGTGCTAAAGTTCGAAAAGAATGAGCTGACTCATCCGGTTGCCATTCGCTATCCACGTGGTTCTTCGGGGCTAACCGAGCATCCGACCCCCAAAGAAATAGACCCTTATCGCGTCAAAAAATTGAGCGAAGACCAGTCTGGGCCTAAGAAAGTCGCCCTTATTAGCACAGGTGCCATAGCCGAAGAACTGAGCTCAGTCATTCAATTGCCTGAGGGGGTAGATCATTTTCATTGCACGGCCGTTAAGCCTTTAGATGTTTCGGGTTTGCAATCACTATTTGAAAACTATAAAGCGGTACTTACGCTCGAAGACGCGGCGGTAAATTCTTCTTTTGGATCTGCTGTGGTTTCTCTAGCACAGCAGTTAGGGCAACGTATTTCTATAGAATGTATGGGTATCCCTGATCGCTTTATTACCCACGGATCGGTAAGCGCCCTGCGCACAGAAATCGGGCTCGATGCAGCCTCTATAATCAAGCGTCTACAGCAGACCCTTGATCGTGTGATGTAGTTGAATAGCTTGACTATCTGAGAGGCTAGCCACAAAACTTGAGGCCTCTAACAAGTTCAAATAGATCGAATCTTTAGGAAGGTCGTGCGCCTCAAAGTCAAAACGCTTTAAAATCAATTGGTCGAAAGCTGTTGCTTGATCTAGACTCTTGTTTACAAGCGCATTACAGAAAACATCGAGCAGCGATTCGATGATGCGGTATCCGGCAATTTCTTTTTCGATGACCTCGTCAGACTGATAGAGGTACTTCACGCTTAGGTCAATGATGTCTCTAACCTGTGCGCTGTATTGACTGCGATCGAGTAAGCTTGAGCTGAAGCTACCCGATAACAACTCGCTTTCATGCGATTCGAATAGCATGACGGCATCTTGCACTAGGGTGTTTATAGCTAGGGCCCTTAGGTAGCCCAGTCGATCGGCTGTGGTTTTCAAGCCACGGTACTTAGCCGTATCAATTTGATGCTTAACCAAGTTTATGAGGTTCTCAAGGGCGTAATCTTCTGATATCAGTTTGAGATTGATGGCGTCTTCGAAATCGATTAGGGTATAGCAGATATCGTCAGCCGCCTCAACGAGGTATACGAGCGGATGCCGCTCGAACCCATAGTCAGCTCGGGCCTTAAGGCCGAGCTCTGTTGCAATCTGTTCAAAACTCGATTGGTTGGCCTTGAAATAGCCGTACTTTTTGTCGGCAATGTGCTTGCTCGGTTTGTGTGGCAATGAAGCCTTAGGGTATTTGGTAAAGGCTCCGAGGGTCGCGTAGCTCAGACGCAGCCCTCCGGGTATACCCTCGCGGTCTTCGGTAAGCAGTTTGAATCCGTTGGCGTTTCCTTCAAAGCGGCAGAGGTCTTCGTATTCTTGCGCATCTAGTTTGGGGCAAAACTGTTTGCCAGATCCCGCTCGAAAATAATTGCCAATGGCCTGCTCTCCGCTGTGGCCAAAGGGCGGATTTCCAATGTCGTGAGCTAGTGCCGCAGCCGCTACGATAGCCCCAAAGTCATTGAAGCGATAGCCCATTTGCTTTAACTCAGGGTGCCGCTCAAGCACAATAGACCCCGCTAGGCGCCCCAAGCTTCTTCCTACTACCGACACTTCTAAACTGTGCGTTAGCCGGGTGTGAACAAAATTTCTATGAGAGGCAGACTGAACCGGAAGCGGAACCACCTGTGTCTTGTCTTGAAGACTTCTGAAGCTACTTGAAAATATAATGCGGTCGTAGTCGACCTCAAAACCAAGCCGCACCTCGTCTTGATCTTTGCGCGCTCTAGGCTCGGTATCTAAATGACGTCTGAGTGATAGTAGCTGCTCCCAATTCATATGCGTGTGCGTTTCAAGTTAGAGGTATAGTCCTTTAGCGTCAATGTAGTTCCAAACCTCGTCAGGAAGTAATGGCCTCACCTCGTGACCTAAGCGCAGCTGCTCGCGCACATGAGAGGCAGAGAGCTCAATGATCGGAGCGGTAATTCGTACCACATTCGGGTGCCGCGACACCTCTTCGTCGGCTGTTTGGTTTGGGGCTTTTACCCTAGGGTAAACCAGTATGCGGTAACGCTCGAGTAGCACTTTATAATTTTTCCACTTGTGAAAATAAACCAAGTTGTCTTCACCCATGATTAGACTAAAATCGATTGAATACCCAAACTTTTCTTCGAGATGGGCAAGGGTGTCTGCGGTATAGCTTGGCGTGGGTAGCGAAAACTCAATATCTACGGCTTTGAATTTGGGATAGCTGGCAATGGCATCGTACACCATATGGTAACGGTCTTGATTGCTGGCTAGGCTGTCTTTTTGTTTAAAAGGGCTTTTAGGAGTAATGACGAACCAGACCTCTTTTAGGTCTAGATTCTCTACTATGTGATTGGCTAAAAACAGGTGTGCGCGGTGCATCGGATTAAAGGTTCCGAAGAATAAGCCTACCTTTTTTCGCTGCCCTTCGCTCATGAGTTTAGAAAATTAGCTACTAGGTGCTCCGCATCTTTTAAGGCGTTCTCTAGCACGTCATTAATTAAGATCTGATCAAAGTCACTGGCTTTTTTAAGCTCTGCTTCAGCCTTTGCTACGCGTACCTCTACTTGATCGGTGCTGTCGGTTTGACGGTCTATCAGTCGCTGTCTCAATGCCTCAACGCTAGGCGGGCGGACAAAAACGGTCAAGGTCTGTTCGCGAAATTGGCGTTTCAGGGCTAGGCCTCCATCAACGTCTATGTCAAAGAGTACGGCTTTTTGAGACTTCCAAATGCGCTCAATCTCCGAGGCTAAGGTGCCGTAATAAACACCCGGATACACCTCTTCCCATTCGATAAAATCACCCTTTTCTATGCGTCTTTTAAACTCGGATACGCTCAGAAAATAGTAGTCTTCTGCATCTTTTTCGGCGCCCCTAGGAAGCCTGGTGGTTGCCGACACGGAAAAGGCTAAAGGCAAGTTGGTTTTTTCCAAAAGATGCCGCACAATGGTGGTTTTTCCGCTGCCAGAAGGAGCGGAGAATACGATGAGCTTACGGGTGTCAGAGTACATTGAGCGACTGTTCTTTGATCTTTTCAAGGGCGTCTTTCATCTGAACCACCTCGCGCTGAATACCTGAGTGATTGGCTTTGGATCCAATGGTGTTAATTTCTCTTCCTAATTCTTGCGCAATGAAGCCCAGTTTTTTTCCGACCGCCTCTTCCGCTAATGTTGTTTGAAAGTACTCTATATGATTTCTAAGGCGTACCCGTTCTTCATTGATGTCGAACTTCTCGATATAATAGATCAGCTCTTGTTCAAAACGGTTTTCGTCTATTTTTTGTTCTAAGGTGTCTATGGCCTCCCTCAGCTTGGTTCGTTGGTTGTCGGTGCGCTCGCTATCAAGTGCATTTATACGTCCAAGCCCTAACTCGATTTGACGGAGATTAGACAGAATGTCTTCTTGCAGCTCTTTTCCTTCTTGAGTTCTGAAGGCGTGAAAGGCCTCTACCGCGCGATCGGCAACTTGAAAAAGCTTGACTTCCCAAGATTGATCTTCGAGCACTTCTTTTTCTTGTGAAACCGCATCGGGTAGCCTTAGCGCCAAGGCGAGCTGACTGAGCCGGTCTCCTTCAGCGATGGCGTCGATTTGTTCGAGATAGCGATTTATGACCTCCTGGTTCAGTTGAGCCTGAGGGTTTAGTTGTTGCCCGCTAAGTTGAATATAGACTTCTACTTTTCCTCTGATGATGGCGTCTGACAGCCGTTTGCGCAGGTTGAGTTCATGTGTTCTCAAAGCCTGAGGCAATCGCACAGAGAGATCGAGGTTTTTGCTGTTGAGCGACTTGATCTCAACGCTCAAGGTTTCTTCTTCGAAGCGTTCTTCGGCCCGGCCATATCCGGTCATTGACTGTAACATGGCCACAAAGGTAGCAAATAGCCCGTTCTAGTCGTTCAGTCTTCGTACCCAGATATTGCGGTAACTCACTCTAGAGTTATCTCTGTGGTCTTGAAGTCGTAAAGGGGCCTCGCCATGAGGCTCGTTTTTCGGCCAACCGGTATACGGAGTAGTTCCTTTGATCTCAATGTGATCGTGAATCAACACGCCGTTGTGAAAAAGGGTGAGCGTTCCTGACTTGGTCTTGGCACCAGACTCGTCGAATTGCGGAGCGTGATACACCGCATCAAAGCTGTTCCACTCTCCAGATGGAGTAGACGCCATAGCAAGTGGAACATGCTGCTTGTAGATCGATCCAACCTGTCCGTTGACATAGGTGGGGTTCTGGTTGTTGTCAAGCACCTGAATTTCGTAAAGCTCCTGCAAGAAAATACCGCTATTTGCGCGAGACTGATTAGCGCCCATGACCTCGGCAGGTGAGCGCCATTCGATATGCAACTGCATGCTGCTAAACGACTCTTTAGTGCGAATGTCTCCGGTTTTGTCAGCAACGGTCATACTGCCGTCTTCGTTTAAGGTCCATGCAGCAGCTCCACCGTCTGCGCTTTCCCAGCCGTCTAGACTGGTTCCATCAAATAGCACAATGGCGTCGCTTGGAGCGCCTTGATCAGCAGCTGGGGTAACCTTAGGAACAAAGGGCTCGTAAAGTTCGGTTGCTCTAGGATCAGTGGGTTCTTCGGTGAGTTCAGGCTTGGGAATTCTGCGAACGCGAATGTTTCTGAAGGACACTTGGTCTCCGTGGTCTTGAAGCCCTATTTTGCCCGTTCTGTATTTTCCGAATAAATCCCAGTTGGCGAATTTCGATTGGGCTACCATCTCTTGCCAGGCCGGTCCATGAAGTGGAAATTCAACTACTTTTTCTCCGTTCAGAATAACATGGCCTTGATTGGCGTGATGATCGATTAAGATAGAAAAGCTGTTCCACTCACCTGCAGGCTTGGTCACATCTGAGCTAGGAGCAACCATGTCGTAAAGGGCCCCGGCCTGATGGGTTTCCCCAGCCTTTGCATCGGGGTGACGCAAGTTGTCAAGCACCTGAATCTCTGGGCCAGTTAGGTAAGGTTCTCCGAGACGCTTGTCTTCGATGACTCCGTAGAAGATACCGCTATTAGCTCCCTCTGCTACTTTCCATTCCAGTTCGAGCTCAAAGCTGTGAAAGTTTTCTTTAGTCACTAGGTTATGTCCTCTAGTGTTGGGCTGCGGATTGAATACCATTGCCCCGTCTACTATCGTCCAGGCGTCGCTTACTTCGCCTCCATTATAGCGTTGCCATTTGTCAAATGAGGTTCCGTCGAATAGTACCTCCCAATCGGCCTCGCTTGAAGCAGCGGCTGAGGACGCCGTTGAGGTAGTTTGTGCACAATTGGTCAAGAGTAATGCGCCTGCAAGCAGGGCAATCGTGTAGCTTAATTTCATAATCCTAAGATGTTTTTTAGTTGTTGTTCGTCGATCGCTCTTCCCGCAAAGTCGTCAAAGGTTTTTTGGGTGGCTTCGATAATGTGAGAAGCAATGAATTCGGCGCCTTCTCGCGCACCTTGTTCAGGACTCTTAATGCAGCACTCCCATTCCATTACAGCCCATACATCACATCCGTATTGGGTGAGTTTTGAGAAGATGGTTGAGAAGTCTACCTGCCCGTCGCCCGGAGAGCGGTAACGACCGGCGCGATCGCCCCAATCGTTGTATCCACCAAAGGCCCCTTTCTTTCCGGTCGGATTGAACTCGGAGTCTTTTACGTGAAAGGCCTTAATGAATTCGTGGTAGTGGTCGATGTATTCAATATAATCGAGCTGCTGAAGCACGAAGTGACTTGGATCGTAAAGAATATTTACGCGCTTGTGGTTAGCCGTGGCCTCAAGAAAGCGCTCGAAGGTATCCCCGTCGTGAATGTCTTCGCCTGGATGCACCTCGTAACACACATCTACTCCTTCTTGATCAAAATGATTCAAAATCGGCATCCAACGCTTTGCCAGTTCAGCAAATCCCATTTCGACAAGTCCTTTAGGGCGCTGAGGCCAGGGGTGTGCCGTATGCCACAATAAGGCTCCTGAAAAGGTAGCATGGGCGTTTAGTCCTAGCCGACGACTTGCGGTTGCAGCTTTCTTTACGGTTTGAACCGCCCATTCAGTGCGGGCTTTTGGATTGTTCTTCACCGCATCTGGCGCAAAGTTGTCGAACATGATGTCATAGGCCGGATGCACGGCTACCAATTGACCTTGAAGGTGCGTAGATAATTCGGTGATTTCTAACCCGTAGCTATTGATGGTTCCTTTGAGTTCGTCGCAATAGGTTTGACTCTCAGCCGCTTTGTCTAGGTCGATTAGAAAGTGCTCCCAGGTCGGAATTTGAATTCCTTTATAGCCTAGGTCAGCGGCCCATTTGCACATGCCTTCAAGGCTATTAAATGGGGCTTTTGAGTCTACGAATTGTGCCAAAAATACGGCTGGTCCTTTAATCGTCTTCATCGTCAAATTAATCGTTGTTAAGGGTTACCCACACATTTCCTTTTTGGTTTGATTCTACGGTG
>Ga0222714_10006948_pt1 | contig 10459 bp, 14 predicted proteins | sample C33_3DmetaG_FD_165048 | JGI IMG/M metagenome (GOLD analysis project Ga0222714, IMG submission 165048) | Estuarine water microbial communities from San Francisco Bay, California, United States - C33_3D | ecosystem: Environmental > Aquatic > Marine > Unclassified | place: USA: California... | reverse complement strand
CGTAAACAACAAGGTCGTCGCGCGTGATGCGGTCGGAAACTTCAGCGCGAACGTAGTGACAGCAACGCTCAATGGGTCGGCTCCGGCTGGTTCATTGACGGGTACTACGTTGGCGGCGAATGTCACGGCGTCATCGCTTACGAGCGTGGGAACGATTGCGACGGGTACGTGGCAGGGGTCGAGCGTCGCGAAGAATTACGGCGGCACAGGATTCAATGCGGCGACGTTTAGCGGCATCACCAATGAACGGGTGATGGCGTATGATGGCGTCGGCGGTTCGTTCTTCATTGCGCCGACCGGAAGTAATGGTCAGGCGTTGATGTATATCGGTGGCGCGTTGGCGTGGGGAAATCCCGCACCCGGACAGCACGTACTGGCGACGACGACGGCGCTCGGTCCCGACCATACGGTCAGCGGATTGACGACGGGAATGATTCTACAGGCGACGGGTGCGACTACCGCGCGTTTCCAAACGCCAAGCATCCCGGCGTCGTCAGTCACGGCGGGAACGTTTAGTGGAACGTCGTATACGATTACGAATGACCTAACGGTTTCGGGTACGCTTACGGCGTCGCTTCCGTTCTCTAGCATCACGAGTAAGCCGACGACGCTCTCGGGATACGGGATTACAGACGGTGTATCGACGGGTGGTTCATACGCAAATCCGTCATGGATTACATCGTTGGCGTGGTCAAAGATTACGGGAACGCCTACCACGATTGCGGGATACGGGATTACGGATGCGGTTTCGACAAGCGGTTCCTATGCGAACCCGTCTTGGATTACGTCGCTTGCCGGGAGCAAAATTACTGGCAATATCAGCGGAAGCGCGGCGAACGTTACGGGTATCGTTGCGATTGCGAACGGCGGGACGAACAAGACCAGTTACTCGGTGTCGGGTACGGGCACTCGGGTATTGGTGTATGACCCAAGCACGGGCGCGTTCGATGTCGTGTCTGCTGGTACGTCGGGTCAGTTCCTTCGCTCATCTGGTACCACGGGCGATGTGTTGTGGGCAACGCCTCCGAACTTCACGGCAAGCGCGGCGGGATATGCGCCAGCGTCCGGTGGTGGCACAACAAACTTTTTGCGCGCGGATGGCACGTGGGCGACACCGCCCGGAACAACGACAATCTCTGCAAACAATGTTACGGCGGGGACGTTTCCGGGTGCGCTCTACACGTTTACGGATTCAATCACGGTAAACGGCGACCTAACGGTTGACACCAACACGCTATACGTTGATAGCACAAACAACCGCGTCGGCATCGGCACGACGAGTCCTGCAACGCAGTTGCACGTCAAAGCTTCCGGAAACTATGGCACTATCGTTTCCGATAACTCCACAAATACTGGTGGTGGAGCATTCGGTGTTCGCAAGAATGGGTCTGCGATTGGCTACCTACTCAATAAGGGTAGCTGGTACGGCGATACGTCGAACGACTTGTGCCTTTCTGCCGAAACTGGCTACAACGTTCGCATTTATACGGACGGTTCTGCATCTGAAAAGTTTATCTTTACGGCAAGTGGAAATCTTGGCATCGGGACGACGAGTCCGAATAAGCGGCTTCAGGTAACGCACGATACGGGCGATTGGGTTCTTGGTGTAAAAAATTATGGTGCTGGCGCTTACGGATTGCAGATTGACTGTAGCGGAAGCACAGGAAGCACGGGAACGTTTGTCATCGGAGCGTACTCGCAAGTCGGTACTGGTTTTTTTGTAAGAAACGACGGCAACGTCGGAATTGGAACGACGAGTCCATTTTCAAAGTTGCATTTAACAGGAAACCTTACGGTTGGAGAAGGGGGCTATAGTCGCCCCGCATTGACGTCGACATATTGGGGATATTCTGGCTCATATCGTGTGTTGATGGTTGGGAGTTCTTCAAACTCTTATCCAACGCCGAATACTGGTGCGGTGACGGTCGCGTTCAATTACGACCCAAGCGGCAACGCGAATGGGTCGTTCAATGGCGACGGGCGAGAAATCCTGTTTCGCAATGGTACCCAGTTTGTCACACCAAACGCCGCCAACACGTCGTTCAATCTTTACAACCTTGTCTTGGTTGACGGTAACGTTGGTATTGGTACGGCGAGTCCATCGGAGCGGTTGCACGTAAGTGGCAACATTCTTGCAACGCAAAACGTTACGGCGTACTCTGACGCGCGCGTAAAGACCAACATCGAAGTCATTGAAAATGCATTGGCAAAGGTACGTGCAATCCGCGGCGTAACGTTTACACGTACGGATACGCACGATGCCACACAGCGTCACGCTGGCGTGATTGCGCAGGAAATTGAAGCTGTATTGCCAGAAGTAGTTGGTGAGAATGGCGCGGGAATGAAGCACGTCGCCTATGGCAATATTGTCTCGCTATTGATTGAGGCCATTAAGGAGCTTGCCGATATTGTGGAGTCGCGGCCATGACACTTCCGGCAAGTGGCACAATTTCAATCGATGCAATTCGCATTGAACTTGGTGTGCCATCGGCAACTGGTTTGACGATGAGCGGGTTGCCGAATGGAAGTCCGGTACCTATCAACGTTTGGTCGGCGAGTAAGCCATCGACTTCCGCGCCGTATCTTATGACGTCGTGGTACAATTACAATCATGCGGCAACGGCACCAAACATCACATCGTTTGTTGTTCTGGCAACCACGGACCCTCTCTATGGTGGCTTCAATGCGTCATGGTCGTACGTAAGCGGTTCAAGTCTTAACGTGACAGATACGTATTTGGATTACAGTTTCGATTACGGCGCGACGTACAGTCAGTTTCAGTATTTGTCTGGTACGGGCACGACATCAATCGTTGATTCAGTAGAAGGATTGCCGGGATTTACGTCACTCGACAATACCTACTTTCGTTTGCGCGCGTACGCCAACGGAACACAAGTACCAAATTCACCTTTGTACGCTTATCCACCCTTTCCTATTTGATGCGATATGGCAAACGACAAGTCTGACTTTATGCTAATTGTTGCTGGGTTTTTTGGTTCACTTATTGCTGTTGGCAAATCGTCACACGGCAATCTACGTGACAACATTCTAGCAATTTCTGCTGGTACGTCGTCAGCGTACTTTCTGACGCCTTTAGTCTTTTCGCTAACTGGTGCCGAGGCAAGTCAACAGACGATGAGCGCGATGGCCTTTCTGCTTGGGGTGTTGGGTCAGCGCGGCGTCGAACTTATCATTGGGAAAATTTTCCCCGAGGCGAAAAATGCTCCGATTGATTAATGCAATTGCCAATGGGCTTATCACGTTTGGTGGCGTGGCGTTTTATATCATGCTATTCACGGCTATCGGTGATGGCGTGAAACAGATTGACCAGTTTAGCAAGACGAGCTATTACATCATTAAGGTATCGCTTGCGTTGGTGGTGTCTGGCGCATTGTTAAATGTGTTGATGATGAGTGTACCACCGCTTACGGAAGTAGTGATGAATTGCGGATTCGGTGGTTTGTTTATGTGGGCGGCGGCGTGGCACGGCAAAAAGTTTGGCGTACTGAAGGTGCGGAAATGAGTTGCACCCACCCGTCACCAAACCACAATGCGCGTGGAAGCAATGAGGTCGAAGTCATTGTGCTTCACGCTGATGCTTCACCAACGGAGCGTGGATGTCTTTCTTGGATACAATCTTCCGTTTCCAAAGTTTCTTACCATGTCGTCATCGGTCGCGATGGTACGGTTTACACCTGTGTGCCGTACGACCGTCGTGCGTGGCATGCTGGAAAGTCGGAGTGGAACGGGAAGAAAGATGTGAATGGGGTTTCAATTGGTTTGAGCTTTTCCAACCGCAACGATGGCAAGGAAGCGTTGACGGAAAAGCAGAAGGTGGCGATGCAAGAAGTGATTAAAAACGTGCGCGCAAAGTATGGCAACATCCCGGTGACGACGCATGCAAAGGTTGCGCCGGGGCGGAAGAATGACCCGGAGATGGTGCCGGGATTTCGGTTGGAAGACTATGCGTAGTTTATACGTACTACGCATTGTTGCTTTTTGTGTCGGTGTAGTTGTTGGACATATCGTAACGTCGCGCGTTATGCCGTCTTCGCGCGCGCGCGCGGAGTATCGTATTGATACGTTGCGCGTTGTTGAGGCGCGATTGGATACGGTGTATAAGGCGCGCGTCGTAACGGCGGAACGGTGGCGTACGCAATACGATACGGCGCGCGTGATGGATACGGTGATGCGCGCGGATACGGTCTATATGCGTCGTGATGTGGCGGATTCGACGGTCGCGTCATGTTATGCAATCGTCGAAACGTGTGAGGCGCGCGTTGCGAATTTGCGCGAACAGGTTGACGAATGGCAAGATGTTGCGGCAAAGGAAAGCGCGTCGCGTCAGCGATGGCGATGGGTGGCGAGTGTATTAGCGGTTTCCGTCGGGCTTACCTTTCTTCGATAGTAATCATGGGCGCTCGTAAGGATTTGGTTGAGTGGTGCGCGAAGGAGGCCGCGCGGTTGTCAGAGTTGTCGGCGCGTGGAATGAGCGCGAGCGCAGTAGCACAGGAGTTAAACAAAGAATTTCATCGTGGTGGCGCGGTGCGTACGGAATCCGCGGTGGCGTTGAAGCGCGGAAAGTTGGGCGTAAAGGTTGGCGATAAACCAAAAAACATTGTGCCTGTTGTTGAGACGGAACAGACAGTCGAGGCAACAAACGGACCAGATGGTATTGAGGCGCGGGCAAACGGCGCGCGAATCAAAACGGTTGACGATTTGCTTCGACACATTGAAGCGGATATGACTCGCTTCGAGATTGATAGGAGTGAAGCAACGAAATACGAAGTCGCAACGAAAGACATCGCGACGGGTAAAGTAAAGACGACGGAATTACATCGCGTCTTTGTGCGACTCAAACCAAAGGCGGGACCGTCTGTATTAGAGGCGGTCGAGGCGTTGGTGCGCGGTGCGTTTGAGATGCGCAAACCTATTGTATACGGTCACTCAAAGACTAAGAGTAATACGTCACGGACGTTGCAAGCGTTGGTGTTGTCGGACCCACACATTGGGAAATATGCGTGGAGTCGCGAAACGGGATGGAAGGATTACGACATCTCTATCGCAACGCAATTGATTCGCGAATCGGTCGCGGAGTTGTTAGAAACGTCGGTACCTGTGGAGCGTCGCGCGTTGTGGTGTCTTGGCGATTTGTTGCATTACGATACGCCACATGGAACGACGACAAAGGGAACGCCACTCGACCGCGATGGTCGCGTGGAGAAGATGTTAGAGGAGGCAGTCGCGACGTTATGCGATGTCATATCTGACATGGCAATGCGTGGTCCCGTTGATGTTGTATTGGTTCCGGGCAACCATGATGCGGTAATGACGGTTGCGCTCAGTCAGATATTGACGGCGGAGTTTAGGCGCGCGCGCAATGTCACGATAGATGCAAGAAACACGACGCGCAAATACGTACAGTATGGCAAGTGCTTGTTTGGATTGACGCACGGCGATAAGGCGCGAAAGCGATTGCATGAGTTGATGGCAGTCGAGGCGCGCGAAGCGTGGGGTGGTGCGTCGTATCGAGAGATACATACGGGACATCTTCATTCAATGGCGGAAGTTGAAACGTTGAGCGGCGTCGTGGTGCGTACGCATCCGGCGTTGTGTCCACCGGACGGATGGCATGCGTCGGAAGGTTTTGTCGGTGCGCCCCGTGGGATGCAGTCGTTTCACTATCATGCCGACGGCGGATTAGTTGGGATGTCAATGACGAATCCAGATATGCGGAGGAGTGATGCCAAGTAAGAAGCGACCTGCGCGTAGTGCCAATGTGCTATCAAACCGTACCGCATCGGTGTCTATACATCGCAACGGATTGTCTATTGAAATTGAATCGGTACCAGCGGTTGACGCGAGTATCGTCGCGAAGTGTTTACTGGATGTAGTGCGCGAGTTGGTGCGCGTTGGATACGGCGAATTGGTGAACGATGCGGGAGGCGTTCACGGTGGCGTCATCGAAGTACCAGACGAAGACGACGGCGAAGATTTTGTATTACCAATTGAAGCGGTCAAGCGCGTGGGGTTTGTATGAAAAAACGGCGGGGCAAACAACATATGCCTTCGTTGCTCGCCCCGCTGTCGGATGAGGAATTAGCGCACCTTATGCGCGATACCGTTACGGATTACTACGAAAGTGATATCGTATTAAAGTGGTGCGCCTATTGTTGCGATTGGGAACCGCGAGGGTCACGCGACGCTGGCTTCTGTATACGGTGTCTCCGACATCACGACGGTTCGCGGTGAAAGATTGAGCGCGTCAACGGCGGTCGATGTAATGCGATGACGCCATCCTTTGCGACCCTTATATTTTTCTTGCGTGATTTCGTTCGCGGGAATCATCCCCTTACGAATCATACGGTATACCTTGCCGTGCGTCGTATTGAAGTCGCGCACGATGTCGCTCACGGTGTAAAGGATTCCGGTGTTCTCACTCATGGGTTGACTCTTCCTCGATGATGGGTTCGGGTGTGGTGCCGAGCGCAAGTACGTCGGCGTGGGTGGGATGCGGAAAACGTAGATACATCTTTAAACGATGCACGACAATCAAAGGAATCGTTTCGCGGTCGTTTACCCATCGCCATACGGATACACGGGACCGACCTAATACGTCGGCGGCGAATCCGTTGACGGGACCGTTGTATGCCTTGATTGCCTTTCGAAGTGTTGCACTACCAAGCGGCAATAGACTCTCCTCGTAAGGTGTAATCCAAAGTACATAGGTTCAGAGGGGAACGCAAGTACCGGGTGGGACGTAGTTACGTCAGCAACGTTTGTCAAGGGCCAATAGGGGCTTGCGGAAACGTTGCGGATGTATCATTTTAGGGGCGATACCATATCGGGTATCAGGTCAACTTCACCGGAGGATGTATGCAGATAGAGACGGGAGAAGGTGCATCCGTTCGTGTCGTGACGTATCACGATACGTGGGGCGAGTGCTTCTATTGTCGGGATGGAGAGCGGGTCAAATTATATCGGTATATGGTGACGTATCGCCATGCCGGAGATGTGGTCGCTGATTCAGAATTGGTGTGCCGTTCGTGCTATAACTGGTTAGGCGAAGGCGCGCGCGATTGAGTAGGACACGGGCCGCAATTCGGCGGTCGGTGATTGTAGTTCACACGCAAGAGGGAGAGGCAAACACTATGGGTATCATTAAGCTACCGAGCGTCGGCGACGAACATACCATGAAGGTGACGGTATGCGAACGGAACACGGGTACGTATGGCGAACAGGTGTTGTTTAGCGATGGCGTCGATACCATCTATCTGCCGTTGACGTCGGCGGATGCGCAGTTGAAGCGAATCTTCGGAGATGATTTCGCGTATACGGATGCCGTCGGCAATTCGTTGAAGTTCTATCGGACGCCAAACAACAAGCGTCCGGGTGCGGCTCCGTTTTGGAATATCTCACCCGCGACGCCGGAGGCGCCGTCATCGGGGAAGCGGATGGAAGCGCCGTCGAGTGTGGCGAAGGTTGCGACGTCGGCGTCATCGTCGGGCCGTCGTGATGCGATTCTAGGGCAGTACCTTATGTTGTGGGATGCGGTCGCGATGCACCTTGCACAGACGTCGCAGAGGTACGGGTACGGATTAGATGCGGCGGCGATTCAGGCGGCGACGGCGACGGTTTGGATTTCGTGGAAGGATAAGGGCATACAACCGGACGGATTCCCGGAGGTGAAGGCGGTCGAGAAAGCGCCGGAGGTAAAGATGCCGGAACCAAGTGGGAGGCGCATCGCATCACCGTCGGCGCATGAGCCGCCGGATTTTAGCAATTTCCCGCCGCCAACCGACGACGACCTCCCGTTCTAATCACGCGACCAACACCGGAGAATTCCTATGCAACGCAAAGAAGAGTGGTGGGAAAAAATTGTCCGGCAGTCGTTTGCGCCGTGGCCTCAACGTCACCCGGAAACGGGTGGCGTTGGGGAGTGGCGCGGTCGGTATTTGCCGGAGGGTGAGCGAACGGAACGTGGATACGAAACCGATGAGGATTGGACGGAGTTTTGCCCGTTTCATTTGCTCGCGCAACCGTGTCATATCTGCGAGGCGGCGGCGTTAGGAACGGATGAGGGGGACGAATCATGACGTACGGTGATGATGTGGAGCGCGAGATACAGCGCAAGTATCAGTTGCGCGCGGAGATGCCATTCACCGATGGGCTCTTCGCGGCGGCGATTGAGCAGGTCGAGGAATCGGATACGATTAAAAAGCAATGGTGGCGGTGGCATCGTATGAATCCGCACGTATACGATTTGTTCAAGCGATTCACGTTCGACGTCATTCGGCGAGGGCATAAGCATTACTCAAGCAAAGCCATCTTTGAGCGTATTCGATGGCATACGGAGATTGAAACGGCGGGTGAGGAATTCAAGATGAGTAACAATTACACGCCGTATTACGCGCGGTTGTTCATGAAGGATTTCCCGGAGCATGCGGAATTCTTTCGCACGAAGACGTTACGAAGCGAGGGATCTACCTAGGTAGTTACGTTGCGTCGTGATTGATTCCGTATATTGTTAGAAGGGTGAGGCGGTCAACCTCATTCACAATCGAAGGTCGATGGCCCCGGTATCCCTATGCTCACTTTCTCCGGTGGGTTGACCCATAGGGCTCTGCCGGGGCCACTTCGTTTCCGTCACGTTGGTACCGCCTCATGTTCTACGGGGGTAGGCGCGTCGGTTCGATTCCGGCGGTGGCGATTGTTGTATACGGGGCTTACTCTCGGTTTCCCCGTCGCGTACGTTCCCGCGCGTACGTCATCAATCCTAACCGTGCTAGACGGCGCACGACAAAAAGAAATCCACGCTCTGCCTGCCTGCAACGTGGTCGGTGGTGGTGTGCGCTCGTTTGGGAGAGGGACGGTAGAACAGCAGTACCGTAGGGTCACTCGTCGAGGGAATCCGTAAACGCCCGATACGGAATTGCAGACGACGCCCTCTGCTGGATTGCGGTTTGATTTGGTCTCATTCCGTTGGGTAATTCGCGAAACGATTTCAAACGCGAACTACCACCGGGAATGGCGAGGGCGTGGCTATAAGTTAGTACGTCCTAAATCCGCGGACAGAGGGGAAATCAGGGTGGGTAGGGGGGGGGTGCGGGGGGACTTGCGGGTAGGTACGAAGGTAGGTACTCTCTAGGGGTCGGCGACAATGACGTCGCCGCTTCACCGGAGATGAAGAGATGACAAACAACGAAGTGTACACCCGGGTGTTTGGCGAGATTGTCGAGGAGATGAAGAAGGGAAATCTGCCGTGGGCGCGCCCGTGGAAGGGGTCGGGCTTCCCGGTCAATGCGGTGACGAAGCGCGCGTACAGCGGTGGCAACGTGGTCGCGTTGTGGTTTAGGGCGATGGCGAAGGGGTGGACCGACCTCGGATTCGTGACGTTTAAGCAGGCGCAGGCGGCGGGGTGCATGGTTCGAAAGGGTGAGAAGGGGACGTATGTGTACTTCATGAGCCGCGCGGAAAAGAAGGACACGAAGGGCAAGGAGGAAAAGGAATTCTATTTCTTTGCCAAGTCTTTTGTGGTGTTTAACGTGGAACAGTTGGAGGAAGTCGAGGAAGGGGCGCTCGCGAAGTTGAAGGGGGCGGAGGACACGCGCACGGAATTGGAGCGCAATGCCGAGGCGGATTGCATGGTGAGCGCGACGGGGGCGTCGATTTGCCACACGGATGATATGCGCGCGTATTACAATCCGAAGTCGGATTACATCAACATGCCGCGCGTCACGGCCTTCACCTCAACGGCGGGATACTACGGAACGCTGTTCCATGAGTTGACGCACTGGACGGGAACGGAGAAGCGTTGCAATCGGAATCTTACGGGCAAGTTCGGCAATCCCGATTACGCCTTCGAAGAGTTGGTCGCGGAAATCGGTGCGGCGTTTCTTTCTGCGCGGTTCGGAATGGAATCGGTGACGCAATCGGCGGCTTACCTACAGTCGTGGGCGACGGCTTGCGAGGCGCACCCGGAGATGTTGGCGCGCGCGGCGTCAATGGCGCAGACGGCGGCTGATTTCGTGACGGGGGAGAAGGTGGCCCCCGTCGCGGCGGCGGCGTAAGTTGTTGAATTTCAAGGGCTTAAGTCCCCACTTGCGGGTAGGTACAAAGGTCAATACTGTTCGCTGTGTAGGGTCAACCACTTTCAAAGGAGAAACGGACAATGCAGAACAATGACACGACGGTCGAGCTTCACACCATCGGGATGCCGCAGAAGGGTGATAAGGTTTACCTGAAGGACCCGAATCAGGTGCGCGGGAATATGTGGAGCAAGTTCGGAATCGTGGCGACCATCACCGGGGTTCGGTACCTCACCAGCATGGACTATCGCGTTCGGTATACGTACACGAATGAGCGTGACGGCACGGTCGAGCGGGATTCGTTTGATGTGTGCAAGGTGCGCCTCAAGTCGCTTCGGACAAAGTGGAGCGACCATCTTGTAAAGATTGAG
>Ga0222714_10006945_pt1 | contig 10460 bp, 10 predicted proteins | sample C33_3DmetaG_FD_165048 | JGI IMG/M metagenome (GOLD analysis project Ga0222714, IMG submission 165048) | Estuarine water microbial communities from San Francisco Bay, California, United States - C33_3D | ecosystem: Environmental > Aquatic > Marine > Unclassified | place: USA: California... | reverse complement strand
TACTCTATTGTAATCATGCTCATTAGTAACTGATTTTAAGTCAGTATTAAGATCTTCAATAAGGGACGTATTATCCATGACCCTATAATAACAGCTGATTAGTTATAGTGCAGTTTTTGCCTGCTCAGCTAAAGATGCAAATGCTTCTGGATTATTAAGTGCTAAATCAGCTAGGACTTTTCTGTCAACATCAATATTTAGCTTATTCAGGCCATTCATTAATCCACTGTATGACATTCCATTAGCTCTTGCAGCTGCATTTATTCTAACAATCCATAATGATCTGAAGGTTCTCTTTTTAACTCTTCTGTCTCGATAAGCGTATTGACCAGCTTTTATAACTGCCTGTTTTGCAACCTTAAAAGTCCTACTTCTAGCTCCATAATAGCCTTTTGCTTTATCAAGTATAGATTTATGTTTATTTCTAACTGTTACGCCTCTTTTAACTCTTGCCATAGTAGCTCCTTAAACCTTTGGTATCATTTGTTGAATAGACTTGACGTCAGAGTCATCCACATGCATGGGTCTTCCAAGTTGTCTTTTTCTTTTTGATGATTTTTTCGTAAGGATATGGCTTCGGTGTGATTGACCACGCTTGAATCCATTGGCCGTCTTTTTAAAGCGCTTAGCAGCACCTTTCTTAGTTTTTAATTTTGGCATACCGCCTCCTTTATAGCCATTTCGATTTAACTAATGGCGACTTATATTAATAAGTACTTTAATTAATTTTGCATATTTTATTATTTTTTAGGAGCAAATACCATAACCATTTGCCTTCCCTCAAGTTGTGGCTCTTGTTCAAGAATCCCAGATGATTCAAGATCAGTTTTAACTTTATCCATAAGCTCTATACCTAAATGCTTATGATCAAATTCACGCCCTCTAAATCTAAGAGTCACCTTAGCTTTGTCACCAGAGTCTAAGAAACTGATTAGTTTTCTAATTTTAATATTGTAGTCACCATCTTCAGTTGTAGGTCTAAATTTAATTTCTTTCACTTGCATTTGTTTTTGTTTCTTTTTATTTGATTGGGCTTTTTTATTTTGCTCAAAAACAAATTTACCAAAGTTCATAATCCTACAAACAGGTGGATCGCTATTTGGCGAGACCTCTACGACGTCAAGATTTCTTTTATGTGCTTGTTCAATTGCATCTTGGGTCTTCATGATTCCCAGTTGCTCACCATCTTCACCAATTAATCTGATTGATGGTGCCAATATTTCTTTGTTCTTCCGAACTCTTTTTTTTGAAGCTATATCATCCTCCTTAAATTTAAAATGGTAGGCGCGAGTGGGATCGAACCACCGACCACCACCATGTCAAGGTGGTGCTCTACCACTGAGCTACGCGCCTTAAAATTCAATGCTATTGTAAACTTCCCTCATGAGAAATACCATCATCCAAAGATATTTGATGAAAGTTTTTTCTAATGTACAACATTCTATCTCTACATCTTGCTGCTTCTTCAAATCGCAGGTTATCTGCGTGCTCCATCATTTCTCTCTCTAGCTTATTAAGCTCCTCCGAGATAGAACTAATAGACTTTCCAAATAAGTGATTATCGTTAATATGTTTCTCATTCACGATCTCAAGATTTATTTTTTTAATAATTGATCTTGGCGATATATTATTTATTTGATTATAGCGTTGTTGGATTATTCGCCTTCGGCTCATTTCATTTATCGCTCTTTTCATTGATCCTGTTTCTTTATCTGCATAGAGAATGGCCTTACCATTGATATTTCTTGCGGCTCGACCTACTGTTTGAATAATAGAACCCTCCGATCTTAAAAACCCCTCTTTATCAGCATCAAAAATAGCTACCAGTGATACTTCAGGTAGATCTAAACCTTCTCTTAGTAGATTGATTCCTACTAAGACATCAAAGCTTCCCTTTCTAAGATCTCTTAAAATTTCAACTCTCTCAATAGAATTTATATCGCTATGCAGATAGCGGACTCTAATACCGTTTTCAGCTAAATATTCAGTAAGATCTTCAGACATTCTTTTGGTTAAAGTGGTAATTAAAATTCTTTCGTTACGTTCGACACGTTTTTGAATTTCTGCAAATATGTCAGAAACCTGACTTGAGGCAGGTCTAATTTCAATTTGAGGATCAATTAATCCAGTTGGCCTAACAATCTGCTCAACAACATTATCAGAAATCTCAAGTTCATATTTACTTGGTGTTGCACTTACAAAAATTGTTTGAGGGCTAGCTCTTGAAACCTCATCAAACATTAAGGGTCTATTATCCAATGCTGAAGGTAGTCTAAAACCGTAATCAACTAGAGTTTCTTTTCGTGATCGATCCCCTTTATACATCCCGTGAAGTTGAGGAATTGTGACATGACTCTCATCAATGAAGAGCAATCCATCCTTAGGTAAATAATCAAAAAGACATGGTGGCGATTCGCCCTCTTTTCTACCGGTTAAATATCTAGAATAGTTTTCAATTCCACTACAATAACCAAGTTCAGACATCATCTCTATATCAAAATTAGTTCTCTCACGAATTCTCTGTTCCTCAATAAATTTTTGTTTTTGCTTAAAATATTTAATCCTAGACGTAAGCTCTAATTTGATTTGCTTAATAGCATTTTCAACAACTTTTTTTGGGGTAACAAAATGAGTTCTTGGATAAATGGTATATCGTGATAACTTAGACTTAATTTCACCTGTTAATGGGTCAAATTTATAAATCTTCGAAATCACATTATCATCAAAAAAGATTCTAATTGCACTCTCCTCTTCTTCAGCCGGAAATATATCAATGATATCTCCATTCACTCGAAAGAGACCCTGAGATAGTTGTAAGTTATTTCGATTGTATTGGAGCTCAACTAGTTTTCTTGATAATGCGCTAGGCTCAAAAACCCCTCCCTCATGCAAATGAAGTACCATCTCAAAATATTGTTTTGGATCACCCAATCCATATATTGAAGATACAGTTGCAACAATAATGACATCCCTTCTTTCAATAAGAGATTTTGTTGCAGATAAACGCATTTGCTCGATCTGAGAGTTAATCGATGCATCTTTTTCAATAAAAGTATCTGTTGTAGGGACGTAAGCCTCAGGTTGATAGTAATCATAATAAGAAACAAAATATTCAACTGCATTTTGCGGAAAAAAATCCTTCATTTCTGAATAGAGTTGGGCTGCCAAAGTTTTATTTGGAGCAAGTATTAACGTAGGCCTATTATTTTTTTCAATAATATTGGCCATAGAGAATGTTTTTCCAGAACCTGTTACGCCAAGTAATGTCTGCCTTGCCAGACCACATGCAATACCATCATTAAGCTCTAATATAGCTTTAGGCTGATCTCCATCGGGTTTAAATTTTGACCTTAGTTGAAATTTAAGACTATCCATATTTTCATGTAATATTTATCACTCTATAATACAATATCTAGTGTTCCCCGGTAGCTCAGTCGGTAGAGCAGTTGACTGTTAATCAATTGGTCGGTGGTTCGAGTCCGCCCCGGGGAGCCATTTATCTGCTTATGAAAAAAATTATCTTATTTTTTATTTCTTTTTTAATGCCTTATTTTGCGATCGGGCATCATAGCGAAGCTGCTTTTGCTATGGATCAAATTGTTTCCTTTCCAGCAACTGTGAAAGAGTATCGGTGGAGGAATCCTCATGTTTATATTGTTGTTGAGACTGAAGTTAACGGTATTTTAACTGAATGGCAAATTGAAACTGGTGCAACACCCATCATGTCAAGAAGTGGATGGAATGAGACCATATTAAGTCCTGGAGAAAGTATTTTTGTTAGAGTACATCCTGAGCGAAGCAATAGAAGAAACTATTCCATGCTTGTTGCTCTTCAAAAAGAGAATGGTTTAGTGCTCTCACAAAACCCTTCCTCATTAATTGAACAACAACCAAGAGATTCAATTTTCGGGACTTGGCGAGCCACACAAGAGAGCATAGATCGTTTCTTCCAGAGTCTTTCATCGATGAATTTAACTCAAGATGGACAAGATGCCCTCGAGGTATTTGACTGGCAGACGCAATCTCCTGCTGCTCAGTGTATTGCGTACACAATTCCTAGATCTTATATTGCATCTAACCTATTTTTGACAAGAATTGTTGATGAAGGTGCTTTAGTATTTATTGAAAGTGAATATTTTGATGTCAGGCGCACTGTTGATATTACTAATACTTTAAATTCATTAAGAAATGATGAGCTTTTGCATCAGGGAGTCTCTTCTGGTACTTTTAATGATAATGAACTTCTCGTAAGAACTGAAAACTTTTTACCTAATATCATTGGTAATGGAAATGGAATTCCGTCAAGCAATGAAAAAGTTACACTTGAAAGATACTATTTATCTGACAACGGAAGTAGATTACGCTTGGACTTTTCCCTTGAAGATCCTTATTATATTGAGACTTCTTTTGCTGGATATTTAGAATTCGAACCTGTTGCCGATGAAAATTTTTATGCTTACCAATGTGATATCCAAACATCCAGTGAATTTATGACTTATGAATAGCAATAGTGGCCCGTTAAATGGGTTGCTCGTTGTTGAACTTGCAGAAGCTCTTGCTGGTCCCTATGCAAGCATGATTTTGGGTGATTTAGGTGCAGAAGTAATTAAAATAGAGAGGTCAGACATTGGAGATCAATCAAGATCTTGGGGGCCACCTTTTATAAATAATGAAAGTGCCTATTTTTTAGGCACAAATAGAAATAAAAAAAGCATTACGATAGACCTAAAAAATACTCATGAATTAAGGCGCCTTCATAAATTGTTAAAACAGTCTGATGTTTTCATCACTAATCTACATAAGGTAGATAGACAAGAAAAATTTGATATATCTTTTAGGCAATTGTCTGAGAAGAATCATAAATTAATTTATGCTGCTATTTCTGGTTATGGTTTTACAGGTTATTCCTCAGAATTGCCAGGCTATGATATTTTAGCTCAAGCCTCTTCTGGGCTTATGACCATTACAGGTGAAGATCATACAAAAGTAGTTAGGTTTCCAACCCCGATGGCTGATATCAGTGCCGGAGTTTATACGGTAATATCGATTTTGAGTGCCCTAATCTATCGTACAAATTCTGGCAAGGGTCAATTCATAGATGTGTCATTATCAGATTCGCAGTTGACCTGGCTTGCAAATATTGGAAGTTCTTATTTAAACGCAAACTATGAGCCTAAGCCCCTAGGGAATATTCATCCGACTATTACTCCTTATCAGCCTTTTATGACAAAAGATAAGTACATAATAATTGCTACGGGCACTCAAAAACTATGGCAAGAGTTATGCAATGCCATAAATTCTCCAGAATTAATTCAAGATATTCGATTTATAGATAATGTATCAAGAAATAATAATAGAATGGAACTTGTTGAAATTATTGAAGTAAAACTTTCCAGTAAAAATGCAATTGAATGGTTAGAGCTACTTAATAAAAAAGAAATTCCATGCGGGCCGATTAATACAGTACCTGAGGCGCTAGCTGATAAGCATGCGATATCGAGAAATATGATTATAGAATTAGAACATCCTATGACGGGACTGATTAAAAATATTGGAAGTCCCATTAACCTAAGCCTAAGTCCAGTAAGTTATCGTCTGCCACCACCTCTTTTGGGCGAGCATACTCAAGAAATTATTGAAACTTTTGATTTAGATAAATAAAGTATCAATCTCTACTTCAGGCTTGAAGGTAAGTTGTTCCCATGAATAGCAAGTGAGGCACTGCCAGTGATGATAAGTAGATTTAGAATTACAAGATTTGCATACATATGCTTGATTATTTAAAAGTTTCTCTGCGTGCTGATGATTCATAAAATAAGCAATAAGTTGATGATGGAGGTCACTTTTAAAATCAATTAAATTTAAAAATAAATCATGACTATCTTCTTTAAGCATTTCTTTGGAAAAAATAAGTAGGGTTTTAATGGTGAATAACTTCGCTTCTCCTGATTCATTAGCTATATTTTTTATAATATTAAGAAATTCGATATTCTTAAGAGAGGAATCTTTATGCAGCTCCTGTAATATCAGATGTAAGTATGTAAAGTCTTTAGTAAGTACATCTTCAATTATCCTCAAACACTTAAGGGTCTCGTTGCTTTTTAAAAAAATTTTTAGCTCTGTCATTCTATATCTAAAACTATGGATAGATCGGTGAGCAGCCTTTAAAAGCTCTAATGATTGAGCAATATTCTCCGCTTCTAACTTTTGATCAATAATAGAGCATTGATAGTTAATTAACTGCAAGCCCTTCTCGCCATCAGATATCCCATACAATCTTGATATTTCTATTGCTTTACTCCATTCAGACGAGACTTCATAGAGTCTATTAAGCTGAATTAAAGATGCCCTATGAATCGGATTTATTGAAATAATCTCTTTTAGCAAAATTATTGATCGATCGTATATGCCAGCATGAAAATAAATTGAAGCCTTTTCATAAAGCAAATCAATATAGCTATCTGATTCAATTGAAATATGTTCATTTAAAAGGCTATTTAAAATATCAATAGAATCTGTAAATCTACCCTCGATTTTAAATATATGAGAAAGCAAAAATCTACTCTCTATAAAGCAGATATCATTTGAATTTATTTCATTAAAATGAAATATTGCACCTTGATAGTCTTTGCTTAATAAAGACGTAATGCCTTTATAGAAACTTATTGATGTTTGCTCTGGGCTGGAGTTTTGATAAAAGAAGAACCAAAAAAGGATCGTTACAGATACGATACCAAGGGTTAGCCACAATGTATCAATTGTGGGCATTAAATAATATCAATCCCTGATTGGATAATGAGAATTATCGTTTACCATACTTTTAAGCCCTTTGCCGGGTTTAAAGTGTGGTACATTTTTTGGAGGTAGTGCAACAGGCTCTCCTGTTTTAGGATTTCTACCAACTCTAGCTTTACGGGTTCGTAAAGAGAAACTACCAAAGCCACGTATCTCAATCCTATTACCACTTGATAAAGAGTCTCCCAATAAATTAAAGGTATACTTTACAGCGAGTTCTACATCTTTACTGGTAAGATGTGGAAGCTTCAGGGCAATTTTTTCAATTAATTCGTTTTTAGTCATCTTTATTTAATAGATCGCCCAATGTGGTTCCTGAGACATCTATATTTTCTTTACCTGACTGATACTCTCGAATGGCTTCTTTCTCTTCTTTAATTAGCAAAGCTTTAATGGATAAGTTTAATCGATTTTCTTTTTTATCATAACCTAAGACTATACAATTAACTTTTGCATCTTTTGTTAATGCATTTCTAGCATCATTAACTCTTTCTGTATTTGAGATATCAGATACATCAATATAACCGACGATTTCGTGCCCATCAATATTTACAAGAGCACCTTTTTCTTGAATTTCTGTAATAGTAACTTCTACGGATGAATTTTTAGGATGTGCAGCTAAAAGATATTTAACAGGGTCATCTTCTAATTGTTTGATTCCTAATGAAATTCTCTCTCTTTCAACATCAATTGATAAAATTACTGCAGATACCTCATCTCCTTTAGAAAAATTTCTAATTTGATCCTCTCCAGTACCTTCCCAAGATAGATCAGATAGATGAACGAGTCCATCAATATTATTGTCAAGACCAACAAAGAGACCAAAATCTGTGATAGATTTAATTTCGCCAGTAACTTTATCACCAATAGAATTTGAGTTTTTAAATTCATCCCATGGGTTAGGCTGGCATTGTTTAATACCCAAGGATATTCTTCTTCTTGATTCATCAATCTCTAGAACCATTACCTCAGTTTCATCACCTAGCTGAAAATTCTTAGCCGGACTGACATTTTTATTTGTCCAATCAATCTCAGAGACATGGACCAATCCTTCGATACCATTATCTATTTCTACAAATACGCCATAATCAGTAATATTTGAAACATTACCAAATAGCCTTGTTCCAGGCGCAAATCTTCTTTGTACGTCCTTCCATGGGTCTTCATCAAGTTGTTTCATACCCAAAGAAACTCTATTTTTGGTAGCATCATAGTTTAGGACTACTACTTCAATTTCAGATCCGTCGACTAAGACCTCTGAAGGATGCCTAATTCTTTTCCATGAAATATCTGTAATGTGTAACAATCCATCGATTCCACCAAGATCAATAAATGCACCGTAATCAGTAAGATTTTTGATCCTTCCTTTAATAATTGCTCCTTCTTGTAATGTTTTAAGAAGCTCCTCTCTTTCAGCAGAATTTTCTTGTTCTATGACGGCTTTACGAGATACAACAATATTGTTTCTTTTTTCATCAATTTTGATCACTTTTAATTCTGACACTGTATTTTCAAGATAACTTGCATCTTTAATAGGCCTCACATCAACAAGAGAGCCTGGCAAGAAAGCCTTAACAAAATCTATATCTACAGTAAAACCACCTCGGACTCTATTTTGTATAAGACCTTTGATAACCGTATTATTTTCATGGGCATCAACTAACTTTTTCCAAGATTCATTCCTTTTAGCCTTTTCTCTTGAAAGTTTAGTTTCGCCGTAACCATCCTCATAAGACTCCAAAAAAACATCAACCTTTTCACCAATCTCAACCTCAAGATTTCCATCTATATCTTTAAATTGATCAATTGGTATGTGTGCCTCAGATTTTAGAGAAGCATTGAGTATTACAAAGGAGTCATTGATATCAGCTACAGTAGCTTTCAAGGTTGAGCCAATCGAAATTTCTTGATTAACGATCGATTCTTCAAATAATTCGGCAAAATTTTCAGTCATAAAATAAATTTCAATAAAACCTTAAAAAGTCTTTTTTTAAGGGTTGTTAAAAACAAAAGCAACCTCATGTTGCTTTTTACTTAATTAGATGCAAAGGCACTAATAATTCTTGAAACAGTCTCTTCAACTGAAAGTTTTGACGTATCAAAAACTTTAGATCCCTTGGTAATTACCAGTGGTGCAATTAATCTTTTCGTATCACGCTCATCGCGATTTAAGATGTCATCTAAAACATGCGCTAAACTAACATCTTTTTCTAATAGTTTCAACTGCTTATATCTTCTCTGGGCTCTTATTTCGGGCGGGCAATCTAAATAGACTTTGAGCTTAGCATTAGGAAAAACTATAGATGTCATGTCTCTTCCTTCTGCAACAATAGATGTTTTATTTAATAATGCTCTTTGAAAATTTAAAACTTCGTTACGAATTAATTGGAATTGGGAAATCTTTGATGTTAGTTGTGCATTAAATGAAGTATAAGCATTTTTATGTTTTCTCATTTTTCCATTCTCAATTAAACATATAGAGTTTAAATCTAATGACTGGAATGCATCTATAGCTAAATCAATGATTTCAGACTCTTGGCCAAGACTATCATAGAGCGAGGCTGCTATATTTCTATAAATTAGACCACTTTCAAGGTGATAAAAGTTTAAGGATTCAGCTACTAATTTTGCTACAGTGCCCTTACCTGAGCAAGATGGACCATCAATAGCAATTACTTCATTCATAAATTAATTCTAGTGTTTCAAAAAAATTCGGAAAAGAAGTTTTAATAATTTCTACATCATCAAACTCGAATTTTGTTTTTGCTGCTAGACTTGCAATCAAAAAAGACATTGCAATTCTATGATCATGGTATGTCTTTATAGGGCCAGACTGTATTTGTCCGCCAAATACAGTAAGTGAATCATGTTTTTCGCTAGTTTGTATATTGATACTATTTAAATTTTTAGAGATCGCTGATATACGGTCACTCTCTTTTACTCGCAATTCTGCAATGTTATTAATAATTGATATACCATCTGCAAAGGCACAGGCTATCGCAAGAATCGGTATTTCATCAATGGCGATGGTTGTCTCAGGTAAGTTAAACTCTGTTCCTTTTAAGGCTGATTTCTTACATAAGATATCTGCTACTGGCTCGCAATAACTAGAATCAGACGAGTGATTAATAGTAATGTCAGCTCCCATTTTCTTTAGCATGCCAATTAAGGCGTCACGAGTAGGATTGAGGTTTACATTTTTAATGATAATTCCCTTATCAGACGTTAGAACTCCTAAAACAATAAAAAAGGCAGCTGATGAAAAATCTCCAGGCACTTTCAAATCTCGATTAGTAAAACTTTTTATCGGTTGAGTTGTGTATGTATGATTTTTATATCTTAGCGGGATGTTTAAAAAATCAAAAAACCTTTGTGTATGATCCCTAAAATTATTATCGCAATGGATATTTGAAGCATCATTACAATAAAGCGACGCCAATAGTAAGGAAGTAAATATTTGTGCACTAGGTATTTCAAGCTTGTAATTAATGGGCGTCTTATTGAGTTCAGCGGGCAAGATTTCAATTGGCAATGTGCCATTTATCGAGGTATTAATCCTAGCGCCCATTTGTTTTAGCGGTAGAGTAACTCTTTTCATAGGTCGCTTACTTAAGGATGCGTCACCTACAAGCATTGATTTAAATGATTGCATTGAAAGTAAGCAT
>Ga0222714_10006944_pt1 | contig 10462 bp, 9 predicted proteins | sample C33_3DmetaG_FD_165048 | JGI IMG/M metagenome (GOLD analysis project Ga0222714, IMG submission 165048) | Estuarine water microbial communities from San Francisco Bay, California, United States - C33_3D | ecosystem: Environmental > Aquatic > Marine > Unclassified | place: USA: California... | reverse complement strand
GTCGTTCTGGAGGAAAACTGCGCCGCCGACAGCGCCAGTGTGACCTTCGACGGGCCGGTCAAGCTCCGCGCCAATACCCGCAAGGCGGGCGAGGATGTGGCGGAAGGCGCGGTCGCGCTAGCCGCGGGCCATCGCCTGCAACCGCCCGATCTTGCGCTTCTTTCGGCACTGGGGATTGCGGAAGTGACCGTCCATCGCCTGCTGCGCGTCGGCGTCCTCTCGACCGGCGACGAGATCATCCCGAGCCCCGAAACGCCCGCCCTGCCGCATCAGATCTATGATGCCAACCGGCCCATGCTGCTTTCTCTGATCAGCCAATGGGGCCACGAGGCGGTCGACCTCGGCCACGCCCCCGACCGGCCGGCGGTCATCTCTGGCAAGCTCGACCGCGCGGCGCGTGAGGTGGACGTTGTCATAACCTCAGGCGGCGCCTCGGCGGGCGACGAGGATCATGTCTCCCGCCTCCTGCGCGAGCAGGGCACACTGTCGAGTTGGCGCATCGCCATGAAGCCGGGGCGGCCGCTGGCGTTGGCGATTTGGAAGGGCATCCCGGTCATCGGCCTGCCCGGCAATCCGGTCGCCGCGCTTGTTTGTGCGCTGATCTTTGGCCGTCCCGCCCTGTCGAAACTGGCCGGCGGCGGCTGGAGCGCGCCGCTCGGTTTCACGGTGCCGGCCGCTTTCACCAAATCGAAAAAGCCGGGCCGCCGCGAATATCTGCGCGCACGCATCAACGCAGAGGGCGCGGCAGAGGTTTTCGCCTCGGAAGGCTCGGGCCGGATCAGCGGGCTTTCCTGGGCGGACGGGATCGTCGAACTGCCGGACGGAGCCGCCGAGATCGCGCCAGGCGCACCCGTGCGCTATATCCCCTATGGCTCTTTCGGCCTGACCTAGCCTTTGCGGATCAGAAAGGCCCGCGTGCCCTCAAGCTCGGCCATGCCTTCGAATCCATGCCCCGCCTCGCTGCAAAAATGCGGGACATCGACGACGGCCATCGGATCGCTGGCCAGGAGCCGAAGAACCTCGCCCGCCTTCATCTGACCAAGCCTTTTGCGTGCCTTGAGCACAGGCAAAGGGCACAGTAACCCTGTCGCATCGATTTCCTGATCCCACGTCATGGCGCAAAAGTTATGCAAAGGGTCAGAAACTGTCCATTGCCGGGCGCGACGATCTGGCAGAAAGTCGGCAAGTTCTGTGCGCCGCTGATAAGGAAAACGATATGGCCCTCGATGACGGCAAAGGTGTTTGGAAATCTGGCCGCGGCAAAGGCCGGCGGACGCCGAAGGGCCGACAGATTGAGGACGGCGCATGGGCCGAGGTCCAGGCGCTTTTGGGCGACCGCCCGCGCAGCCGCGACCTTCTGATCGAGCACCTGCACCTGATCCAGGATGCATACGGCCATCTTTCCGCGCCCCATCTTCGGGCCCTTGCCGAAGAAATGCGCCTTTCGATGGCCGAGGTCTGGGAGGTTGCAACCTTCTACGCCCATTTCGATCCCGTCCGCGAAGGCGACGAGACCCCGCCCGACCTGACCATTCGCGTCTGCGAATCGCTTTCTTGCGAACTGGCTGGTTCGGAGCAGCTCATCGCCGCGCTTGAGGCAGGGATGGACCCTGCCAAGGTTCGCGTCCTGCGTGCGCCTTGCATGGGCCGCTGCGATACCGCGCCTGTCCTTGAGATCGGCCATAACCACATCGACCACGCCACGCCCGAGAAGGTGAACGCCGCCATTGCTGGGCGCGACACCCACGCCCATATCCCGGCCTACGAGGCCCTCGCGGCCTATCGCGCGGCGGGCGGATATGCCAAGCTCGTCGATCTGCGTGAAAGCGGCGATTGGGAGACGGTTCAGGAAACCATCCTCGCCTCGGGCCTGCGCGGCCTTGGCGGAGCGGGTTTCCCTTCGGGCCGCAAATGGGGCTTTGTCCGCGCCAATCCCGGCCCCCGCTATCTTGCCGTCAATGGCGACGAAGGCGAGCCGGGGACGTTCAAGGACCGCTACTATCTGGAGCGGACCCCGCACCTGATGCTTGAGGGGATGCTGATCGCCGCTTGGGCGGTCGAGGCGGAAAAATGCTTTGTCTACATGCGCGACGAATATCCCGCCGTCCTGCATATCCTGCGCACCGAAATTGCCGCGCTAGAAGACGCTGGCATCGTCACGAAGGGCTATATCGACCTGCGCCGCGGCGCGGGCGCCTATATCTGCGGCGAAGAAAGCGCGATGATCGAGTCGATCGAGGGCAAGCGCGGCATTCCGCGCCAGCGCCCTCCTTACGTCGCACAGGTCGGCATCTTCAACCGCCCGACCCTCGTTCACAACGTCGAAACCCTGCACTGGGTCGCGCGCATTTGCCGTGAGGGGCCGGAGATTCTCAGCTCGACCGAGAAGAATGGCCGCAAGGGCCTGCGCAGCTTTTCCGTTTCTGGCCGCGTTGCCAAGCCGGGGGTTTATCTCCTCCCCGCCGGATCGACCATCACCGATATCATCGCCGCCGCCGGCGGCATGGCCAATGGCCACGCGTTCAAGGCCTATCAGCCGGGCGGCCCTTCCTCCGGCCTTCTGCCCGCCTCGATGAATGATATCCCCCTCGATTTCGACACGCTCCAGCCGCACGGGACGTTTATCGGCTCGGCCGCCGTTGTCGTCCTTGGCGACAGAGACAGCGTCCGCGACGCGGCCCTCAATATGCTGCGTTTCTTTGAAAGCGAAAGCTGCGGGCAATGCACCCCTTGCCGCGTTGGCTGTGAAAAGGCGGTCAAGCTGATGCAGGCGCCGAAATGGGACCGCGATCTGCTTGCCGACCTGAGCCAGGTCATGGTCGACGCCTCGATTTGTGGCCTCGGTCAGGCGGCCCCGAACCCCATCAAACTCGCAATCAAACATTTCCCCGAGGAAGTTTGACCATGGCACTCGATCTTGGCGCATTTTCGATCAGCCTGTCCGTAAAGGACATCGCTGCCTCGCGAGCCTTTTATGAGACGTTGGGCTTTGCCGAGACTGGCGGCAATCAGGCGCAGAACTGGCTTATCATGCGCAATGGCGAACGGGTGATCGGGCTCTTTCAGGGGATGTTCGAGGGCAATATCCTCACCTTCAACCCCGGGTGGAACCAGATGGCGCAAGATGTCGAAGGGTTCACCGACGTGCGCGACATCCAGGAGCGCCTCAAATCGGCGGGCCTCACGCTTGCCAAAGAGGCGGACGCTTCCACGACCGGCCCCGAGAGCATCATGCTCAGCGACCCTGACGGAAACGTCATTCTCATCGACCAGCACCGCTAGGACTGACCATGACCGACGCAATCAAATTCACTCTCGATGGCCGCGATGTCACGGCCTCCGCGGGCGAGACCATCTGGGACGTGGCCAAGCGCCACGGCACTGATATTCCGCACCTGTGCCACAAGCCGCAGACCGGCTATGCGCCTGACGGCAACTGCCGCGCCTGCGTGGTCGAGGTGGACGGCGAGCGCACGCTGGCCGCGTCCTGCTGCCGCAATCCCTCGAACGGCATGGTCGTGAAAACCGGCAGCGAGCGGGCGGTCAAATCGCGCAATCTGGTGATGGAGCTCTTGCTTGCCGACCAGCCCGAGCGCGAGGTGGCGCACGACAGATCGAGCCACCTGTGGGACATGGCCGAGGCCAACGGCGTGAGCCAAAGCCGCTTTCCCACTGTCGAGCCCGAGCGCATTCCCCTGCTTGACGACAGCCATGTTGCGATGCGCGTCAACCTTGATGCCTGCATCCAGTGCGGTCTTTGCGTCCGCGCCTGCCGCGAGGTTCAGGTCAATGACGTGATCGGCATGGCCGGCCGTGGGCATGACGCCTATCCGACCTTCGATTTCGCCGATCCGATGGGCCAATCGACCTGTGTCGCCTGCGGCGAATGCGTTCAGGCCTGCCCGACCGGCGCCTTGATGCCTGCGACCGTTCTCGATGCGGCCGAGGCGGGCGACAGCGCCGATTTCGACAGCGAGACCCTCAGCATCTGCCCCTTCTGCGGCGTCGGCTGCCAGGTGAGCCTCAAGGTCAAGGACGGCAAGGTCAAATACGTCGAGGGCGTGAATGGCCCTGCCAACGAAGGGCGGCTTTGCGTCAAAGGCCGCTTTGGCTTTGACTATATCCACCACCCCCACCGCCTGACCAAACCGCTTATTCGCAGGGAAGGGGCGCCCAAGGGGCTCAACGTCGATCCCGCCCATCCCTTCACACATTTCCGCGAGGCGACATGGGATGAGGCACTTGATCTCGCCGCAGGCGGCATGGCGCGGCTGGCGCAGGCGCACGGAGGGCGGGCAATTGCCGGCTTTGGCTCGGCCAAGTGCTCGAACGAAGAAGCCTATCTCTTCCAGAAACTGATCCGGCAGGGCTTTGGCCATAACAACGTCGATCACTGCACGCGGCTTTGCCACGCCTCGTCGGTGGCGGCGCTGATGGAAAACGTAGGTTCCGGCGCTGTGACGGCGACCTTCAACCAGATCGAGAACGCCGATGTCGCCATCGTCATCGGCGCCAACCCGACCGAGAACCACCCCGTTGCCGCGACCTATTTCAAGCAATTCACCAAGCGCGGAGGCAAGCTCATCATCATGGACCCGCGCGGCACCGCTATGAAGCGCCACGCGACCCATATGCTCCAATTCCGCCCCGGTGCGGACGTCTCGATGCTTAACGCGATCATGCACGTGATCGTCGAAGAAGGGCTCTACGATCAGGCCTATATCGAACGGTTCACCGAGAACTGGGAGGCCGAGAAGGCCCACCTTGCCAACTACTCCCCTGAGAAGATGGAAGACATCTGCGGCATCCCGGCCGAGACCCTCCGCGCCGTGGCCCGCGATTTCGCGACCGCCAAGGCGGGAATGATCTTCTGGGGCATGGGGATCAGCCAGCATATTCACGGCACCGACAATTCCCGTTGCCTCATCGCGCTGGCGCTGATGACCGGTAACGTGGGCAAGCCCGGCGCCGGTCTTCACCCGCTGCGCGGCCAGAACAACGTTCAGGGCGCCTCGGACGCGGGCCTCATCCCGATGTTTCTTCCCGACTACCAGACCGTCACATCGGACGATATTCGCGGCAAATTCTCGACCGTCTGGGGATCAGGCGACTGGTCGGCCGAAAAGGGTCTGACCGTCACCGAAATCCTCGACGCGGTGCATCACGGCGATATCAAGGGGATGTATATCCTTGGCGAAAATCCCGCCATGTCCGATCCTGACGTGACCCATGCCCGCGAGGCGTTGGCGAGCCTTGAGCACCTTGTCGTTCAGGATATTTTCCTCACCGAAACAGCGAACTACGCCGATGTGATCCTGCCTGCCGCGGCTTTCTATGAAAAGTCCGGCACCGTGACCAACACCAACCGTCAGGTTCAGATGGGCCGCCCCGCCGTATCTCCTCCGGGCGAGGCGCGCGAGGATTGGGCAATCACCGTCGAGCTGGCCAACCGGCTCGGCCTTGGCTGGAAATATGCCAGCCCTGCGAACGTGTTCGCCGAAATGAAGCTCACCATGAAGTCGCTCGACAACATCACATGGGAGCGGCTCGAGGCCGAGAATGCCGTGACATACCCAAGCCTCTCGCCGAGCGATCCGGGGCAACCCATCGTCTTTGCCGACGGCTTCCCCCGCGCCGAGGGCCGCGCGCGGTTTGCACCCGCCTCGGTCATTGCGCCCGACGAAACGCCGGACGCCGATTATCCGATGGTCGTCACCACGGGCCGTCAGCTTGAGCATTGGCACACCGGCTCGATGACCCGCCGTTCGAACGTGCTCGATACGATCGAACCCGAAGCCAACTGTTCGCTCCATCCCGACACCCTGCGCGAAATGGGTGTCGAACCCGGCGCCATGGTCCGCCTCGAGACGCGGCGTGGCGCGATCACCATGCTGGCACGGGCGGATCGGGCAGTGGCGCGGGATATGGTGTTTGTGCCTTTCGCCTTTGTCGAGGCGGCGGCCAACGTCCTGACCAACCCGGCGCTTGATCCCTACGGCAAGATCCCCGAGTTCAAGTTTGCGGCGGTGCGGGTGACAGCGGCCTAGCCCGCCGCCCGCATCACCTCGCGCGAGAGAGCGGCACGGCCCGAAGCATTGAGCGATTGGCGGTATTGCAGCGGCGAGACACCGACAACGCGCCGGAAAGCACGCGAGAAATACGACGGGTCTTGAAAGCCAAGCTCATAGCCGATGGTCTCGGCCCGTTTGCGGGTATAGGCCAGCTCGCGGCAGGCCTCGCGGAACAGGGCGCTTTCGATCATCCGCCCCGCCGAGACGCCCGCCGCCTGCCGCGCCAGGCGGCTGAGATGCGCGGCCGAAACGCCCAGCGCCTTGGCATAATCCGACACCAGCCAGCGATCGCGCAGGTGTTCGGCGATGAGCTGTTCGAACTGCCCGATCAACCCATCCATGCCCGCCACATCGGCGCTGGCTTCGGCGGCCTGGAGCGTTTCGGCCAGAAGGCAAAGCGCCTCGATCGTCAGCCCACGCAGCCGCAGCGCCCGCGTGACGCCGCGCCCCCGCGCGACGCCGAGTATGATCCTGATCGCCGCTTCCGCACCCTCCGGCGGGACAGAAACGAAGGGCTTGGCAAGGCGTCTCGCCACGAGGCCCCCGTCGCCGAGGACCTCTGGAAAATCCGCAACCGGCAGCGTCAGCACATAGCCGTCGGTGCCCCTCTCAAAGACGAAGCTGTGAACCGTGCGCGGAGGAATATTGATCATTGCCGGTGCCTTGATGGCGCGAATTGTGCCATCAAGCGACATCGAGAAATCCCCCGAGCAGATCAGAAAGACCTGATGCAGATCGAAGTGACGGTGCGCGGTGACGTTCCAGTCATGCAGCCCTGCCCGTTCTGCGATCTTTTCACAGTGAAGCAAGTCAGGGAAGCCGCCCTTCTCACCCAGAAGAGTGAAGGAAGGGATTGAGGACAAGTCACGATCGGTTTCTTGCGTCATGTTCGAATAGTGCCAGAAGCATTCGGCACGGTCCATTGCCAATCCACCATGTCGCGCCGATACAGAATTCGGGGAGGACATGATGCGCACACAGATCTGCATTATTGGCGGGGGGCCGTCCGGGCTGCTCTTGGGTCAGCTATTGCACCTTGGGGGAATCGACACCGTCATCCTCGAGCGGCGCACGCGCACCCATGTCCTGAGCCGGATTCGCGCCGGCGTGTTGGAACATGGTCTTGTCTCGCTGATGCGCGAGGCGGGCGTGGCCGAACGGCTCGACCGCGAGGGCTTTGTCCATGACGGCGCAATCATTGCCTCGCCGCAGGGTCAGACGCGGATCGATTTCGACAGGCTCACCGGCAAATCGGTCATCGTCTATGGCCAAACAGAGGTGACGCGCGATCTCTATGCTGCCCGCGACCGCGTTGGCGCGCCGGTCATACACGAGACCGAGGATGTGACAATCCACGGCGCCGACGGCGATGCGCCTTTCGTCACCTACCGCAAGGACGGGCAAGATCATCGGATCGACTGCGATTTCATTGCCGGCTGCGATGGTTTTCACGGCGTCAGCCGCCAGACGATCCCAGCCTCGGTGCGGCGCGAGTATGAGAAGGTCTATCCCTTTGGCTGGCTTGGCGTCTTGTCAGAGACCCCGCCGGTTCATGACGAGCTGATCTATGCCGCCTCGCCGCGCGGCTTTGCGCTCTGCTCCATGCGCAACGCCAATCTCAGCCGATACTACGTCCAGTGTCCTTTGACTGACCGGGTCGAGGATTGGTCGGACCAGGCCTTCTGGACCGAGCTGCGCCGTCGCCTTCCGCCCGAGGTGGCCGAGCGGCTGATCACCGGCCCGTCGATCGAGAAATCCATTGCGCCGCTGCGCTCTTTCGTGACCGAACCGATGCGCTGGGGCCGCCTGTTTCTCTGCGGCGACGCGGCCCATATCGTCCCGCCGACCGGTGCCAAGGGCCTCAATACCGCGGCCTCTGATGTCCACTATCTCTACCGCGGCCTCTGCCAATGGTATGAGGATCACGACGCCAAGGGCATCGACGATTATTCCGCCAAGGCCGTCCTGCGCATCTGGAAGGCCGAGCGCTTCAGCTGGTGGATGACCAACCTCTTGCATCATTTCCCCGAACAATCCGACTTTGACATCAAGATGCGGGACGCCGATCTTGCTTATCTGCGGGACAGCGACGCCGCCCAACACTCGCTTGCCGAAAACTACGTCGGCTTGCCGTTCTGAGCCCTGAAAGGAGACACATATGACTGATCTCGGCCCATTGATCCCACGGGACCGCGCGATGCATCCGCCGGCCTATGACCTGGACTACAAGACGACGATCGCACGGTCTCCTAACCTTCCGCTCTTGTCGCTTGAAAGCACACCCTCCGAAGAAACCGGCCCGCGCTTTGGCCACGGGATTCTTGGCGCGCTCGACAACAACCTGATCTATAACTGGACCAAGGGCGCTGCCCCGGCAGTGGGCGAGCGGGTCTTGATGCACGGGCGCGTTCTTGATGAGAACGGCCGTGCCGTACCCAACACGCTGATCGAGATCTGGCAGGCCAATGCCGGCGGCCGCTATCGGCACATCAAGGATACCTACCTTGCGCCGCTCGATCCCAATTTTGGCGGCTGCGGCAGGACGATCTCCGACGCCGAGGGCCGCTATCAGTTCCTCACGATCCGGCCCGGCGCATATCCCTGGCCCAACCGCGGCAATGAATGGCGGCCGATGCACATTCACATCTCGGTCTTCGCGCACAGCTTCGGCCAACGCCTGATCACCCAGATGTATTTCGAGGGCGATCCGCTGATCGACCGCTGCCCCATCGCCGCGACAATCAAATCGCGCAGCCAGCTCGACCGTCTGGTCGCGCCTCTGGATATGTCGCACGCGCGGCCGCTCGATTTTCTTGCCTACAAGTTCGACATCGTTCTGCGCGGCCGCCGCCAGACCATGTTCGAGAACAAGCTGGAGGGGATGTAGCCATGGTCCAGAAACTCGATACCCTGCCTGAAACGCCGTCGCAAACGGCGGGGCCTTATGTCCATATCGGCACCATCCCGACCTTCGCCGGCCTTGCGGGCATCTATCCCGAAGACCTTGGCCTGTCGCCCATCGCCGATGGCGCCAAGGGCGAGATCATCACCATCACCGGCTCTGTCTTTGACGGCACCGGCTGGGCGCTGCGCGATGCGATGCTGGAAAGCTGGCAGGCCGACGCCCAGGGCCGCTGGCCAGGCAGCGACGGGGCCGATCCCAAGGTGGGGGGGTTTTGCCGCTTCGCCGCCGACAAGGACAGCGGCGAGTTCGTCTTGCGGACGGTCAAGCCCGGCGCAACCAAGGGCCGTGGCGGCACGACCCAATCGCCGCACATCGCGCTCTGGATCGTGGCCCGCGGGATCAACATCGGCCTGCAAACGCGCCTCTACTTCGACGACGAAGACAACGCGGCCGATCCCGTTCTCGGCAAGATCGAGCTACGGCCCCGTGTCGACACGCTGATCGCCAAGAAGACCGGCCCTGGCGCCTATCGCTTCGACATCCGCCTGCAGGGCGCGGGCGAGACCGTCTTTTTCGATATGTAGGCATTCTTCGGGGGGTGCATTGCCTGCCCCCCGAGCGCCGCGCTAGGCTGGCCGGGCGTTGGGCTGATGAGGGCCGCAGATGACCGAACTGACAGACAAGGGCATGGGGCTTCGCCGCTGCGTGCTGGGCGATGCCCACGTCGACCGCGCCAATGCGGCCAAGACGCCGTTCGACGCGCCGTTTCAAGAGCTGATCACCGATGCCGCCTGGGGCCATGTCTGGGCGCGCGAGACAATCCCGCTGCGCGAGCGGTCGATGCTGACCATCGCGCTTCTGGCGGGGCTCGGCAACGACCACGAACTCGCCATGCATATCCGCGCCACCGAGCGGACCGGGGCGAGCCGCGACGATGTGATGGAGGCGCTCTTGCACGTGGCCATCTATGCTGGCGTGCCGCGCGCCAATCAGGCGATCAAGATCGCCAAGGAAACCTTTGCCGAAATGGACCGCGACGCGGGATTGAAGGACTGACCGATGGGCGAACCCCTGATCATTTGCGTGGCGATCACCGGATCGCTGCCGACCAAAGACAACAATCCCGCCGTGCCGATCACGGTCGAGGAACAGATCGAAAGCACCCACGAGGCTTTTGAAGCCGGGGCGAGCATCGCCCATTGCCACGTGCGCGATGCCGAAGGAAAGCCGACCTCGGACCCCGAACGCTTCGCCCGCCTCAAGGAGGGGCTAGAAGCGCATTGCCCCGGCATGATCATCCAGCTGTCGACGGGTGGCCGCTCGGGCGCGGGCCAGGCGCGCGGCGGGATGCTGCCGCTCCGGCCTGACATGGCCTCGCTCTCTGTCGGCTCAAACAACTTCCCCACGCGCATCTACGAAAACCCGCCCGACCTTGTCGATTGGCTCGCCGCCGAGATGATCAAGTATGACGTGAAACCCGAGATCG
>Ga0222714_10006943_pt1 | contig 10462 bp, 6 predicted proteins | sample C33_3DmetaG_FD_165048 | JGI IMG/M metagenome (GOLD analysis project Ga0222714, IMG submission 165048) | Estuarine water microbial communities from San Francisco Bay, California, United States - C33_3D | ecosystem: Environmental > Aquatic > Marine > Unclassified | place: USA: California... | reverse complement strand
GGATTCGAACCTGCGACCTACTCATTACGAATGAGTTGCTCTACCAGCTGAGCTAAGAAGGCGTATAGCGGGTTCAAAAATAGTTCTTGTCTGCAAATGCACCAACTCAAGGGAAGCAAAATACCGGGGAATTACAGCCCCCCATTCTGACCAATTCCTGACAGAATTGGGGTAACATATCGACAGCCCGCAACGTCTATACATCAACTTAAGAGAAGTTTCCGTTTGGAACTATTGAGTGGTTTGTAGAGTGTTCCGGGCCCGCTTTCAGCGGGCCCGGTCTTTTCAACAAACCGAATCTTACTTGCAATTGTTTATGTATCATGAATTCCAGTCGATTAGGTGCTAGCATCTTGGCCATGGCCACCATCGTTTGCCTTCGTTCGTATACTTCTGGACCCAGCACGGGTTACTCAGGAGCACCCAATGAGTCTACCTGCACCAGTTGCCATGCGGGCTCAGCCATTGGTTCTGGCACTCAATGGAATCGCATTCGACTCAAAACCAATTTCACGGGAGGCGGATACATTCCAGACTCGACCTATACCTTCACCTTGTCGCATGTAGAAAGCGGCATCAGCACCTTTGGTTTTCAGCTTACGGTTTTGGACAGCCAATACAAAGCAGCTGGCACCTTTTCCAACCTCAACAACCGCACTCAAACGGCTTCGGGTACGGTTTCAGGAGCCACTCGCTATTACATCAACCACACCAGTACGGGCAGCAGTCGAGTCGCTACCGATTCGACCGCCTGGACCTTTCAGTGGAAAGCCCCCTCGAAGAACCTGGGCGCCCTTACCTTGTATGTCTCATTGAACGCAGCCAACTCCAATGGAGGCTCAAGCGGAGACCGCATTTACACCAAAACCTTTTCCTTGCCCAGTTCTTCCTTATTGCCCGTGGCAAGTGCCAGCTTGGTCGACTCATTTGCTTGCGCCAGCGGCTTCAGCATGAAAGGAAGCGCAACCAACCAGGCAAGCTCCTATCTCTGGGAACAAGTGTTGAGCGGCAGCACCAAAACCCTGTCTACCCAACAAAATCCCAATTTGCAATTGAATGCCGGCAACTATACCCTTCGATTCACGGCGCGCAACAGCAAAGGTCCTTCTCGGGAGGTGGACACCAAAATCACGGTCTATGCCAACCCCAACAAGCCTGGCACAAGTCCTAAAGGGAATCAAGAAATCTGCGATGGCAGCCAACTGAGACTGTCAACCCTGAAAATAAATACGGCGGGTTTCACCCAGCAGTGGCTTCCTGGAGGCCAAACCGCCACCTTGATTTATGTAAGCGATTCAGGCACCTATTACCATGAAGTCACCAGCGACAAAGGCTGCAAAACCCTTTCAGATGCCGTTCGCTTAAGCCTCAATGCACTCCCTGAAGCCCAAGCTCGATGGGCCGATTCTCCCGCTGTATTTTGTGCAGGGCAACAAGCGGGATTGCTCAGCCAACTCAAACCCGGCGACTCCCTGAGCCTTTCAGGCAGCAGTGGCCCTTTTCTGGCCGATTCCTTGGTTTGGATCAACCCCATCACGGGCAAAAACAGCCTGAATATTCTGGTAAAATCCAGCAAAAAGTGCCTGAGCAAACCCCAAGTATTGTCCTACGAAGGCTTTGACAGCCTGCCAGCAGCTCAGCTTCAATTTATAGATTCCAGCCTGACCGAATTGACCTTTGCATGGCGCCAGAATCCCCAAATAAGCAGCTGGGAAATCAGCACCGACACGGGTCAACATTGGTCTGGGATTGGCTCAGACACTGCCTACCAATGGAACTTGGGCCAGGGAAACCGGGCCGTTTTGCTGATGGTACGAGGCCAAGAAAAGGGACCTTGCCAAACCAGCCGCACCGCATATTTCCATGGGCGTACCAAAAGTTGCCAACCCATTCCCTACACCTGGTCTTGGACCCAAAAACCCATATGCGTGGGAGATTCTGCCGAGCTCAAGTTGGAAGGTTTACCTAGCTCGTATGCGGCCTCTTGGAACGGAGGCAAATTCCAGGCGAATCCCAGTTTTGGAGAAAGCACAACTACTTCACAATGGTCCCTTACCGTGTCGGTTTTGGACTCCAATCAACTCATTTGCGGCAGCAGCGACTGGTCGATCAGCGTTTCACTCTCTCAACTGGAGCCTTCTGCCATTTCCATTGACATGCCCGATAGCCTGGTGATCTGCCAGCCTGAGCTAAACTTGGCTTACAGCAGTTGGACCGATAGCGTCGCCGCTCTATGGGCCATATGCAATGGCCAACGAACCGCCTTGACCTTGGGCGCGAATCAGTCTCAAAAAATCAAACATGACTTGAGCACAAGCGTTTATCTCGAGGCTCAAAATCGCTTGGGATGCCAAACCCAAAGCCGCTCGATTTTCTTGGAACACCAGAATGCACCCCTTCCCATGGTCAGCTCTATGTTTGCGGGAGATAGTTTGGAACTGAAAGCCCTTTCTCTGGCCACCAACCACCGCTGGTTAGCCGGTTCGGCCTTTGAACAATGGCTAGACAGCAACTCAGAAAGCACTTGGAAATTCAAGGTCAGCGATTGGCCCAGCGATAGCGTTTATTACCGATACGGATTGAGCCTGACCGGGCAAGGCTGCACAAACTCCATGGATTCTATCTTGGCTATCCCGGTCAACTCCTTGGCAGCGCTGCTCGCTCATGGACAGATGGTCTACCCCAATCCCGTTCAAACCGGCCAGATACTCAGCATTCCTGATCAGTGCCAGGCCCTGGTTTGGACCAACAGTTTGGGCCAAGAAATCGCCATTGATACCAACAGACCTTTGGTAGCACCTGCTACTCCCGGCACCTATTGGTTAAGCTTGAGTCATTCGGGCCAAGTTCAGCGCATACCGGTGGTGGTTCTGGCTCCTTAAGCCATATCACGCTCTACCAAAAAGCCCATTTTGCCCATTTGGTAATCCCGCATGGCGGCCATGATTTCGCTTTGATTGGTCATCACAAAGGGGCCGTACGATTCTACGCGCTCAGCAATGGGTTTGGCAGAGACCCACAAAAAGCGCATGGAGTCAGCTGGAAACAAGCGAAAAGCCCCGGGCTTGAGTTGCACCAAATCTTGAGCCTCGACCAATCCATGGCCTTCAATGCGCCCAGAACCGGCCAAAATATAGAGGAACGATTGCTCCTGCTCGGCGGCGGCCAGTTCCAAAACTACTCCTGCCTCTAGGTCGCCAAAAGCCGCCTGAATCGGGTAGGCCGATTTCAAAGGACCTTCGATTCCGCATTGCTGGCCCGAAGCCAAGCGCGCCTGCGGGTGACCGGGCAACGAGGGCATGTCTGCGGCTTGCAGCGCGATGTATACGGGAGCGTCCATTTTGTGAGCCGCGGGCGTATTCACCCACAGTTGAATGATTTCTTGCGGGCCACCTTGCTCGCACAAAGCGGCGCTGGGTCGTTCAGAATGCACCATCCCCATTCCCATGTCGCACCACTGCAATCCGCCGGCTTTCACCACACTGCTATTGCCCCGTGAATCGCGGTGATGCACGTCGCCCTGGTAAATGAAAGTGACCGGTGAAAATCCCCTATGCGGATGCGGACCCACCCCTGAATTGTAGGGATCTGAGCCGGGCTTGACCACGCTCGAATGGTGGTGCAAGAGCAAAAATGGATCAATTTGATCAACCGCCTGCGTGGGAAGCGGCTGCCAAATGGGAATGCCCCCCATGTCAACCGAATAGGCAGGCAAAATGCGCAAAACCGGGTTCATACCGCAAAGGTACTTATGGGTGCACAAGCGGCATACTGAATTGTTGCCCCGCCGAATTGGCGCGCAACAAATAGGTACCGCTGGGAAGACGGGACAAATCCAAGGTTATGGCTCCCCCAACGTGCATCTTGAATGGCACCTGCACTACTCTTCCCTGCCAATCAACCAGAGACACTTGCTCAATCGCTTGCACTCCCTGGGGCTCTATGCGCAGCCAATCTTGCGCCGGATTCGGATAAACCCGCAACCAGTTGGCTTGCACGCGGGAAGTAGCATTCATGCTCGGAGGCAAATCGAAGGCCTCTTCTCCATCAGCGGTATTGTTGGGATTGCCTTGAGCGGCTGAATAACCCAAACCGCGACGGGCGAAAGACTTCCAAATCAAATCGGCGTGCTTGCCTCCAAATCGAGCAGCATCGGCTTCCAAAATAGCATCTCGAGCGTCAACAAAACCAGGACCGCAGGCTTGCAACTTCATGGCATCGATCACCAACTGAATGGCCATGTTATTGCCGCCAGACCCGTACATCAAATCGGCGTCAAATCCATACTCGTCTACAAATTCCCAATACACATCCCAGAGCATGGAGCACCAAACTTCACCCACATAATGGACCGAGGTTTGCACGCCTTGGGCCGCCTTGGCAATGTTTTGGTAGGTATGGGGGTTCACGCTCATGTTGGTACTGTAGGGGTAGGTGCGTATGCCGCCTCCATTGCGATCTTCGTTGATCAACCAGTTGCCAATGCCGCGAGGATCAGAGCCCACATCTCCCTGTTCATGGGTCAAGGCCAAGGCTATGAAATCAGACCAACCCTCTCCCATTTGCTCGTTGTTATTCAGACCATTGCTGTTGGAAGGCCCACAAGTCAAGCGGTTGCTGACACCGTGTCCAAATTCATGCGCAATCACACCCATGTCCAAATCTGAATCGGTCATGGGCTCGTAATCTGAAGAATCGAACAAGCGAATCTCGACATCTCCTTGGTCCATCAAGGCCCGAACGGCATTCGCAAAACTCAATTTCAGAAACGCTGCTGAAATGTTGGTATTGCTAGCTTGAGAGGTATTATCAGAGGCCATGGTGATGATTTGATCGGCCGCAGAGGTATCGAAAATAACCGCCGCAATGGCGCCTTCTCTTTGGGCCTTGTAGACTTTTTGGGCGAATGTGCATCCGCCGCGCATGATGGCGGCAATGTTCCCCGTCAAAGCCGAACCGTTGTCTAAGGTGGCGCAACCCTGCCGAGACTGGGAAGTACCGTCTTCTACCCATACCAGCTTGCCCACAATGGGTTGATCGCTCAGGGCCTTGCCCCACGTGTTGGCCTGCACCCCTACTTTGTAGCGATTGCCGTTGCTTTCTACCTGCAGAGTGGCTCCAGAACCGCCGCCGCCGTCCCAAACGTACATTTGCATACGGGGATCAGAGCCGTCAGGAGGGGTGCTGAAATTGGCGTTATTGGTCCCGCTGCCGTCTTGTGCATCGGCTTGCACGGGATCAGCCCCTTTGCCTTTGCCGCTGTAGTTCTTTTGTTGGAAATTACCGGCAGCCTCATCGAAACCGTAGTGCCACAATATGTCGTGCAATCGATTGTTGATGACAAACAAATTGCTGATGGCAAAATCCTGGTATTGAGAGGGATTGATCATGCTCAAATCGAAGGCATAATCAAACTCCAAACTGCTTGATGAGGGAGAATAACCGGGTTGATCATCGGCGTTTTCGTCTTCTGAGGCGTAAACATTGTTGCCGCGTGTTATGGTATACTCAGCCCCGGCCACTCCATTGACATCGTGCCAACCGAAGGGAGAAGCCAAACTATCAGCAGGTGACAACAGCAAACTCGGGGAACCGTAAAGCGGGCTTTCGACGGGAAAATCAAAGGTTCGGTATTGAGCATTGTCTCTCGCACGGCGCTGCACGGCAGGGCCTCCCCAGGCACATTCCTGGGTCCAGGTGCCTGACTTGACCAGCCCCGAAGGCAGCACCCAACGGGTTTGCCAAGAACCCAAATCAGGGTCAAAAAACACAGCATAGAGACAGCTTTGCAAACCCTGCTCAGAGGGCCACCAACAGGCCTGGGTAAAAACCGTACCCGGCTCGTAACGCGTGTAGGCGGTGATGCTCTCTTCGGGCCAACCCAGCACCTGTGGGCAATGGGTTTTCCAATCTGAAATGGGGGTGTAAACAGCATTCTCCAAAGGCAATTGTGGTACCGCCCGAGAAGTAGAAAAATGCATCTTCCCCTGCTCGTTGTAATGAAGACCCATAACCGCACCCTCCACAGGCAATTGGTTGTGCATCTGTTGAACATAGGCATGCCAACTGCCGTCAGACTCGGGCACCAAATCCTGCACCCGCAGCTCATCAACATCAGTTTGAATCAAACCATGTTTGGCCAAAAAAGAGGCCGATTGTACATCTTCCAATGCTCTCTTGGAAGCCGTTTCAGGGTTGTACGACTGAGCCTGAAGGGAACCCATTCCCAGCAGCCAGCAAAAAGCGAAAAGGCGCATGACGCAATATAGAAAGCGATTGCCCGGTTTTTGATATAAAACAAAAAATTGACAGAGGGGAAAACCAATATATTTGCTTGATTCCAGATCACATGACTTCCTCATATTTGCTGCCGAATGAAGATTTTTGCGCCGGTTCTATTGAACACATCGCCGCAGTTTTTATTCTCGTTTTGTTGGGACTGGTCTTAACCTTCTGGGCCAAAAGAAGCCCGCATCAGAGCGTCGCGATTACCCGTGGGTTTGCGTGGGCATTGACCGCAAACGTGCTGATTTGGCAAATTGTCAAAGCTTATGTGGGGCAACTCCCTGCAGACCACGCGGCCTACGTGCCCTACCATTGGGGAGAGGACCTTCCTTTGAACCCCTGCAACTGGCTTGCATTTGTCGCCTTGGCTTACAGCTACAAACCCCAGCCCTGGATGTGGCACATGCTGTACTTTTTCGTCTGGGTATTTACGTTTAACGCCGTCTTGACCCCGGCTCTTTACGAAAATTTCCCCCATTTCACCTTTTGCAAATTCTGGGTAGCGCACACCGGCTTAGTCATGTTTGTGATTCACCTCAACCGATTGAAAGCCCCGCAAATTCGATTCAAAAACCTCATTCACAGCTATGCCTATCTGCAAATCTTCACCTTGGTTTGCCTGATCACGAATGCAGCCGTGGGCCCGGAAGCGAATTACTTTTTCTTAGCCCACAAACCCTTTTCAGCGAGCATTTTAGACATTCTAGGACCTTGGCCCTATTACATAGTCCAAGGGGACATCATTGCCTTTGGCTTGTTTGTATTGGCTTGGCTTCCCTATCGTTTTATCAGCAACCGAACATCATTCGCATCTTAAATTAGTCAGCACGCCCCTGTGTGAACAATCAAATGGCACCTTGCCGCGTTACACATAGAAATTCGCAGCGTGAAACCATCCTTTCGATTCATTTGGATATGGGCCTTAGCCGCCTCACTGGCTTTGGGAGCTTGCTCCTCGTCCAAAGCGTGCAGCCCCAAGCGTAAAAAGTATTTTCACAGTGACTTTTTAAAGATGTAAATCTTTCTCATCGGGTCCTGAGCGCTCCAAATCTTTGTTATATTTGGAATCATGGACTTGATAAGTTTTTCATCAATTTTATTGCTCCTCGCTGGAATCTTCATTGGTTATTTGTGGGCCAAGTCGAAAGCGAACAACACCGATCATTCCCTGCTTCAGGTTCAATTTGCCGAGGAAAAAGCCAAACTTCAACAAGAGGCCGCCGAACGCTACAGCCAACTGCTGGCTCAAAAAGAAGCCAGCAATGCCCAACTGCAGGCGGTGCAGCAACAATACAGTGAATTCAAGGCCCAACAAGAAGATCTAGAATCCAAACTCAAAGGGATTTTCAAAAGCATCAGTGCCGAAGAGCTGAACCAACAAAGCGAGACCGCCAACAAGCGTCAGCGGGAAGAATTAGACAAGCTCCTGTCTCCCTTCAAAGACCGCTTGAAAGAATTCGAAAGCAAGGTAGATGAAAACCGATTGAATGCGGTCAAGAGCCATTCAGAACTGCTCATGCAAATCGAGGGCCTGTCCAAATTGAACCAGCAAATCAGCGAGAAAGCCGAAAGTCTGACCAAAGCCTTGACCGTCGAAACCAAGAGTCAAGGAAATTGGGGCGAATTGATTTTGGATTCCATCTTGCAATTGAGTGGGCTGGAAAAAAATTACCAATACGACTCACAGGTGGTCACCCAAAACAGCGACGGGATTACCATCAAACCTGACGTAGTGGTTTATTTACCCGAGAACAAGCACATCATCATCGACGCCAAGGTTTCCTTGACGGCCTATACTCAGTTTGTAGAGAACAGCGCCGATCAAGAGGCCGCCAAATCCCACCTCAAAGCCCACGTCGAATCCATCAAGAATCACATCAAACAATTGGGTGATAAAAACTATTGGTCAGGCACCAACTTAGAATCTCCTGAATTCGTGCTCATGTTCATGCCAGTAGAAGCCGCTTTTGTGCTTGCCCTGAAAGAAGATAATAGCCTGTTTCAATTGGCTTGGGACAAGAAAATCATCTTGGTTGGACCCTCCACCTTACTGGCCACCTTGCGAACCGTCGAAGGGGTTTGGAAATACGAAAAACTCAACCGCAACTCATTGGAGATTGCCGATCGCGCCGGCAAGCTATACGACAAATTCAAAGGCTTTGTCGAAGACATGATGAGCATTCGCAAACACATGGACAAGTCGCAAGAAGCCTACGATGCCGCCCTGAACAAACTCTCCAGCGGCCGGGGCAATTTGGTGAGCCAGGTGGAAAAAATGAAACAGTTGGGGGCCAAGGGAAACAGCCAAACCTTGCCTACCGAATTGGTTCAATTGGCATTGGAATCAGACGACTCTGATTCTTGAGCCGTACCCAATAGCGCATCTGCTGCTTCTTCTCGGCTTTTTTGAAGATCCAAGGTCTGCGATTGAGGATCCAGCATAGGCTGCGATGTTTTCTGCCTCACGAACAAGGTGGCCAACATCATAAACAGAGCACTCTCCACAACCACTTGGGTGATTAAGGTGTTGTTGAATTCGGGCATACGCAAGGTGGCGGGAATGCTCACCACCAACAAAACCGTGATCAAGCCTCGGGGAGCAATGAAGAGCAAAGGAAACAAATCGAGCCCGGCCAGTTTCAAGTGCACACCCCGAACCACGTGCACCAAAGCTAAAATCCCCAAGGAAAAGCCCAGGCTAGAACCCGTCAACAGGCTTCTGTAATCGAGTAAAAATCCAAAAAGAAGAAAGAAGGCTACCCGCACAACAAAGGTCAACTCAAATGTGATATCGGCGAACTTATGCACCTCTTCGTTCAGCTTAGCGGGACGCAGTACATGGAACCACTTGAACCGCTCCAACTTTTGAATATTGGCCAAAAACAATCCAAAAATCAGAATCAAGATCAAGGCCGGCAAATGATAAAACTTAGCCAGCGAATACATGAGCATGATCAGAGCAATGATGGGAATGAACTTGATGCGGTGGCGCAAGCGACTCAAAATCAAAGACAAGGCTGCCGCACCCACAAACGCGAAAACGATGCTGATCAAAATTTGACCGGCAAAGTGCAAGAGCACCGATTGGTTCATCACCTCATTGACCAATACAAAATTGAAAAACAGCACGCCCAAAATATCAGAAAAACTGCTCTCGAACACGACGAACTCTCGGTCTTTGGGAGCCAACATTCGCGCTGTAGGAACGGCGATCGCGCTGCTGATGATGGACAGGGGCAAGGCATTGATGATTCCCTCCCGATACGGAGTTGCGTATTCGTGATGCAGGTACAGGGCAAGGCCGGCCGTAAATACAATCATGGGGAACAAGGCCATGAAAAAGGTCTTGCCGATAACACCCAACTTTTCTCTTTTGAGCTCCAGTTCCATGGAACCTTCTAGCACAATCAGCAACAGACCCAGGGTGCCGAGCTCTTTGACCAATTGATCCAAATTCGGGATAGGAAAGCCCAGTACCAACGCTCCTTCTCGGCAAACAAGGCCCAAGGCGATCAGCAAAATAACCGTGGGAATGCGGGTGGCTCGAGCTGAAACTTCGAACAAGTAACCCAACAAAATGAGCAGGGATAAAAATATAAGGGCCGGGGTATCCATGGCTTAGAATGCTTCTCCGATGTAAAAGTACAACCCATATCCTGCCCGGTGAAAACCAATATCCACACGGGTATAGACATCTTTTTCAGGAAACAGGAGATAGCGCAAACCTCCCCCAGCGCTGCCATGCCAAACGGCAAAGGGCCAATCTTCAGAAACCGAACCGCAGGAGGCAAACAGCGCTCCACCCAAGCGCTGGCTCCAAGAAAAGGGCAACCAACGCCACTCGGCCTGCAAAGCCAGCATTTGTTTATCGCGCAAGCGGCCCAAGTAATGGCCGCGCATGATCGACTCCCCGCCTATCATGCTCAACTGTGTAAAGGGAATATGACCGGCAGACAGTTGAGCGGCGCCATGCAAAGCCAAAACCTGCTGAGGCCTAAGGGTCCAAAACTTTCGAACATCGAAAAACAGGGTATTCATGGGAAATTCACTGCCCATGCGATGGTTGTAATGCAAAAAGGCCAATTCGGCCAAGCCGCCCGAACGGGCATTGAGCACATTGGGCCGTGAGTCGTGCACCCAACCCAGCCCCAAACCCACATTCAAAGCTCCCTGGTGC
>Ga0222714_10006942_pt1 | contig 10464 bp, 7 predicted proteins | sample C33_3DmetaG_FD_165048 | JGI IMG/M metagenome (GOLD analysis project Ga0222714, IMG submission 165048) | Estuarine water microbial communities from San Francisco Bay, California, United States - C33_3D | ecosystem: Environmental > Aquatic > Marine > Unclassified | place: USA: California... | reverse complement strand
TGTAGCTTCTTTTAAGAGTCAGCGTGTCGAGCCTCTTAACACCTGTCAGTGTCTTTGTTTTTTATTGCCAATGTGAACCGCGTGTCCATTCGCTGCCAACGCCGCTTCGTGGACTGCTTCTGACAGGGATGGATGGGAAAACATGGTGAGACCGATATCTTCGGCGCTGGCACTGAATTCCATCGCAATCACGATTTGTTGCAGCAAATCGGCGGCACTGGCACCGATGATGTGGCACCCGAGAATGCGGTCAGATTTTGTCTCCGTCAGTAACTTGACCATGCCATCCGCGTCGTTGGCTGCCAGGGCCCTGCCGCTGGCAACGAAGGGAAAGACGCCAACATTGTAAGTTACGCCATCGGCTTTTAACTGCTCTTCATTCTTGCCAACCCAGGCCACTTCGGGATGGGTATAGATGACAGAAGGCACGAGGTCATAATTGACCTGGGTCTTCTTGCCTGCCAATCGCTCTGCCACCATCACGCCCTCTTCCATGCCTTTGTGCGCGAGCATGGGGCCGCGCACAACGTCACCTACCGCATACACATTCGGTATGTTGGTCGCACATTTTTCATTGACCTTGATGAAGCCGCGGGCATCGAGCTCGATGCCGACCTCATCCGCAAGCAGGTCTTTCGTAAACGGACGCCGGCCGACAGCAACAATCAGTTTGTCAAACGTCGCCTTCTGCTCGCCATCCTTGTCGGTGTATTCGACTGTCACGCTGGGCTTGCTGCCTTTCGTGAGCTTGCTGCCGGTAACACGGGCACCGAGTTTGATGTTGAGTCCCTGCTTCGTGAGGATCTTCAGAGCTTCTTTGGCGATTTGGCGATCCACCATCGGCAGGAAGTCATCGAGCGCTTCGAGCACGGTGACTTCAGCACCGAGCCGCGCCCACACACTGCCGAGTTCCAGACCGATGACTCCGGCACCAATCACTCCGAGTCGCTTCGGCACTTCCTGGAAATCGAGCGCGCCGGTGGAGTCCACGATTGTTTGCTGATCAATAGGGGTGGGCGGTATCTCGATGGGTACCGAACCAGCCGCGATAATTACGTGCGTCGCTGTCAGCTCTTGCTGATTGCCGGTGTGATCGGTGACTACTACTCTGTCTTTTGCAACGAGCTTGCCGGTACCGGCGATGCCGTCCACCTTGTTGGCGGCGAACAGACTCTTGACGCCGCCGGTCAGCTGGGTCACGACCTTGTCCTTGCGGGCTACCATGGCCGGCACGTCGATTGCGACCTTGCCGGTCTTGATGCCGTGGACTTCGAAATGATGTTGTGCTTCGACGAACTTGTGCGACGAGTCGAGCAAGGCCTTGGAAGGAATGCAGCCTACATTGAGACAGGTGCCGCCGTAGACAGTTTTGCTGTCCTTGTTAAGCCACTTTTCGATACAGGCCGTCTTGAAGCCGAGCTGCGCGCAGCGAATTGCTGCTACATAGCCGGCCGGACCCGAACCAATTACTACTACATCATATTGCGTTGCCATAGTGTGATCCCGTTAAACGAGTTAAATCTCCAGTATCAACCTGGTCGGATCTTCCAGCAGTTCCTTCACCGTGACCAGGAATTGTACCGCTTCCTTGCCATCGATCATGCGATGATCATACGACAGTGCCAGATACATCATCGGCAATATCCTGACCTCGCCGTCAACAGCCATCGGTCGATCCTGAATCTTGTGCATGCCCAAAATGGCAGTTTGTGGTGGGTTCAATATGGGTGTAGACAACAGCGAGCCAAACACACCACCGTTAGAAATAGTGAAGGTACCACCGGTCATTTCCTCGATGGCAAGCTTGCCGTCCCGGGCTTTCTCACCAAAATCCCGAATTTCTTTTTCGATTGTAGCCAACCCCATGTTGTCAGCATTGCGCAGCACGGGAACAACCAAACCACGCGGTGAGGACACGGCGACACCAATGTCCTGATAGCCGTGATAAATGATATCGCTGCCGTCGATCGATGCATTCACCGCCGGATAGCGTTTCAGCGCCTCGATACAGGCCCGCACAAAGAATGACATGAAGCCGAGGCGGATACCGTCATGAGCCTTTTCGAACTCGGCCTTGTAGCGGTTACGAATCGTCATCACTGCCTGCATGTTCACTTCATTGAAAGTGGTCAGCATCGCTGTCGATTGCGAGGCTTGCAGCAGGCGCTCGGCAACCTTGGCGCGCAGTCGGCTCATCGGCACACGCTCTTCAATGCGACCTTCCGCGGCACTGAGTTGCGGGTTGGGTTTGCTGGCGGCGGCTGGGGCCGGAGCACTGGCTGTCGCCGGACGCTCCAGATAATTCACTACATCTTCTTTCGTGACGCGACCGTCTTTGCCACTGCCGGCTATCGCGCCCGGCGCAATACTATTCTCTTCCATCAGTTTTCTGGCGGCGGGACTGATAATGTTGGCAGCCTCTGCGCCGTCGTTGTTGCTGGCGACAGGTGCACTTGTTGCGGCTGGCGCAGATTCCACCTTGCCTTGACTGGCTCCGCCTTCCTGCACACTCCCGATCGCTTCATTGCTGACAATGGTGTCACCGGATTTCTTCATGATTTCCTGTAACACGCCATCCGTCGGTGATACGACTTCGATAACAACCTTGTCGGTTTCGATATCGACCAGCAACTCGTCACGGGTTACGGCATCCCCTACTTTCTTGTACCAGGTTGCGATAGTGCCATCCGGAACTGACTCGGGCAGGGTTGGCGCTTTGATTTCAATAGTCATGATGTGTCCTTGTGAATATTCGTGCTATGGCGTCAGAGACGCCTGAGTACGATCAATTCAATGCTTCATCGATAAATTGCTGTTGTTGTTGTGCGTGCAAGGCAGCATAGCCAGCCGCAGCAGCAGCCGAGGCCTCGCGTCCGACATACTCCAGGAAGATAGTCGGGAAATGCTGGTTCAATACACGCCTGAAGTGATGCTGACTGGAATACCAGGCTCCCTGATTCATTGGTTCTTCCTGACACCAGACGAGAGACTTCATATTCTTGTACTGCAATACGCAACGTTCGAACTCGTCATGCGGGAAGGGATATAACTGCTCCAATCGTACGATAGCGATGTCAGTAATACCCCGTGCCCGACGCTCCTGCCGCAGGTCGTAATACACTTTGCCACTGCACAGAATCAATTTACGGATCGCCTCAGGTTGGAAGCCGTCCGTTTCATCAAGAATGACCTGGAAACTGCCATTGCCGAGTTCTTCCAGAGTCGATGTGGATTCCTTATGGCGCAGCAGACTCTTCGGTGACATGACGACCAACGGCTTGCGCAACGGGCACAGCACTTGCTTGCGCAGCATGTGAAACACCTGCGCTGAAGTCGTCGGCAGGCACACCTGAATATTGTGCTCCGCACACAGTTGCAGGAAGCGTTCCAGTCGCGCCGAGGAATGTTCCGGACCCTGCCCCTCATAACCATGAGGTAGTAACAGTGTCAGACCACACAGACGCTGCCACTTGTTTTCACCACTGGTGATAAATTGATCGATCACGACCTGCGCCGAATTGGCAAAGTCTCCAAACTGAGCCTCCCAGATTACGAGTGCATTGGGAGTGGTCGTCGCATATCCGTATTCAAAAGCCAGTACAGCCGCCTCGGACAGCAGCGAATCGAAGATCGTGAAACCGGCCTTGGTTTCACCGATTTTCTGCAGGGGAATGTGTGCCTCGCCTGTCTTTTGATCATAGACGATGGCGTGGCGATGGGAGAACGTACCCCGCCCCACATCCTGACCCGTAATCCGAACCTTGTTACCTGTGGTGAGAATGCTGGCATAGGCCAGGGTCTCGGCAAATCCCCAATCAACGGGGATCTCACCTTCCGCCATGCTGGCGCGGTCATCGTAAATCTTCTTCACCTGACGCTGCAGGGTGAAACTCTTGGGCAGTTCGAGTACGCGCTTGGCGACGGCCTTCAGGGTACTCATTGGCAATGAGGTGTTGTAATGCGGACTCCAGTCGTGACCAATGTAGGGACTCCAGTCGACGAAGAGTTCAATATTAGGCTCTTTCACCAGGCTCTTGACGACGTGTTCACCGGTATCCAGCGCATCGCGATAACTCTTGTTGATGGCCTCGGCTTCTTCCGCTGACACCACGTCCTCGGCTGCCAGTTTCTCAGCGTAAAGTACACGCGTGGATTTGTGGCTCTTGATGACGTTATACATCACCGGTTGCGTTGCTGATGGTTCATCAGTTTCGTTATGACCACGACGCCGGTAGCAGATCAGGTCAATCACGACATCCTTCTTGAATTGATAGCGGAAGTCGAGTGCCAACTGTGTTACAAACAACACCGCTTCCGGATCGTCAGCGTTCACGTGGAAAATCGGGGCCTGAACCATCTTGGCGATGTCGGTGCAATATTCCGTAGATCGCGCATCTTCCTGACGGCTGGTTGTGAAACCCACCTGGTTATTCACGATGATGTGTACGGTGCCGCCTGTGTAGTAGGCACGCGTCTGCGACATCTGGAAGGTCTCCATGACGACACCCTGTCCGGCGAAAGCCGCGTCACCGTGAATGATAATTGGAATAACCTGATTACCTTCACGATCCTTACGGCGAGACTGACGCGCGCGCACGGAACCTTCGACTACCGGAGCCACGATCTCGAGATGCGACGGGTTGAACGCGAGAGCCATGTGAACTTCGCCACCGGCAGTCATGATGTTTGATGAGAAGCCCTGGTGATATTTGACGTCACCGGAACTCTTATACACGGCCTTGCCTTCAAACTCCTCGAACAGGTTTGCCGGGTTTTTGCCAAGAATATTCACGAGCACATTCAGCCGGCCGCGATGCGCCATACCTAACACAATTTCTTTGGCACCGTACTTGCCGGAGCGCTGGATAAGCTCATCGAGGGCAGGAATCAGGCTTTCGCCACCTTCGAGTCCAAACCGTTTGGTCCCCGGATATTTGGAATCGAGGTGCTTTTCGAGGCCTTCGGCCGCCGACAGACGTCCTAATACGTGGCGTTTGACATCATTATCAAACACGAAAAAGCCATCATCACTTTCGATGCGCTGCTGAATCCACTGCTTCTCCTCGAGATTCACGATATGCATGAATTCATAGCCGATCGAGTTACAGTAGATGCGCTCGAGCGTATCGACGATCTCTCGCAACGGCGCCTTGTCTTTCTTGATAAACAGGGAACCGGTCTGGAAAATCGTTGAACTGTCGATTGGCGAGAGATCGTGAAACTCGAGCTCGAGATCTGGCACTCGTTCACGATGCATCAAACCGAGTGGATCAAGCTTCGCCTTTTGGTGACCGCGCACACGGTAGGAACTGATAAGCAATAGCACCTGTACCTGCTTGCGCTCGTGCTCGGAGTTAACAACCGCATCGTTGGAAATTTGTTGTGAATAGCGCGATATCTTGCCGAGCGCCCGCAGATCCTTTTGAATCTTGGCGTGGGAGATATCCGCGTTTTTACCACCGTGCACTGGCGGGAGGCTGGCAAAATAATCTCGCCATTGCTGTGGAATGGTATCGGGGTCGGCCAGAAAGCTCTCGTAGAGTGCTTCCACATAATCGGCATTAGCGCCGGACAGATGCCCGGTGCTCAACATTAATTCCATTAACCCATCATGCATTTTGTTTTTCTCTGTCGCTCACAATCGCGGGTGATGTGTCTGCGCCTGCCAGGATCGCGGCTCTGTCAGCCAGCCACTTTTCCTGACCAGGCACCCGGTATCATGCCGGCGAATTGGTCGCACGTTGTTGTGGTTTGTCTTGACTACGTACCCTGTTGAATCAGCATCGAGCGAATGTGGCCGATGGCACGAGTCGGATTGAGACCCTTGGGACAAACGGCAACACAATTCATGATTCCGCGGCAGCGAAACACACTGAACGGATCATCGAGGTCGGCGAGACGCTCGGCTGTGGCTGTGTCACGGCTGTCAGCCAGAAACCGATACGCTTGCAGCAGGCCGGCGGGACCAATGAATTTATCCGGGTTCCACCAGAAGGAAGGACAATTCGTACTGCAGCAGGCGCACAGGATACATTCGTACAGCCCGTCCAGTTTCGCCCGATCCTCGGGTGACTGGAGACGCTCGATTGCCGGTGCCGGCTTGTCATTGATCAGGTAGGGCTTAATCTTCTCGAATTGCTTGTAGAAAATGGACAGATCGACAACCAGATCGCGAATCACGGGCAGCCCTGGCAAGGGTCGCAGCACCAGCTTTTGGCCGGGTTTTACCGCTTCCGAAATCGGCGTGATACATGCCAATCCATTGCGGCCATTGATGTTCATGCCGTCGGAACCGCACACGCCTTCGCGGCAGGAGCGTCGGTATGTCACCGAAGGATCCTTCTGCTTGGCCAGTTCCAATACATCCAGAACCATCAGATCTTTCCCGGCAGGAATGCTGACTTCGATATCCTGCATGACCGGCTTCTTGTCGGTATCAGGGTTGTAGCGATAAATGCTAACTAACACGATTCACCTTAATCTTCTGCGAATAGACAAATAGATAGAGCTATAAATAGAGCAATAAACCTGCTTTTAATACGTGCGAACCTTGGGCTCAAACTTCGGCACAGTCTTCGGTGCGAAATTAACATCACGCTTGCCAACCCGTTTCTCATTCGGGAAATACATGGAGTGACAGAGCCAATTCGCGTCGTCACGTTCCTGATAGTCATCGCGGGCGTGAGCGCCACGACTCTCTTTTCTGGCTTCAGCTGTAATTGCCGTCGCCTCAGCAACCTCAAACAGATTTTCGAGTTCGAGTGCTTCGATTCGTGCCGTATTGAATGTCTGGCTCTTGTCCTGCAATTCCACATTGGCAATACGGCCGCGCAATTCCTTCAGCTTCTCGATGCCCTGTTGCATGAACTCACCCTTGCGGAAGACACCGAAGTAATTTTGCATGATGGTCTGCAATTCGGCGCGCAATGCGGCGACACTCTCACCCTTGCCTGAATTATTGAGTCGATTGAGGCGCGCCATGGAGCGCTCGATATCCGACTCAGAGGCCTTGCGCTGCTCAATACCCTGACGCAGCATCGACTCGATGTGCTTACCAGCGGCACGACCGAATACCACCAGGTCGAGCAAACTGTTGCCACCTAACCGGTTAGCGCCGTGAACAGAAACACAGGCGACCTCACCGACGGCAAACAGGCCGGGAATAATGTGATCCTTACCCTGCTCGTCCTGCGTAATCGCCTGACCATGCACGTTGGTCGGAATGCCACCCATCATGTAATGGCAAGTTGGCACAACCGGAATGGGTTCCTTGATCGGGTCAACGTGCGCGAAGGTTCGGGACAATTCGAGAATACCGGGCAGCTTGGAATTCAGAACCTCTTCACCGAGGTGATCCAGCTTCAGCATCACGTGGTCTCCGTTCTCACCGCAGCCACGCCCCTCGAGAATCTCGAGCACCATAGACCGCGCTACCACATCGCGCCCTGCCAGGTCTTTGGCGTTGGGCGCGTATCGCTCCATGAAGCGTTCGCCATCTTTGTTAATCAAATAACCGCCTTCGCCACGGCAGCCCTCGGTCACCAGTGTGCCAGCGCCATAAATTCCGGTCGGGTGGAATTGCCACATCTCGATATCCTGCACCGGATAACCGGCACGCAGTGCCATGCCAACACCGTCACCGGTATTGATCAGGGCATTCGTTGTTGAGGCATAGATACGGCCGGCGCCGCCGGTGGCGAACACAGTCGCCTTGGAATTTACGAATACGGTTTCACCGGTTTCAATGCAGATCGCGATAACACCGACGATAGCGCCATCCTGATTCTTAACGAGGTCGGTTGCATACCACTCATTAAAGAACACGGTATTGGCTTTGAGATTGCCCTGATACAAGGCATGCAGAAGCGCGTGCCCCGTACGGTCGGCTGCGGCACAGGTGCGCGCTGCCTGACCCCCTTCGCCGAAATTCTTCGATTGCCCACCGAAGGGACGTTGATAGATGCGACCATTTTCAGTGCGAGAGAACGGCAGTCCCATGTGCTCGAGTTCGAACACTGTCTGTGGGCCTTCGCTACACATGTACTCAATGGCGTCCTGATCGCCAATGTAATCAGACCCCTTGACGGTGTCATACATGTGCCAACGCCAGTCATCATTGGGATCGGCACTGGCGATGGCACAGGTGATACCACCCTGTGCCGAAACGGTGTGCGAGCGGGTCGGAAATACCATCGAGATGACTGCTGTCTTGTAACCGGACTGTGCTAACTGGAGAGCGGCGCGCATACCCGCGCCACCGCCGCCCACGATTACTGCATCGAAATTTAAACTGCGCATGCCTGTCATCTAGCTACCCCAGAAAATCTGTATGCCCCAGAGCAGATACACGACTGTAAGAAGCGCACAGCCTGCCTGGAAAACCAATCGGATAAATGTTGCCTTTGTCCCTAACTGAAGCGATGTCAGGTAATCGGTGGAGATTGTCCACATGCCAATCCACGCATGCACACACAGAGCGAGCACAGTCACCAGACTGAAGAAGCGGAACGGGCTGGAATCGAACAGGGATCGCCATTGCAGGTAATCCATATCCGGATGCGCGACAAAACTGCCGAGCAAACACAGTGTGTAGGCGGCGAGAATGACGGCGCTAAAACGTTGAATGATCCAGTCGAACAAACCGGAACGGCCGAGGTTGGTTACATTCGTTACCATATCCACACCCCCGCGATGATGATTGCGATGCCTGCGACAACAAGAGTGAGTTGGGCACCACGCAGACTGCCTTCCTTCGTCTCACCGATGCCGAGATCCATCGCCAGGTGCTTGATGCCCGCCACCAGATGGTAGAGCAATCCTGACACCACGGCCCAGATCACCAGTTTGCCGAACGGGCTTGAAACAAGTTCGACCGCCCGAGCAAATCCGGCTTCGGATTCCAGCGACATCTCCAGCAAATACAGCAACAGAGCCGTACCCAGGAAGATGAAAACGCCGGAAATCCGGTGGGTAATTGAGGTGATCGCCGCGAGCGGCCATTTGATCGAGAAGAGATTGAGATTTTGCGGTCTAGTATCTTTCACTTTCAGCCTGTTCCGTAAGCCATTCGAGTACCCGAGACAATCCTTTGTTGCATGGAGCCGGGAATGCGCAAACTAATTGAAATAATTACACTATTTGGGGAAAACAAACGCCGCAGAGTATATGCCCATCGACGCTCTAATACAATAAATCTTACGGTTCTGCCAAGAAAAATGACAATATTCTGTCAGGTACAAAACGCGCGATTGGTCGTCCCGTAATTTTACCCTGTACCGCACCATTCCGGATTGCCGAATGGTGAGTAGCCCCCACATGAATCGGCCGTTTTTACCGGCGCTAGAGTCCGTTGTTAGTCGAGACAAACATTTGACAAAGCCATCGCTCTCTACCTAGTATTGCCGTCCCTGTGCAGACACACCGCAGGCACAATAATAGCAAGCAACAACCGCCAAACGGTTGTAATTCCCGGCATACAATCCGAATCTACCTTGAAGCATTTCACAGGAGTCTGGCATGAGCGAGAGAAAGGCCCAGTTAACCATTGACGGGGTAGACAAGACCTTCGAACTTCCCGTCTATGAAGGCAGTACTGGTCCTGATGTAGTAGACGTCCGCAGCCTGGCCGGAGAAGGCATCTTTACTTACGATCCTGGCTTCGTCTCCACTGCATCGTGTGACTCCGAAATTACCTATATTGATGGCGCCAAGGGCATCCTGCTGCATCGCGGCTATCCGATTGAACAACTGGCCGAGAAATCCACCTTCCTTGAAACCTGCTATTTGCTGTTGAATGGCGAATTGCCTGACTCTGCGGCCCTGACAGAATTTGAGACCAGCATTCGCTATCACACCATGGTAGACGAACAAATACACCAGTTTTTCCGCGGTTTCCCGCGCACCGCGCATCCAATGGCGATGCTGTGCGGTGTCGTCGGCGCCCTCTCCGCGTTCTACCACGACACACTGAATATTGATGATCCTGGCCACCGCATGCTCGCGGCCCATCGCATCATTGCCAAAATGCCGACACTGGCTGCGATGTGCTACAAGCACGGCGTTGGTCAGCCTTATATGTATCCGCAGAATGACATGGGCTTCGCCGAAAATTTCCTGCACATGATGTTCAGTACGCCCTGCGAAGAACCGAATGTGAGCCCTACATTGGCAAAGGCGATGGATACGATCTTCTTGCTGCACGCGGATCATGAACAGAATGCTTCAACCTCCACCGTGCGCCTCGCCGGTTCCAGTGGTGCCAATCCTTACGCCTGCATTTCTTCCGGCATTGCGGCGTTGTGGGGACCTGCCCACGGAGGTGCTAACGAAGCAGTTCTGAGAATGTTGAATCGCATCGGTGACGAATCGAAAATTGACGAATTCATCGCGCGCGCAAAGGACCCGAAGGACTCGTTCCGCCTGATGGGATTCGGTCATCGCGTCTACAAGAATTTCGATCCACGC
>Ga0222714_10006941_pt1 | contig 10465 bp, 7 predicted proteins | sample C33_3DmetaG_FD_165048 | JGI IMG/M metagenome (GOLD analysis project Ga0222714, IMG submission 165048) | Estuarine water microbial communities from San Francisco Bay, California, United States - C33_3D | ecosystem: Environmental > Aquatic > Marine > Unclassified | place: USA: California... | reverse complement strand
ACTCAATATGCCAACCAGGCCTACCTTCTCCCCAAGGACTAGGCCATGAGGGTTCACTAACTTTTGATGGTTTCCACAAAACAAAATCTTCAGGATTTTTTTTATATTTTGCTACCTCTACCCTAGCACCACTAATAATATCTTTTAATGATAACTTGGATAGTTCTCCATAATTTTTATATTTTTTGGACTCAAACAAGACATGATTATCAGAAACATATGCAAAGTTTTTATTAACCAAAGCTTTGATCATATCAATCATTTTAGGAATATAATCTGTTGCATGAGGTTCAAAAGAAGGAGGCAATATTTGAAGTTTAGTTAAATTATCCTGGTAAACTTTTTTTACCGAGTTAACTAAGTCTTCAGTAGATATCTTTAGTTCTAAAGACCTATTAATAATTTTGTCGTCAATGTCTGTAATGTTTCTTACATACGTAATAGAATTTTCTCCATAGCAATGCCTTAGAAATCTAAATAAGACATCGAAGATAATAATTGGTCTAAAATTTCCTATGTGAGGGCTATTATATAGTGTAGGGCCGCAGGCATAAATTTTAATGTCATTTGAATTAATAGGCTTAAATAGTTCTTTAGATTTAGATAGGGTATTAAAAAGTTTTAAACTCATTAACTAATTCTATAAATTTTTCAGCTCCATAATAGTTGAATAATTCTTTAACAGAGGGGCCTTTCTCATTACCTGTAAGAATAAATCTAGTATTCATAAATATATCTTTTTTAGTTAGGTCTTTATTTAATGTCATTAGAGATACAATATATGAATCAAAGTCCGTCAGTACTAATTGATTTAAATTATTTGCCAAAGTTTGGAGAAAATTTTGATCTGGCGATTTTTCTAGTGACTCTCTTCTTATAATTTTTAATTGCTCAATGATATCAATATAATTATCAATGTTATTTTTAATTAGATCCCATTCTTTAAAATCTAATTTTAAATCTTGGAGCTCAGTAAAGTGGGATTTTAATTTTTCACATGTCATTTTTCTTAATAAGTTTTTTTGAAAGTTATCAATTTTTAATAAATCAACTTTTGGTAAATTTTTAGAAATTTTAGTAATGTCAAATTCTTTAAAATTATTGGAAATAATTTCTTCAAAATCAAAATCATTGTTTAATCCCACTGAATACAAATAAGATAGAATTGCATTAGGCAAATAGTTATTAAATTTAAATTTTTGAATCGAAATAGAGTCAAAATTTCTTTTACTTAATTTAGTTCCATCCTCATTTAGCATCAGTGGGTTGTGTCCAAACATAGGAGGTGTTTTTTCTAAACTACTAAAAATTTCAATATGTATAGCAGTATTTGATAAATGATCCTCTCCTCTTATGATGTGTGAGATATTCATATCTATATCATCAACCACACTAGGAAAATGGTATAAATAACTACCGTCTGCTCTTCGTAGGACGGGGTCTGATTGCGATGCTAAATCCACTTCTGTGCTACCTTTAACCAAATCATTCCAAAATACTTTTGACTGAGATAATTTAAATCGCCAGTAAGGCCTCTCACCACTAATAATTTTCTGCTCAATTTCTTCTTTTGACGCATTTAAGGCTTCTCGATCGTAAATTGGCGGTTTACCTGCTTTTAATAATAATTTTTTCTTTAACTCAAGATCTTCATTACTTTCAAAACATGGATAAACAATTTTTTTTGAAATTAATTGATCAAAAACCTCATTATATCTGTCCAGTCTTTTACTTTGATAAAACGTTTCTTCATAATTAATATTTAACCAATTTAAATCCTCTTTAATTGAGTCGACAAATTTCTGTTTACTTCTTTCCTTATCAGTATCGTCAAACCTTAGAATAAATCTTCCATTCTCTTTTTTGGCAAAAATCCAATTTAGAAAACATGATCTCATATTTCCTAAATGGATATCGCCTGTTGGGCTAGGTGCAAATCTAGTTATAATCATTACTTTAATTTTTTTAACAAATATTCTCTTGATACTTTTACTCTAGGTGTATTTCCATATTTAATTATATCTGCAGTAGCATAAGTTTCAGACCATTTTTCGGGTAAAAAACTTCCTGTACCAATAACATCTACTGGTGCATTTGCAATTGCTATAGCTCTACATTTGGTATTAGTAAAACCGCTAGAAGCAATTATTTTAACTTTTTTAAAACCAAACTTATCTAATTGTGATCGAAGATACCAAATAGCAGAGGCAGATACACCTGGGCCAACAAGATGTCTTAATTCATCATCAGATCTATATTCCCTAATAGATGCAGGTGCGAATTTTTCAAGAATTTCATATGATTTTGCTGTATCTAATCCCTCAACAAATCTTCCACTTGGGGTATCTAATCTGATCATTACTTTGCCATTTTTGGATAACTTATCAAAATAGTTACAAACTTGTATTGAGTCAGTTATTTCTTTGCCAAAATAATCTGGCAATACTACCAAATCATCTTTAGGGAAAGTTCTATGAAACATCTTAACTGCTTCAAGTGTTGAACCTGCATATCCTATTATTGCGTGAGGCATAGTTCCCAAGGGTCTATTTAAAGGAAAATAATTGGCAGTAGCTTGGATAGACGTCCCTATGAAGCCTTTAGCCTTTTTTTTTCTAGCCGCTTTAGAACCTACGGATGCCGCATAAGACATTAAATTTGACATATCTGATCCTGCGCAATGTCTAGCATCCATAGCAATAAAAGAAGTTTTTGGTAAATCTAGGCACATTTGATAAGCATTCGCAGCTGCGATACAAGTTGGGCCTATCTTTTGAAGGAATAATGTTTCTAGATCAACCAAATTTTTAAACGACCCTTTGATATACAAAATAGGTTCACCCGCACCGAAATACTCTCCCTCTTTAAAAGGTGTTGATGTGATAATTTTGATACCTCTTTCTTTTGCAACTGATTTTATCCAATCTACTGCTAACTTTAGAGCTATAATTCCAGGTCTTCTTATAAAAACAGCATAGGTAACATTTAAATCACCATATTTCTTAATAATTTCTTTAGATTTTAGAAAGTAGTGATCAGTATGTAAATTTATTAATTCCTGATTAGTCTTTTTATTCATCTCGAATAAGAAAACTAACGGGCATCTCCGTTTGAGAATAAATCTGCTAACAAAAAGGAAAGTTCTAAAGACTGGTTAACATTTAATCTAGGGTCACAAAATGTATGATATCTATCGCCTAAATCTTCATCCTTGATATCATCTGGGCCGCCAACGCATTCAGTTACATTTAACCCTGTCAGTTCCAAATGTACACCTCCACCTATGCTGCCCTGTGATTTATGGATTTCAAAGAACGATTTAATTTCTTTAAAAATATTTTCTGTAGCTCTAGTTTTATAGCCTGAATTACTAGTTGATGTATTACCGTGCATAGGATCACAAACCCAAGTTAAGTTCACTCCCATCTTATCAACTTCTTTTAAAAGCGAAGGGAACATAGATTCAATTTTATCTGCGCCCATTCTTACAATTAGAGTTAACCTACCACCTTCATTTTCAGGATTAAGTATATCTATATTTTTTTTTAGTTCGTCAATTTTTGTTGATGGGCCTACTTTTATTCCCAAGGGGTTCTTAATTCCACTCAAATAATGAATATGTGCCCCGTCAGGATCTCTTGTTCTATCGCCCACCCATAAAAAATGAGCATTGACATTATACCAATCACCAGAAGTGCTATCAATTCTAGTAAAAGCCTGTTCATATGGGAGCAGTAAAGCTTCATGGCTTGTATAAAAATCCGTCTCTCTCAATTCTCTTGTATTATTTTCATTAATACCACATGCATTCATAAACTTTATACAGTCACTAATTTTAACAGATAATTCTTTATATTTTTTAGTTGAATTGAAATTGTCAGCAAAATCTAAATTCCATTTATTTAGTTGAGTTAAACTTGCAAACCCGCCCTGGGCAAAAGCCCTTAATAGATTTAGAGTTGAAGCAGAATGATTATATGCTTGTATCATTCTTAAAGGGTCTGGTTTTCTTGATTCTGTATTAAATTCATAGGAATTGATAATGTCACCTCGATAGCTAGGAAGTTTTTCACCGTCTTTTTCTTCAAAATCTGAACTTCTAGGTTTCGCAAATTGTCCTCCAATTCTTCCAAGTTTTACGACTGGCGTATTAGTGGCAAAAGTTAATACAACAGACATTTGTAGCAGCAATTTAAATGTATCTCTTATGGTATTCGGGTTGAGCTCATTAAAACTTTCTGCACAATCTCCGCCCTGTAAGTAGAATGACTCGCCTTTTTGAACTTTATAAATCTGAGATTTTAGAGATCTAGTTTCGCCTGCAAAAATTAAAGGAGGAAGTTTAGAAAGGTTATCAACTACACGATTTAACTGATGTTGATCATCATAAGTGGGCATTTGTTTTGCCTCAAATTTTTTCCAACTATCTGCAGACCATTTCATGAGGAGTGGATTATATTGTTAATTGTTGTAAATAAAAGAAATTATTAACTTTTAGCTTTAAACGGCCAAAGTTTTGGGAGCCTAAAAGGAGGTATCCCCTTTTCGAATTGTGAAACTTTAAAAGCATCGATAACTTTTTGCTTAGGATCACTATATTTATATTTTTCAGACTTAGAGCGTCCCATTTTTTTGATATTCACTAAAAGATCTACAGTTTTGATCAGGCCATCCTGTGATATATTATAACAGTATTTATCTAAGTCTAAAAAGTCATAAGATCCCTGGCTAATTTGCAACTCATTTTTATTACTTACAGAGTCAGAAGTTAATTTAATAATATTTTTTTTTGTATTAATGGAAAACTTTGAAGAAATTATTAAATTTTCAGCTCCTTCTAAGAAGCTATTAAAAGATTTATTAGAATTTAAGATTTTAAGATTAGGAAAATATTTACCATTTGAATAAAAAGGACTTTGAGAAGCATCCATATCATTGGTGAAGTAGTAATTTTCTACTGAGTAAAGATTGTTAATCTCTAATAATTGCTTTGAAAAAGAATTTACTCCAATGAATCTTAATAAGAATTTAAAAACAAAACTAGAGAGGCTACTTGGTATTAAAGTGAAGAAATTAGTAAAAAGCTTAAATATATAATTGGTTTGATTTGGTGATGAAATTATCAGATTACTATTTAAAAGATTAGATTTTAATAAATTTGCTAATTGAAAACATATACCTACATAAGATTTATTATTAATTTCTATAATTTTTGAAATTTGCTCTTTTTCAGTAATCTTTATCGATGTTGGGATTTTTATATTATCAATTAAATCTTCGCTTAAATTTAAATTTAACAATTTTTTTGCATATAATTTAATAATTTTCGGACTCTCTGAAATTAAAATTATTTTCTCCGATGAGGGAAATAAAATATTTAAATTATTTATTGATAAGTTTGTAAAAATTGAGGAGGAAAATTTATGTTGAATATTATCAATAGAAGCTAAATAGAATGATTTGGACGAATTAGTTGAAATTGAAATATCTGCTTTTTTGTTACTGATATTAACTGTTTTCACATTTCTATAAATTAAATCTTCACCAATAATAGGCTCTCTTAAAAATAATTTAGATTTATTAATTATTCCGAAGCTATTCATACTAATTTCATCTGATAAATCCAAATCAGAAAATGAATACGGCAATACTAAATGTGTTGAGTTAAAACTAGTTAAATCTCCAGATAATTCATATCCTGGCAAAGAAGCAATAATTGATGCTAGGAATTGACTATCAATTGAAACAATTTTTTTATTCATTTATTTATTCAACAGTAACAGATTTAGCCAAATTTCTTGGTTGATCAATGTCTGTACCTTGATTAAGAGCAAAATAATATGAAATCAATTGAAGTGGAATAGAATAAATAAAAGGTGTGTCAATAAAGTTTTCTTTTGGCAGTAAAGCATAATCCATCTCAGAGGATTTTACTTTGGAAGCATTTTGACTGGTTAGCATTAATACTTTGCCATTTCTAGCAAGTATTTCTTGAGCATTTGAGAGTGTTTTTTCTGAAAGTTGATTATTAGGATTTATGCAAATTGTGTAAGTTTTATTATCTATTAGAGCAATTGGTCCATGTTTCATTTCACCCCCTGGAAAACCCTCGCTATGCATATAAGAAATTTCTTTTAATTTCAAAGATCCCTCTAGTGCCAATGGAAATGAAATATTTCTACCAATGAAATAACAAGCATCGCAGTTTGATAACTTTTTGGATATTTTCTTAGCTATAGGAGTAAAATCTTTAATTATCTTATTTAGTTTATTAGGCAATTCTTTTAAGGTTTTTATATTAGAGTTAAATGTATTTGAATTAATTGCTTTAGTCATTTTACCAACTTCTAAAGCTAAATTAGCCAAACCAAGGATCTGACAAGTGAAAGCTTTAGTGGACGCCACTCCGACTTCCTTTAAAGCATATGTAGGTATTGTTATATCAGCCTCTCTAACCATACTGCTTTGCAGAGAATTGGTAATAACAATAGTTTTAAAATCATTTTTTTTTATATATTTTAGGGCCATTAATGTATCCATTGTTTCACCAGATTGGGAAATAAATACATACAAATTTTTATTTTTTTTATTTAACTTCTTATAACGTATTTCAGATGCTAATTCGCAAGAGGTATTTAAATTTGTAAAATTATTAAAGTAATATTCTCCTATTAGGCATGCATGGTATGCTGTTCCGCAACCCACAAAAATTATTTGATCAACATTAAATATGTTTTCAAATTTATTTTGAAAATCTATAAAAAACTCATTCCTATAATTTTCATGTGTTTTTTTTAATACTTCGGGTTGTTCATGAATTTCCTTAAGCATATAATGTTGAAATTTCCCTTTATCATAAGGGTTTTGATTAACAATATTGGGTTCAAAATTAATTTTTCTACTAGCTAAAATATTTGAATTATGAATTGCAATCATATCTCCGTCTTTAAGGTGATATACCTCTTTATTATAATTAGATAGAATTGAAGAGTCTGAGCAAATAAAGAAAGAGTCTTTATTTTTTGCCAATGACAAAGGACTACCCTCTTTTAAAAGATAAAAAGTCTTATTTCGTTTAATATAAATTACAAATGCATAGTTACCTTTTATTGTTTTTTTAAAAATTTTTAATGACTCATTCGTATCTTCATATTTGTTAAGTAAATAAGTTAAAAAGTAAAAACTAACTTCGGTGTCTGACTTTATATTATTTGGTATCTCATTGTATCGATCTTGTATTTGTTTATAATTTTCAATAATTCCATTACAAACAAGGGTGAGATCGTCATTAGCAAAAGGGTGTGCATTATTTTTACTAACAACCCCGTGAGTGGCCCAACGCGTATGACCAATTACTCCCTGAAACTTATTATCACTAATTCCTTTTGTTTTTTTTTCTAAAGCTGAAATCTTACCTACGCTTTTTATAGTTTTAATATTGGTATCGGAAAATAGCGAAATACCAGCTGAGTCGTAACCTCTATATTCTAGTTTTTTTAAAATTTCAATTGAGCTGCTTAATAAGTTTGATGAATTTAAAATACCTACAATTCCACACATGATTATTTGATTATGCGATTTTTATATATCTTCTGTTTCGCTCTTGAAATAGAAAAACTTTTTTTAGGGATATTTTTTGTAATAACTGATCCGGCAGCAATATATGAATTTGCACCTATCTCAACTGGCGCAACAATAGAAGTATTGGAACCAATAAAACTGTTGTTGCCTATTTTACAACTTAATTTATTTTTTCCATCATAGTTGCAGGTTATAGTGCCTGCGCCAATATTAGTGTTTTTACCTACAATTGTATCGCCGATATATGTTAAATGATTAGCCTTAACTCCTTTTGATAATTTAGACTTTTTAATTTCAACGAAATTACCAACTCTATTGCCTCCTTCAAGAATTGTACCTGGTCTTAATCGTGCAAAGGGGCCAATTATACAATTAGAGCCAATTTTTGCATCTTCGAGATATGAAAATGATCTAATTGTAGTGCCATTTTTTATAGAGACATTTTTTTTTATGACAACGTTGGGTTCGATGATTACACCTTTTTCTATTTTTGCGTTTTCTTCTATATAGACAGTTTCAGGATTATGAATAATAGCCCCTGCATTCATTATTTTATTTTTAATATGAATTTGAGAGAGTGTTTCCAATTCATTTAATTCACTAATTGTATTAACGCCTCTTATTTCAGTCTCTTTATTTATGTAGGCAAAAGTTCGCATATTTTTTTGTTTAGATATACTTACTAAATCTGTTAGATAAAATTCTTTCTTATTTATATTTCTTTTTATTAAGTCAATATTACTAATAGCTTTTTTAGAAATTAAAAATATACCAGTATTGACTAGGTTAATTTTTTTTTGAATTGCATTACAATCCTTATCTTCAATAATTTGATAAAAAGAATTTTTTTTAATTACAATTCTTCCATACCCCTCAGGATTATCAATAAATTGAGAAATGACACTAACATCATTTTTTTGTGAGATGCTCTTATTTAGAAAATTTTGAAGTATTTTATATTCAAAAATAGGTGTATCTGCTAGAAGAACTAAATAATAATCAAAGTTTTTATTTACTTTTGCAAATTGCTTTAACGCTCCTCCAGTGCCATCCAATGGATTCTGAATAAAAATATTTGGCTCGATATTTTCTAAATATTTTTCATTTTGAGAACTTGTAATGATGAATAATTTAGTAATTTTTTTAATTTTTTTGACAGCATTAATATTGTAATTAATAATTTGCTGGCCAGAAATTTCATGCATAAATTTTGGCTTATCAGAATTAAATCTATTACTTTTACCAGCTGAAAGAATAATGGCACAAATTTTCATAAAGTTGTAAAATTAAACCTATATAATCAAGATTCAGTACTAAAAATATATCTAATTATGTAAATTATGCCAATTATAGTAAAAAAAAATGAAACTATATCCCTACTAAGACTTATAAAACAAAAATTAAATTCTGAAGATTTGATTGTTCTTCCTACAGAAACTGTTTATGGCTTAGCAGGCTTAGGTACAAGTTTAAAAGCAGCAAAAAAAATATATTTTTTAAAAAAAAGACCACTTAGTAAAAAATTAATATTTCATTGCTCTGATCTATCCATGGTTAAAAAATACTTTTATGTTAATGATGAAATTGAGATATTATCAAAAAGGTTTTGGCCCGGACCCCTTACCCTTATTTTAAAAGCAAAATCAAAAAAGATACCTAAAAACCTAACAATAAAAGGGGAATGCGCCGTCAGAGTTCCAAATAATAAATTTACACAAAAAGTAATTAAACACTTAAATAAACCTTTGGTCATGCCCTCTGCAAACAGATATAAACAAATTAGCCCTGTTACACCTCAAATGGTTTTCGATCAGTTTATCGGTACTCAATTAATGATAATAGACGATGGTCATTGCAAAATTGGTATCGAGTCTACAATTTTAAAATTAGATAATTCAAATGTATCAATTCTTAGAAATGGTCAAATAACAAAAAAGCATATTTTAAAATTGATGCCCTATCTTAACTTTAATCATAACTTAACTAATCTAAGTTTTCCTGGTAGCGATAAGAAGCATTATTCTCCTAATAAAAAACTATTTTTAAACATAAAAAATAAAAAAAAATTATCTGCTTTTATTAATTTTGGTAAAAATAAAATTGGTCAATTTAAAAATTTAAGTGAAAGAAATAGTTTAAATGAAGCAGCTAGAAATTTATATCACTATATTTATTTAGCTGATATTAATAAAAAATTTAAAACTATAAGTATTGCGCCTATACCAAATGAAGGAATTGGTATAGCAATCAATGACAGATTAAAAAGAGCATCTTCTAAAAGATAAATTGATGAAATACCCCATTAAAACAAAAATTATAGAAAATAGACTTTTAGCATTTCCAAAGAATACCAAAGAAATTTCAAAACTAATGAGTTTCGCATTTAAAAATGGCATTAACGTTATCCCTTTAGGGGGAGAAACTAATAGAGTTGAAGGAACATCATCGACTATAAATAAAACTATTTATATAAATTTTAAAAATATGAATAAAGTTATTGATTTAGATGAAGATAATTTAATTATTACGGTCGAAAGTGGAGTGTTGTTACAAAAAGTACATGAAAAAGTATCTAAAAAAGGTCTCTTCTTTCCAGTAAATATCGCACCTAGTGGCCAATGTACCATTGGCGGCAATATTTCTACTAATGTAGGCGGACTTCAAACCTTAAGATATGGAAATATTGAAAATAATATCAATGGTTTAGAGGTAGTTTTAAGTGATGGAACAATTTTAAATTTACAAAGTAAATTAAAGAAAGATAACTTTGGACCCAAATTATGGAAAATATTTTGTGGTAGCGAAGGTATTTTTGGAATAATCACTAAAGCAAATTTAAAACTAATTCCTAAAAAAAAATATAAAACTACTTATTTAGTTGAGG
>Ga0222714_10006940_pt1 | contig 10465 bp, 9 predicted proteins | sample C33_3DmetaG_FD_165048 | JGI IMG/M metagenome (GOLD analysis project Ga0222714, IMG submission 165048) | Estuarine water microbial communities from San Francisco Bay, California, United States - C33_3D | ecosystem: Environmental > Aquatic > Marine > Unclassified | place: USA: California... | reverse complement strand
GCGGGCGCGTTGCGGATCGGGCAGTGCAGATCCACGGCGGCGCCGGCTACATGAGCGAGTATGCGGTCGAGCGGTTTTATCGCGACGTGCGCCTGTTCCGGATCTACGAAGGCACCAGCCAGATCCAGCAACTGGTGATCGCGCGCAACATGCTGCGCGAGGCGCAGGTCTGAGCGAAAAACCGATCGGCTCCGACACTGGTACCGATCGCGGGGCGCCTGGGCGAGGCGAGTCAACCAAGGATCGAACACGATGAGCGGACAAACATTTCATGGCGTCTTCCCGTATCTGGTGTCGCCGGTTCTAAGCGACGGCCAGATCGATGCGCCGGTGCTGGAGCGCCTGTGCGAGGACCTGATTGCCGCGGGCGTCCACGGGCTGGCTCCTCTCGGCTCCACGGGGGAGTTCGCGTACCTGAATGCGCAGCAGCGTCGCCGGGTCGTGGAGGTGGTGGTGTCGGTGGCGCGAGGCCGGGTTCCGGTCGTGGCCGGCGTGGCGGCGACCACGATTGTCGATGCGCAGGCGCAGGCGCGTGACTACGCGGCGCTCGGTTGTGACGGCATTCTGGCGATCATGGAAGCCTATTTCCCGATCGCCGACGACGGTGTCTACGCATACTTCAAGGCGATTGCTGATTCGGTCGATCTGCCGGTCGTGCTCTACACGAATCCAAATTTCCAGCGATCGGACCTGAGCCTGCCAGTGATCGAAAAGCTCAGCCATGTGCCGAACATCGGCTACATCAAGGACGCCTCGAGCAACACCGGTCGGCTGCTGTCGATCCTGAACCGGGTGGAGGGGCGCATGCAGGTGTTTGCCGCGTCCGCGCATGTGCCGACCTGCGTGATGATGCTCGGCGGCGTTGGCTGGATGGCCGGACCGGCTTGTGTCGCGCCGCGCCAGAGCGTGCAGTTGTACGAATTGTGCAAGCGTGGTGACTGGGCCGCTGCGATGCAGTTGCAGCGTCCGCTATGGGCGCTGAACCAGGCGTTCGCGAAATTCAATCTTGCGGCCTGCATCAAGGGCGGGCTGCAGTTGCAGGGCTATCCGGTCGGTGATCCGCTGGCACCTCAGGCACCCCTGACGCCACAGGGGCTGCAGGAAGTCGGGCAGATGCTGCGTTCGATCGGGGCATTGGCCTGATGCGGTGTTCGCCGGCCGAGGCCGACAGTGGAAATCTGGTGCGCTGAACCTGAACGCACCTTCGCAAGGAGACGCCAGCGATGGCTACAACAGATGACGTCATGCCGGTCGCGGTGGTGACCGGAGCTGCACGCGGTATCGGGCTGGCCAGCAGCCAGTGGTTTTTAGCCCGGGGTTACCGGGTCGCGATGATCGACACCGACGGTGCCGCGCTGTGCGAGGCGGCGACCGGACTCGGTGATGCATCACGCGTGCTGGCTATCGAGTGTGACGTCTCCGATGAGGCGCAAGTGGCTGCGATGGCGTCACAGGTGGCGCAGCAATTCGGGCGGATCGATGCGCTGGTCAATAACGCCGGCGTTGCGGTCTTCAAACCACTGCTCGAGACGACGTTTCAGGAATGGCGGCATGTGTTCGCCACCAACCTGGACGGCGCATTCCTGTGCACCCAGTTCTGCGCTCCAGTGATGCTGCGCAATGGCGGTGGCAGCATCGTCAACATTGCGTCGATCTCGGGACTGCGTGCGAGCAGTTTGCGGGTCGCCTATGGCACCAGCAAGGCCGCGTTGATCCACCTGACCAAGCAGCAGGCGATGGAACTTGGCAATCAGGGCATCCGCGTCAATGCGGTCTCGCCCGGGCCGGTGGACACCGCAATGGCCAAACTGGTGCATACGCCGGCGATCCGGGCGGACTATCACGACGCGATCCCGCTGAACCGCTACGGCACGCCGCAGGAAATCGCCGAGGCGATCGGCTTTCTTTGCAGTCCGGCGGCCAGTTACATCAACGGTCAGATGCTGGCTGCTGATGGCGGCTTTGATGCCGCTGGAATCGGGTTGCCGACGCTCCGGCGCTAGCGCAGGAAGCCGCAGTGGGGCGGTTGGCCGCGCAGTACAATGATGAACTATCGAAAAGGTTTGTCATGAACGCTCTGCGCAGCATTCGCGGTCTGATCCGCGTTCTTCCCGCCTTGCTAGTCGGGCTTGCGTTTGGTGCACTCGCTCCTGGCGAGGTCAGGGCAGCCGATACGGTACAAAGCCGTGCGAGCGCGCCGACCCGCGTGTCGATCGCCGATCTGGCTTCAGGCAAGCGCGACCGGCTCGAATTTTCTGACGCAACCTTCTCCGGCTGGATTCGCCGCGACGGCGAGATCTACCTGGAGGCTGATGTCGCGCACAACGGACTCTTGTGCGCGGACTACCAGGCCGGGGTTCGTTTCGGCGTCGGCGCCCCGGGATGCTCGAATGTGCAGTGGCTGTCCGAGGCGGTCTATGCGTCCCGGCGCATGCAGTGCAACAACGCAGGCCTGCGCCATGTGGGTGGGGCCACCGACGCCTCGCTGACGGCAATTTTTGACCGGATCACCTGCGCTGAGCGCATCATCCGGTGCAGCGGTGCGGGCTGTCGTTGAGTCCACTGGCTCGTGTATTCGCGGGCTGGGCGTCGGGGGCGACAAGCTGATGTCGGTTTTGAGCGAGTCCATGGCATTGCCACGCCGTCTGGCCGGTGTGGCTGCTCTGCTGCTGATGTTGAGCGGCTGCTTCGACGTCGATCAACAGCTCTCAGTTGACCAGACTCGCTTCAGCTACAACGCAGTTCTTCGCGTCGACGCAAAGCTCGCAGCAATGGCCGCGCAACGCGGCAAAGGGGATTTTTGCGACGAGTTCATTCCGCTCTCCGCGAAGATTCCCGAGCAGGTCGTACTGAGCAAGACGCAGTCGATCGAAGGCGGCAATCAGGTTTGTCGCGTCACGCTGCAAGGTCCGACGCTGGCCTTCGAGGCCATCAGCAGCAAGCAGGGCAAGGGTATCGGCGACATGGCGATCGAGCGCATCGACGAGCGCACGCTGAAGTTGACCAATGTGCTGCGAATGGACGAGAGGCTGGCGCAGGATCCGAAAATGCTGGATATGCTGCTGGCCGGGCGATTGATGAAATGGTCGATCACGGCACCGCGCATCCTTGACTCGAATGGCACGATTTCGGCCGACGGGAAGCGGGTCGACTGGGCGGTACCCGTGTCAGCCCTTTTTGCCGAGCCGCAAACCTTCGAGGCAGTGTTCGAATACGATCCGCCGCGGATTGCGCAAGTGCTCCGATCTGCGTTGCGACTGCTCGATTCCGTACTCGAGCGGATCGGTCTGGCCAGAAAGTAGTTGGTGCCGGCGCGGGTGGTGCTTCGACCAGCCGTTTAGCGGTCGTAGCCCGGATTGACCCGGTCCAGCTTGCGCAGCATCGCCGGCCATTCGAGCACGCCGAATGGGCGGCGGGTGCCGGGCAGGTAATTGTTCCAGGTGGCCTGGATCACGGGTTCTGGCACCTCGACCAGCTTCTGCCCGCACGCCTGCGTCAGCAACTGCGTGCGACAGACCAGCTCGAAACGATGCATTGCATTGAAGGCCTCCGCCACGGTACTGCAGGCAACCAGCAGACCATGGTTGCGTAGCATCAGGTAGGCGCCATCGCCGAGATCCTGGATCAGGGACTGTTTTTCGGTCTCGTCCAGAACCACCCCCTGGTAGTCGTGGTAGCGGGTATCGGCGAAGCGCATCGCGGTCTGAGTCAATGGCAGAACGCCGCATTCGAGAGCCGATACCGCCATGCCGGCTGCCGTGTGTGTGTGCGCGACGCAGCCTACATCCGGACGGGCCTGGTGGATGGCGCTATGGATCACATAGCCGGCGCGATTGACTCCGTAGCCGAGCTTGCCGAAATCCGGCGAAAACAGCACCTTGCCATCGATGTCGACCTTGATGAAGCAGGACGCCGTCATCTCGTCGTACAGCATGCCGTACGGATTGATCAGGAACGATTCCTCACCGGGCACTCGGACCGAAATATGATTGGCCGCCAGGTCTGACATGCCGTACAGGTCGAACAGCCGATAGCAGGCAGCCAGGTCGACTCGTGCCTGCCACTCCTCTGGGGAAACCTTGTCGCGCAGCGAGGGCAATGGAAAGACGGAGGTTTGGCTCATGAGTCGGATCTCCAGGGTCAGAATTGGATGCCGGTTTGACTCGCGACGAATCTGCGCTTCATCGGGTCTGAGATGTCGCGGATCAGTCGAGCGGGTTGCGCAGCGCATCGCCATCGCGGAAGCGGCGCAGGTTATCCAGAAAGATCTCGCCCACCGCCGCATACATGCCGGCGGTATGCCCTGCGGTATGCGGCGTGATCAGCACATTGGGCATGTCCCACAGCGGCGATTCGGTCGGCAGCGGCTCGGATTGCAACACGTCGAGATAGGCGCCGCCCAACTGGCCGGAGCGCAGCGCGGCGATCAAGTCCTGCTCGATAAGTACCTCGCCGCGTGCAATGTTGATCACGCGTGCCCCGTGCGGCAGCATCGCGATCCGGCGCGCATCGAGAAGGCCACGGCTTAGCGATGTCAGCGGGCAGGCGAGCAAGACCCAGTGGGCACGAGGCAGCGCTGCATCGATGGTGTCGAAGGAGTAGGTTTCGTCGACGGCACAGTCTGGTGCGTTACCGCGACGCACACCAAGTACCGGCATGCCGATCGCGCGCAGCAACCTGGCGATTTCACGGCCGATCGCTCCGAGGCCGACGACCAGCGCCGTCTGGTCCTTCAGATCGACCGGGGCGCGTGCGCCGAGCAAAGGTTCCCAGGCGTGTCTGCGTTGCGACTCAAGCAACTCGGGCATGCGCCTTGCAAGCATCAACATTCCGGTGAGGGCCATCTGCGCGACCGGTCCGGAATTGGCGCCGGTTGAGGTGCAGACCTGGACGCCACGGGCACGCATCTCGGCATAGATCGGACGATCCGCTCCGGACGCCGACATCTGGATCAGCGCCAGATGTGGCGAGGCGCGGATGATTTCGTAAAAGCGCAGCAGGGTCGGAGCGAGCTGAGTCTTTCCCGATCTTCCGGTGACGTCCCGGCTCAAAAAGGCAATGTCGGTGTCGTAGCTGCCGTCCGGGTTGGGCTGCTGCTCCAGCGTGATCAATCGATACGGCCGCGCGGCGAGCAAGTCTGCGATCTGCTCGCCGAAGGTGTCGGCAGCCTGTTGCGAGACGAGGATCGTCAACGGACGGTCAGCCATCGGGGAGGGGGCAAGGTTCATGGATCGGGCACGGTGTGGTTCGTGCAATGCATCGGCATGTGAAGCCGTAGGATACAGTTTGGTCGTGGGGCGAACTGCGACGGACCTTGTTCTCGTTCCGACGCACGAGCCGCCCGGAAAGACGGTACGCCGTTGCTGCCATGGATGACCTGAGTGATGGATCAGAAGACCTTTGATTATGTGATTGTCGGTGCCGGTGCCGCCGGTGCAATTCTTGCGGACCGCCTTAGCGAGGATGGCCGTCATAGCGTCTGCCTGCTCGAGGCGGGTGGTTCGGATCGGCATCCGTGGCTGCATATCCCGGCTGGCTTCATTAAGGTGATCTTTGATCCGGACAAGGCTTGGACCTTCAGTTCGCAGGCCACCGAGTGGACTGGCGGGCGGCGCATCCCGCTGCCGCAGGGAAAAACGCTGGGCGGGTCCACGTCAATCAACGGGATGGTCTACAACCGCGGTCAGCGCGAGGACTTCGACGGCTGGGCGGCGATGGGCAATCCCGGCTGGGGCTACGACGATGTGTTGCCGTACTTCAAGCGCAATGAGCGTTATGCGGGCGGCGACGCGCGCGTGCGCGGCCGCGATGGTCGGATGCCGGTCACGGACATGCCATGGTTTCATCCGCTGTGCGAGCGTTTCATTGCCGGGGCGCAGCAGTTCGGCATGCCGCGGACCGTCGACTACAACGGCGAATCGCAGGCCGGCGTCGGGTATTTTCAGCGCACCATCGAGGGTCGCTGGCGCACCAGCACGGGCAATACGTATCTGAAGGCAGCGCGCGGGCGTCCGAACCTGCAGGTGATCACGCATGCGCACGCGACGCAGGTGTTGCTCGAGGGCAAGCGTGCGGTTGGCGTGCGCTACGCGCCGGGCGGTGTGCTGGCCGGGCAGCGTGAAGTGCGAGCCCGGCGCGAGGTGGTTCTCAGCTGCGGCGCGGCGAACACCCCAAAGCTGCTGCAGCTGTCCGGCATCGGCGATCCGGAGTTTTTGAGCGCTCTTGGCATCGCGGTTGCGCATGCGTTGCCAGGAGTCGGGGAAAACCTCAGCGATCACTACTCGGTGAGGCTGGTGGCCCGCGTCAAGGGCATCTCGACGATCAATGAGCTGTCAAAAGCGCCCGGTCTGTGGGGGCAGGTGCTGTCCTGGCTGACTGGTCGCCCGAGCATGATCGCAGTCAGTCCGTCGCTGGTGCACTGGTTCTGGCAGTCGCGCCCCGGGCTGGATCGTCCCGACCTGCAGGGCGTGTTTGCGCCGGCAAGCTTTCGGGAGGGCTACGTCGGCGTGCTCGATGCCTTTCCGGGCATGACTGCTGGCGTCTGGCAGCATCGGCCGCTGAGCCGCGGGTATGTCCGGATTGCATCGGCCGATCCGTTCGCCGATCCGCTGATTCAGCCGAACTATCTGGCCGATGAGGTCGATCGTCAGGCCCTGGTTGGAGGGATTCGGGTCGCACGTGAGCTGCTGCGTACGCCGGCGCTGGCCGATGTGCTGGTCGGCGAGAGTCTGCCCGGACCTCAGGCGCAGACCGACGATGAGTTGCTCGATTTTGCGCGACGCTTCGGTGTGTCGGCTTACCACCTGAACGGCACGGCACGGATGGGGCCGGCTAGTGATCAGGGGGCAGTTGTCGATGCGCAGCTACGGGTTCATGGGCTGGACGGACTGCGGGTTGCCGATGCGTCAGTCATGCCTTCGATCACGTCGGCCAACACCAGTGCGGCGACGATGATGATCGGCGAGAAGGCGGCTGACCTGTTGCTGGGGCGACGCGACTAAACGGGCGGTGGCGCCTCCGGCACGAATCGAACGTGCGACCCTCCCCTTAGGAGGGGGATGCTCTATCCACTGAGCTACGGAGGCGGTGCCTCGGATTCTAACCGAGGCTCGCAGCGCTTTTGCCGCGCTTCATCGTCCGGGCACCTTGTCGGATGTTTCCAGGGACCACAGCCGCGCAAGTAGGTCGCGAGCGGCGCTCTCGCCAAGCACCGGTGCGACCAGTTCGAGGTACTTGTCGTCCAGATCGGTGTCGGACAGCGGCAACTCCGGATCCCCTTTGCGCGCGGGTTGCAGGTAGGTGTCGCTGCGCCCGTCGGTGGTTTGCAGCGTCACGCGCGCAGCCCGCTGGGCCGGGAAGCTGGCGTCCAGTTCCGGGTCCACCGCCAGATCGATGCGTTGCATCAACTCGCGAGTCTGCGGATCGTTCATCAGCGCAGGCTCGAAAGCTGCCAGTCGCACACTGCCGTGACGCAGCGCCGTGGCGACCACGTACTTCAGGCTAAAGCGTGCCTCGGCGGCACTGGTCGGATGCTCGATCCCGGCAACGTCCAGCGCCGGGCTGTAGGTACCGACCTGCACGCGCGCGATCTGCCCGGCGGCCACGCCGAGCCGGCGCTGAAGTTCCTGGGCGGCATCGATCGCGGCGAAGGTGTGGCCGCAGCAGGCGTGATTCTTGAAGGTCATTTGCGTGATGTGAAAGTCGCGCCCAAGCGTCTCGACCGCCTTGTGCCAGTCTGGCCCGTCGCTCATCGCTCGTCCGAAGCCCGCATCGCCTTCGATGACATCCAGCGAGCCGGTGACGCCCTCGCGCGCTGCCTGTGCGGCAAGCAGTCCGGCCTCGGCTGCATGGCCCGAGTGCAGGGGCTTGGACATCGAATCGATCCTAAACGCCTGTTGCAGACCGGCGGCGAAGGTCGCACAGGTCGCCAGCGCATGCGCGAAGCGGGTAGCGTCCAGTTGGTACAACTCCGCGCAGGCAGCGGCCGCGCCGAAGGTGCCGACCGTGCCGGTGTTGTGCCAGAAGCGGTAGTGCGCCCGGCCCATCGCCGCGCCAATGCGGGTGGAGATCTCGTATCCGACAATGACCGCGCGCAGGAACTGCTCGCCGCTGGCTCCGAGATCCTGCGCCGCGGCCAGCGCGGCCGCGATGGTTGGTGCGCCCGGGTGAAAGATGCCGAACTTGAAAATATCGTCGACTTCCACCGTGTGCGCAGCGCTGCCGTTGATCAGTGCCGCGGTGCGTGCGGTGGCAGCGCGTCCGAGCATCAAGCGTGCACCGCCCCGGTCGAGATCTTCGGCGCGGGCTTTTTCCAACAGCGTGGCAGGCGCAACCACAGCGCCTGGCACGACGGCTGCGGTCCAGTCGATGACTGCTCGCTTGGCGTGATGCAGAACCTGCGCAGGGATCGCTTGGTCACGAAAATCGGTGGCGAAGCGGGCGTATTGCTCGACGACGTACATGGTCTGTCTCCGTGCTTGTCAGTTTTTGTACGACGGATCGATGCGATCGGCCATTCGCCGCATCGCCGGCCACTCGAGCACGCCATAGGGGCGGCGGGTGCCCGGCCGGTACATGTGGTTGGTCTTTTCGATGATGTCCTGCGGCGGGATCACGATCTTGTCGTTGCAGGCCATCGCCATGAGTTGCGAGCGGCAGGAGCGCTCCAGCCGATACATGTTGTTGAAGGCCTCACCCACCGAACGCCCGACAGTGAGCAGACCATGGTTGCGCAGGATCATCGCCTCGCAATTCCCCATGTTGGCCAGCAGGCGTTCCTGCTCCTCGAGGCCCAGCACCACGCCTTCATAGTCATGGTAGGCGACTTTGTCGAAGCGCATCGCCGTCTGCGTCATCGGCAGCAAGCCCTTGTCCAGAGCCGACACGGCCATGCCGGCAAGCGAATGGGTGTGCACGATCGCGGCGACTTCGGGGCGGGCCGCATGGATCGCGCTGTGAATCACGTAGCCGGCCGGATTGAACTTGTAGCCGAGTCCGGCAGGGAAATCAGGCGAGAACAGCACCTTGCCGTTGATGTCGACCTTGATCAGCGACGACGCGGTGATCTCGTCGTAGGTCATGCCGAACGGATTGAGCAGATACTCCTCGGTGCCTGGGATACGCACCGAGATGTGGTTGTAGATCAGATCGTGCATGTCGAAGTGATGTACCAGCCGGTACGCGCAGGCGCAATCAACCCGCGCCTGCCATTCCTGCGCACTGACCTGGCCCTTCAGGCTCGGCAGCTCCAGCGGCGGATAGTCGGTGTCCGGATCCAGCGTCGGATAGTCGTTGCGCAGATCGACGATGTGCGGCGAGGAGCCGGACGCGTGGGCAGAGGCTGGGTTGCTGGACATGGAAGCTCCGTGCTGGGGTCGGTTCGCCGCATGCCACGGCATCGAAGGGACCGGAGTTTAGATTCTCGTGGCGCTGGCGTCCATGCGAGCCGGGCTGCGGCTGGTCTGCGACCGGCTCGTCTGGCGGAACGCCGTGCGCCGCCTACCTGGCTGGCATCAGGATCTTGCCGAGCGCCAGCGGCGCAATTGCCAGCAGGCCAAGAATGGGACCTGGAAGCAGGATCAGGCCGATCGCACTACCGAGGGTGTCGACCGCGGGCGCGACGATCGCGATCGCGATCACGGTAATCAGGAAGCCGATGCTGTTCTGCAGGGCCAGTGCGCTGCCGATCAGTTCAGGCGGACAGGCGCGTGCCGACAGCGCAGAAAATTGCGGCGAGTCGGCGGGGACGGTCAGACCCCAGAACAGCAGCATCGCCAGGGCCAGCGGCAGCGGCGCCGAGCCCAGCCACGGCGACAGTGCACACATGGCGCCCGATCCGGCCAGCGCGAAGGCGGCGATTCTTGCGCCTCCGATTCGGGCCGAGAGCAGGCCGCCGAGCACGCAGCCAACTGCCCCGGCACCGATGATCGCGAACGACCAGCCCGCGACCGCCTGTGCCGGTACCAGCGCGGCGAGCAGCATCGGGACCACCGCCCAGAACGCATAGAGCTCCCACATGTGACCGAAATAGCCGAACGCCGAGGCCCTGAACGCTGGAACCTTGAAAGCCAGCAGCACCGAACCCCAGCCCGGTTTGCGCTTGCTTGACGGCGCGGGCAGATGCGGTCCGTCGCCGAGGCGAAAGATGATTGCAGCGCCGAGCAGCGCGAGCAGCGAGCTGGTCAGGACCACGCCCTGCCAGCTTAGTCCGGCGCCGATGACGCGGATGCCGTGCGGCAGCGCGGTGCCCAGAGTGAGCATGCCGACCAGCCAGCCCAGCACTTCGCCGGCGCGTTGCGGCGCCCAGCCGACCACCAGCTTCATGCCAAGCGGATAAATGCCGGCCAGAGAAATGCCGGTCAAAAAGCGCCAGACCAGTGCGGTGGCCAGTCCGTCGGACAACAGCGCGAATCCGGCGTTGCTTACCGCGCCGAACAGCGCGCAGGCAGCCACGATGCGACTGGCA
>Ga0222714_10006939_pt1 | contig 10465 bp, 9 predicted proteins | sample C33_3DmetaG_FD_165048 | JGI IMG/M metagenome (GOLD analysis project Ga0222714, IMG submission 165048) | Estuarine water microbial communities from San Francisco Bay, California, United States - C33_3D | ecosystem: Environmental > Aquatic > Marine > Unclassified | place: USA: California... | reverse complement strand
TCGTGTGGTGAGGGCGCTTGAAGTCATCGAAGGTTCGGGTCAATTGTTTTCATCATTCGGCGGTGGTCTCGAGGAGTATCCCGAAACAGACGTCCACCAAGTCGGGCTTCGTTGGCCAAGAGAGGTTCTCGCCAGGCGTATCGAGCAACGTGTTCACCACATGATGGAGAACGGTTTTCTCCAAGAAGTTGAGGACGTTCTGAGTCGTCAGCCATCACGAACAGCTCGGCAGGCGCTCGGTTACAAAGAACTCATTGAGCATCTTGAGGGCCAGTGCTCGCTCGATGAGGCGGTAGAGATGACGATCACACGCACCCGTCAATTTGCGGTGAAGCAAGAGCGATGGTTTCGTCGAGACCCGCGGATTCAATGGGTCGATATCGAGAGTGATCCTGTTGGTGAGGTTGCGCCAGTCATCATGAACCGACTGCCGTAGTGTTGGGGGAGTAATGGACATCAAGCTGACCCATCACCACGGACTTGGCAACGTATTCCTCGTCGCTGACACCCGACAGGTTGTTGATGGTGTCGCGCTCGGTGACATGGCAATTGACTGGGTGAAGGGCGCAATGACGTGGTGTGACCCCGTCAGCGGAGTCGGGGCAGACGGTCTGCTCCTCCTCGGCGGAACTGGGCCCGAGATGACAATGCGCCTCATTAACGCCGATGGCTCAGATGCTGAAATGAGCGGTAACGGCATTCGATGTCTCGTTCAGGCTGGTTTTCTCGCCGAGAATGCTCAATTTTCTTCAGTCAACGTGTCAACTGCGGCTGGCACTCGCGTTGTTGATCTCGTTGAAAAAGTTGACGACCAAACCGTCAAGTTGTCGGTGTCGATGGGTCTCGTGTCGCCGCTTGACGAACCCGAACATTGGGATCGACTCGAATGTCACCCCGATCGGCCGGTACGTCACCTCTCACTCGGTAATCCGCATTCGGTTGTCGGAGTGGATGACGTTGATGCAGTTGATCTCATCGACCTCGGTCAACGAGTGCCACACATCAATCTAGAAATTGTTGCTCCCGGGCCTGAACCCGATGCAATCACCATGCGGGTCCACGAACGCGGCGTTGGAATCACCCAAGCGTGCGGCACTGGGGCTTGCGCTGCAGCCGAGGCTGCACTGACCTGGGGCCTTGTTGCACAAAGTGCTGAATCGGTCACGGTGCATATGCCAGGCGGCGATGCACTCGTACGAGTGAACCGCGACACCACGGAGGCAATTCTCACCGGACCAGCGGTGTTTATCGGTGACGTCATGGTGCATCTGTGAGCAATCCGTACGGCGAGGCGCTCGGGTCGACACTGATCGACCGCACCTTCCGAGAGAAAATTGTGCTTGTTGGCGTGACACTGCCGGGTGCAACTGAGGAGGACACCGAAGCCGGTCTCGATGAACTCGAACTTCTCGTCGATACCGCTGGTGCTGATGTCGTTGCACGTATGACCCAGCGACGAACTGCACCCGATCACACATGGTTTATCGGTCAGGGGAAAGCTCAAGAACTGAAGTCGCTTTGTCTCGCTGTTGATGCTGACACGGTGGTCTTCGACAATGAACTCCACCCCGCTCAGCAGTTCCAACTTGAGAAGTTGCTCGGACGAACAGCAATTGATCGAACTGCCGTCATTCTTGACATCTTCGGCCAGAACGCTCGAACCCCTGAAGGGAAGGCTCAAGTTGAGCTCGCTCTGATGCGGTATCGACTACCTCGGCTTCGTCGTGGAAAGGGAGCCAATCTGTCGCAGCAGCGCGGCGGTGTTGGTGCTCGTTTTGGTGGTGGAGAAACAAAACTCGAAACCGACCGTCGACAGATCAATCGGCGCATTAGTGCATTAGAGGCCGAACTGCGGCAACTCGCTGAGACCCGCTCGCTACAGCGAAAGCGTCGTGACCGGAGTGGTCTTGCCGAGGTCACCATCGTTGGCTACACCAATGCGGGCAAATCGACTCTGCTCAATCGGCTGACCGACGCGGGGGTGTTGGCACAAGACCGTTTGTTTGCCACCCTTGACCCGACTACCCGTCGACTGGCGTTGCCTGGCGGTGAACCCGTTTTGCTTACCGACACGGTTGGGTTTGTGCGCCGACTTCCGCATGGTTTGATCGAAGCGTTTAAGGGCACCCTCGAAACTGCTGTCACTGCCGACCTGCTCGTTCACGTTGTTGATTCGTCGGCCGCGGACCCAGATGGTCAGATTGCGGCCGTGCGAGAGGTGCTGTTGGAAATCTCGGCTGATGGCGTCCCCGAATTTATTGTCTTCAATAAGTCGGATGTCGCCGAAGATGTTGCGAATGATCTCCTTGCCGACTACCCGGGCTCGGTGGCGGTGAGTGCCGTGACCGGTGAGGGTATTGACCACATGTTGGCCACGCTTGGTGATCGTTTGCGATCGCTCGACACCGTAGTCGAACTGATGGTTCCGTGGGAGCGAGGCGATGTCATTGCGTCAATTCACCGTGAGGGTCAAGTTGTGTCAACTGTAGAAGGCGAGCGAGGAATGACGATCCGGGCTCGGCTCTCTGAGGCGTCAACCGGCCGTCTCGAAGAATGGTTGGTTTCGCCATCGTCACCGACTGAAGATGATCGCAATGATCAACGAACGATCAGTCAGAATGGGTTGGTGCCACCTACGAAAACCGTCGTTGAGGATGCCGATGACGCCTGAGCCGTTCGTTCCACCGCCGTACCCGTACGACCGGCTTGACCGGCTTGCGCCGATCGGAGCTCATCACGAGGGAGGAGTTGTTGACCTTTCGATCGGAACGCCGTTTGATCCGCCTCCGCCGTCGGTCATTGCGGCATTCGGTGCGTCGGGGGCTGAGCGCGGTTACCCAGCCTCGATCGGCTCGGTATCACTCCGCGAAGCGATATCGGCCTGGATTGACCGTCGCTTTTCACTCGATGTTCCAACGTCGGCAATTGCAGCATGCATTGGCACAAAGGAGTTTGTCGGGACTCTTCCTCAGTGGATGCGGCTCCGGAACCCCGATCGAGACACGGTGCTGTATCCGGCGATTTCATATCCAACGTATGCAATGGGAGCGACCCTTGCGGGGTGTCGTGCTGTACCGATTCCTGTCGATTCGTCTGGAACATTGCAACTGTCTGCGGTTGATCAGAGCGATATCGAACGTGCGCTACTGCTGTGGGTGAATTCTCCGTCAAACCCGAGCGGTCAACTCGATGATCTCGATGCGGCAGCAATGTGGGGACGCGCTCATGGAATTCCAGTGTTCTCTGATGAGTGTTACGTCGAGTTCACCTGGGACGGTCCGCGGCGCACAATTCTTGAGAGCGGATTGAGTGGGGTCGTTGCGGTGCACTCACTGTCGAAGCGCTCGAACCTTGCCGGGGCGCGCGTCGGGTTTTACGCAGGTGACCCGGACATCGTTGGATATCTCAGCGAGGTACGCAAGCACGTCGGAATGATGGTTCCTGGGCCTGCACAGGCTGCAGGAATTGCAGCCCTGGCTGACGATGAGCATGTCGAGTTACAGCGCAAGCGTTATTACGAGCGGCTCACGTTGATGGCTGAGGTGCTTTCAGGATGGGCAGAATGTGAAGTCCCGCTGCCGCAGGGCGGCTTTTATCTGTGGGCGCCGGTCGGCGACGCGTGGGCGTTCGTGGAGCGATTGATGTCAGACGGTGGTGCATTGGTGAGCCCTGGAGAGTTCTACGGCGACGATGGTGCCGGATTTGTTCGGGTGGCGGTCGTGCAGCCAACGGAACGCATCAAACTGGTGGCCGATCGGCTCGCCGGGTCTCATCTGTGAGCACACCAGCATCAACTTCCCGTTCTCGTTGGGATGTGTTGTTGATAGTTGCGGCTGGGGCCATGATCGCCTGTGCAGTGTTGTCGGTAGTGCTCGCGGGTCGCGACGCAGATGCCGCTGATGAGTCTGCCGTGAGAGTGGTGAGTGGCTGTGAATCAGTCGTCGGCATACCTTCCGCCGGTCGTTACCTTGTCAGTATCGAGGTGCGCGGGCCCTCTTTATCGACAGATCAGGCCTGCCGAGAAATTCCGGCTGGGCTGCGGCAGGGAGTGCTGAGCTCGGTGCGAGTGCTCTCGCAGGCAGGAGCCGAAGCAGTGCTACCGGTGTCAGATGTGAATGCCAGCCGGTTGGTAGATGGTGGCCAGCGCGGGTCACTGGGCGTTATCGAGGTTGACGCGGCAGGGGAGTTCGTCATCGCCGTAGAGGCAACCGGAGATGTGGTTGCGACATTTGGGTCGGACCCATCGGCACTGCGTACAAACGGCTGGTGGTGGGGAGTTGGTTGGCTGTTCGGTGCGGTGATTGCGGGCCTAATGGTCATACGCCCGAAGTCGAGATCTCGCCGCCACGATGGCTCTAGCCAATGGGCGGCTCCATCGATATCTGACCGCATCGGCTGACGTCAGGGTCAGAGTCGTCGCATGACAGTGACGACCCGGCCAAAGATCGACACTTCATTTGCGGGGAACTCCATCTCGCTCATCGTGCTATTCGCTGGGATGAGAACGATGTTTGTTCCGCGCTGCTGGTACGTCTTAACAGTCGCTTCGTCGCCGGGAATTCCTGCGACGACAATGTCGCCATTCTTTGCTGAGGTTTGTTGCACCGCAATGATGAAGTCACCGTCGAGGATGCCGAGTTCGATCATCGAATCACCGCGAACTCTCAGCATGAACAATTCACCATCGCCGGCAAAGTCGAGAGGGATTGGGTGAACTTCCTCAACGTTTTCTTGCGCGAGCACATCAGTGCCAGCCGCTACATCGCCAATGAGAGGAACATGCCGCATTGGTCGACGTTCCATTGCGACACCTGATGACGGATCCCAGGTGACTTCGATTGCTCGAGGTTTGGTGGGGTCGCGGCGCAAGAAGCCCAATTTGGTGAGGGAGTTGAGATGGGTATGAACCGTTGATGGGGAAGTGAGGCCAATTGCCTCGCCGATCTCACGAACCGACGGTGGATAACCGTGGTCTTGGATTTGAGCCTCGATGAACTCGAGAATTTGCCGCTGGCGAGCTGTGATGCCTTTTCCGGTCATGCTCTTCATCGTACAGGCGTTCGATGGGCGAGTCAAACACCTGTTCGTCGAACAAATGTTTGCTTTTGGGGTTGACACGAACAGATGTTCGTATACAATAATCATCGAACAAGTGTTCGAGAAGTGTTCTCACGACATTTTGAACAACACGAAGTTGAGGCCAATACGTCACTGTTACACCCCTTGTTTACAGTGCGACGTATCGGCAGTTCGAGGTTCCAAGGAGTTACGACATGAGTACATTTGCAATCCCCACAACTGATCTCACGGTTCGCCGCCACACCGCTCAGATGGCGCTTCCAGTTCGTCGCCCAACAGCGGCGACCTACCGTCGCCGGCGCCTGGTCGTTGGCGGCATTTGTGCCTTCCTCGCGGTAGCGAGTGGGCTCGCAGTGAACGAGGTGCTCGCCGGTGCAAGCGGTGTGACCGCCTCTGCCGCTCCCGCCGGCGCAGCACCCGTTCGCTCAACCGTTACTGCGCAACCAGGTGACACGCTGTGGGCGATTGCTCGAGTGCATCACGGCGAGGTTGATATTGACCGGTACCTTGACCGGCTCATCACCTTGAACGGCGGAACCTCCATCCAGGTGGGCCAGGCCGTCGTTCTTCCTTGAGTGTGGTCTCCCTGCGCTCGTCAGGAGCGAGGTCTTAAATCTCCGATGCGTTCCCCTGCGCAGAGGCGGGGATACGACGGTGGCTTGTCTAAATGAATTCCTTTGTGAAGCTGTGATCCAGCCCCTCTCCTCAACGTAGTTGCCCTCATCAAGTGGCGAAGTGTGACTACTCTGTGTGCGTGCGTTGCCCAACCTGTCAGACCGATGACACGCGTGTCGCAGATTCACGTATGGCCGAGAACGGTTCGTCGATCCGTCGTCGCCGCCATTGCAGTGGCTGTGGCTACAGGTTCACTACGTTTGAACGGGTAGAAGAAGTTGCACTCACTGTGGTGAAGTCCTGCGGCAAACACGAACCGTTCGATCGCTCAAAGGTGGAAAGTGGGATATCGGCCGCTGCCAAGGGCAGAGGGATCAGCGACGATGCGATCTCGGCGATGGCGAGCGACGTTGAAGAAGCTGTTCGTGTGTCTGGGTCGGTAGTCCCGGCAACGCAAATTGGTGTTGCGGTTCTTGAGCAACTTCGTATCGTCGATGAGGTTGCGTATCTCCGTTTTGCCTCGGTGTATAAAGAATTCGATGGAGCGGCAGATTTTCACCGCGAGATCGAATTGCTTACGAAGCAACCTCGGAACGCCGAGTCCATCTCGTAAAGAGGCAATCGCCGTCACTGACTGCGTGCTGCATGTTGAATTTCCGCGTGAGCTCCACGCTTGACTCGATCATTCGCCGGCCTGTTCCGCCTACGAGTTGTGGAGACAGGGTGAGATTGACCACGTCGATGAGGTCGTGTTCGTGAAGCGTTGCGTTCAGCATGGGGCCACCCTCAAGTTGGATGAATCCATCTTGAGGAACGAACTTCTGAAGTTGATCGGCAGCGAGCCTGATATCCACCGAGGTCTGGCCTGCTCGTATCGCCCGGATGTTGCTGGGCAGGTCCGCGGCCTCGTGGGTGATGACGATTGCCTGACCCGACGTAAATAACGGACCATCCCAATTGAGCCTGCACGAGTTCGTCACAACGGCGACGGTGAGGTCGGGTCGTGAGGGCGTGCCATATCCCTCGCTTCGAACTGTTCCGGCTGCAACAAGCACGCATCTCGAATGTGTGCGAAGGGTCGACAGCACGAGTCGGTCAGCGCTACTCGAAAGACCCCCGGAAAGACCGTCAAGAGAAATCGAGCCGTCGAGCGAGGCGACCATGCAGAGTTCGATTGGGGCACGGCCGTCGGGGAGTCGTTGTCGAGGCATCGCGTACAGCGCTGCAACTTCTGCGTCGTCGAGATGAGCGAACTCTGCGTCCACGAGTCCAGCATGGCAGCAGATGTGTTCATTTTTGGGTTATCCCCGCAATGTCCCCAGAACTTTTCACGTCATCCACAACTTTTCTGAGTTGTCCACTATCTATCCACAGGGTGGTGTATCTAGGGTTGAGAAGGTTCGCAGCACCGGTGCGCGGAGGACTGTGTTGGGGGTCAATTGTTCCTCCAACGTGGGGTGAAATTCCCTGAACCTGCGCACCGGTGCTGAGTCCAAAACGCAGTGATCAGCGAATTTTTTCGACTTTCTTTGAGTGGTCGTTGACATAGGGCTAATTACAGTGATGTAATTGCAGACCACCTCGAAACACAACCTGTTGTGTTCAGGGTGATTTGAAAAGCGAGTGTTACCCAAGATCTAGTGTCGGGAAGCGAAAGTGACTTCGACAGATCGGAGAGCAAGCTCACACCTCACAAGATGTGGTAGCTCTGACGGCAAGATCAGCGGGTGGGCGATGAGTGGTAGAGGACAAGGGAGAACAACATGTCATTGGCATCAGAGAACACAACAGAACTAGCGGCACCTGATGGCACTATTGGCATCTCCCGTCTATTTACCTCCCCAGGGGTAAATCCCTATGACGAAGTGGTCTGGGAGCGTCGTGACGCCCGAATCACTAACTGGAAAGATGGCAGCGTTGCATTTGAACAACTTGACGTCGAGTTCCCAACGACATGGTCAGTCAACGCAACAAACATTGTTGCTCAGAAGTACTTCAGAGGAACGCTTGGCACTCCAGAGCGGGAGTCATCGCTTCGTCAAGTCATTGAACGTGTAGTCCGCACGATCACTACCTGGGGTCGCGAAGGTGGCTATTTCGCCGACGACGCAGAAGAAGACGCTTTCGCTGATGAACTCCGCTACATCCTCGTCACCCAGCGAGCAGCCTTCAACAGCCCTGTGTGGTTCAACATTGGTGTGCCGGGCGTTCGCCAGCAAGCCAGTGCGTGCTTCATCTTGTCAGTCGACGACACGATGAACTCCATTCTCAACTGGTATCGAGAAGAGGGTGTCATCTTTAAAGGTGGCTCAGGCTCAGGCGTCAACCTCTCAAGAATCCGTTCGAGTGCAGAACTTCTCGAAGGTGGCGGAACAGCATCTGGACCGGTGAGCTTCATGCGCGGAGCCGATGCATCTGCAGGAACTATCAAGTCCGGTGGAAAGACCCGTCGTGCCGCCAAGATGGCAATCCTCAACGTTGAGCACCCAGACGTCGAAGAGTTCATCTGGTGCAAGGTGAAAGAAGAGCGCAAGGCACGAGTTCTTCGTGATGCCGGCTTTGACATGGATCTCGACGGTGCCGACTCATTCTCCATTCAGTACCAGAACGCGAACAACTCGGTTCGCGTCTCTGATGAGTTCATGCAGGCCGTTGTTGACGACGCTGACTGGAGTCTCGTCGGGGTAGTGACCGGCAAGGTCATCAAGACGATGAAGGCCCGCGACATGTGGCGCCAAATTGCCGAAGCAGCATGGGAGTGCGCTGACCCAGGCCTCCAGTTCGACACCACGATCAACCGCTGGCATACCGCAGCGGCAACTGACCGCATCAATGGTTCGAACCCATGCTCGGAGTACATGCATATCGACAATTCGGCATGCAACCTTGCGTCAATCAACTTGCTGAAGTACCTCGATTCCGATGGCACTTTTGATGTCGATGCATATCGCCACACGGTCGAGGTGATCTTCACCGCTCAAGAAATTCTCGTCGGTCGAGCCGACTACCCGACCGAGCCAATCGCTGAAAATAGCCGTCGCTTCCGCCAACTCGGAATCGGTTACGCAAACCTTGGAGCGCTTCTCATGGCTCTCGGGTTCGCGTACGACTCTCCAGAGGGCCGGGCATGGGCAGCTGCGCTGACCTCACTCATGACCGGACACGCGTATGCAACAAGCGCCCGCACAGCGGCTCGACTTGGAGCTTTCGAAGGGTATGCCGAGAACGCAGAGCATATGAACCGAGTACTCGGTATGCATCGCGACGCAAGTTACGAGATCGACATGGAAGATGTCGTTCCTCGTGAGCTTGTCGCTGCTGGCCAGGCGTCATGGGAAGCCGCAGTGCGTGATGGAGCGGCCAACGGCGTTCGTAACTCCCAAGCATCAGTGCTCGCTCCAACCGGAACCATCGGCCTCATGATGGATTGCGACACCACAGGCATCGAGCCTGATCTCGGCCTTGTCAAGATGAAGAAGCTCGTCGGCGGTGGAACCATGCAGATCGTCAACCAGACGATTCCACGTGCACTCAGCCGTCTCGGTTACACCGATCAACAGGTCGATGACATCATCGCCTACATCGATGAGAACAAGTCGATTTTGGGAGCACCGCACTTGAGTGCAGACCACCTTTCGGTGTTTGCCTGCTCGATGGGTGACAACACCATCCACTACGAGGGTCACGTGCGCATGATGGGAGCGGTGCAGCCGTTCCTCTCCGGCGCCATCTCGAAGACGGTCAATATGCCCGAAGAGGCCACCGTTGAAGATATTGAAGCTCTCCACCTTCTTTCTTGGGAGCTCGGCCTTAAGGCAGTTGCCATTTATCGCGATAACTGCAAAGTTGCACAGCCATTGTCAACCGCCAAGAAAGATGATGATTCTGCCGATGACGCAGTGGCCGAAGCAGCATCGATCGCTGACAACATCGTCGAGAAGATCGTGCATCGTCCGGTTCGACAGAAGTTGCCTCGCACCCGCACCTCGAAGACCTTCGAGTTCAGAGTTGCTGACTGCAAGGGCTTCGCAACAGTTGGCGAATACGAAAACGGTCAGCCAGGCGAGATTTTCCTCACCGTGTCGAAGCAGGGTTCAACCCTTGCGGGCATCATGGATGCCTTTGCGAAGTCGGTGAGCTACGGCTTGCAGTACGGCGTACCGGTTCGGGCATATGTTGAAGCGTTTACCAACATGAAGTTCGAACCAGCCGGCATGACCGACGACCCTGATGTTCGCTTTGCAGGCTCGATCATGGACTACCTCTTCCGTCGTCTCTCCCTCGAGTACATGTCATACGACGAGCGAGCAGAACTGGGTATTTTCACGGTGGCAGAACGCACTCAGCCAACGCTTCCAGGTGTTGAGGAGATGGCAATTGAGTCATCAACCGGCTCAGAGATCGTGGCCGATCCAAAGTCAGTCCCATCAGTTGATGAATTGGTGGCGGGTCTTGAATCGGGAGCGATTGCGCCAACAGTTGAGGACAACACACCGGCCCGAGGAGTCGTCAACACGCCGATTGATGCGCCGATGTGCATGCAGTGCGGTGTCCACATGGTTCGTGCAGGCTCATGCCATGCATGCCCATCATGCGGGAGTACCTCCGGCTGCAGCTGATGTGAAGTGACATCGGATTTCAGTAGCCGATGACGAAAACCTGTGAGGGGGAGGCGCCTAGGCGCCTCCCCCTCACACGTTGATCGGGTGTATGTCGAGACCGGGTTAGCCGGTGCACCAGGTGGACATTAGCGCTGTTGACCGATGCGAGA
>Ga0222714_10006937_pt1 | contig 10466 bp, 9 predicted proteins | sample C33_3DmetaG_FD_165048 | JGI IMG/M metagenome (GOLD analysis project Ga0222714, IMG submission 165048) | Estuarine water microbial communities from San Francisco Bay, California, United States - C33_3D | ecosystem: Environmental > Aquatic > Marine > Unclassified | place: USA: California... | reverse complement strand
GACCGCAGTATGAAACTACAGCTCAACCTTATGAGATAGGTAGAAGTAATCAACTAAAAGAAGCAGATCAACCGGAACTACTTCCAAATAACAGTAATGACGGGAAGCAGAAATACAGTCCAGATAACACATATACAGGAAAAAGTACTGTAGACAATATTAGTACAATCTTAACGTACGAAGAAGGAGCAACTTCATCAGCATCTGGTAAAATTATATTAAATAGTAGTCTACTTCAAGATAGTACAGAGCAGGGAATTACTGAGTACTATAATGAAAAATACATAAATCAAACATCCTCAGGTACTCCTAATGAAAATGCAATACAGTACCCTAAGAAGTTAAGTGAACTTACAAAAGAAAAGACAGTTAATCAAGCTAGGTCTTCTACTAATATCGAAGACTTTAGAAAAGGTAGTGTAAGTACCTATAGTTACGACTACAACTCTAACATAGTTAATAAAGAACAGAGAATTAATCTAGGTAATCAAGGAAAAGCTAAGAGTAGAGTTAATTATATGACTACCGATCCTTTAGGAGTAGACAAAGTAAACGCATCTGACATAAGCAGTGAAAGATTAGACGGTACAGATGAAGGGAGAGATTTAGCAAAATTTTACTTTGAAATAATAACACCGGAAAACAGTACATTTTTACATTTTAGAGCTTTTATCGACTCTATAGATGATGGATATACAGCAACTTGGGATGCTAGAAAGTATGTAGGTAGGGCAGAGAACTTCTATACGTACGGAGGATTTGATAGAGATATTAATATATCGTTCAAAATCGCAGCAGCTACTAGAAAAGAAATGAAACCATTGTATAGAAAAATGGTATACCTAGCTTCCTCTACAGCACCGACTTATGGATCTTCTGGATTAATGAGAGGTACGCTTGCTAAATTGACAGTAGGTTCGTATTTTAGTCAAATACCAGGAGTAATTACTTCAGTTAAGTTCACCTTAGATAATGAAGCTCCATGGGAAATATCCCTAGCAAATCCAGATGGAGGAGCAGGAACAGATGTAGACGATGATGTACAGGAACTGCCTATGGTATTAAATTGTAGTGTATCATTTAAACCGATTCACGACTTTGCACCGCAAACAGGATTACATCATTATTTTACAAATCCAAAACCTAAAGGAGGAGCTAAATCCTTTTTTTAAGATATAAGAAATGGCTAATAGATATAGAGATATAAAACAAAGTACAACCTCAGACGGAGTAACCTATATTGTTAATGCAATATATCCACAGGTTCCTTTATCGGAAGAGGACTTCTATGTTATTTCAACAGGAGGAGATAGGTATGATATTCTAGCACAACAGTTCTACGGAGACCATACCCTTTGGTGGATTATAGCAGCAGCTAATAATTCAGAAAGAGCATCTCTAGTAGTAGAGCCAGGAATACAGCTAAGAATCCCAGCTAATAAAGATAGTATTTTAGAACTATACAGACAGGTTAACAAGACACGATAATGGCAGGAGGAATAGGAAGCCCAGTTTCAGAAGAAGTAGCAGCTCAAATTGCTGCTAGAAAATCGATTATTTCAAAAAAGACAGGTAGAACATCTGACGACCTCCTATACATGAATTCTAAAACAGGGTGGATTAAATTATCCTCTTCTGTAAATACTCTTACACCAGCACAAGTAGCATCTTTACGAGCAGGAACAGATCCTGCTACAATTAACGGAGATCCGACACTAGCAGGGTACAACATCCTTATGGGAGGAGTTCTTAGACCAGATAGAGGATTAAGACAGGGTATAGATACTTCTGGAGACTATAACGAAAACGCAGCATACAATAACAGGAAAGCAAGTACAGGTATAAGACCTATGCCAGGTATTACAGGTATGACTGTTAAATCAAAAAACACTTACGGTACATTAAGAGAAGCAGAAGTAAAATTCTCAGTATGGACTTTAGAGGATTTTGAGATAATGGAACAGGTTTACCTTAGACCAGGTTTTACAGCTATGTTAGAATGGGGACATTCAATGTATGTAGATAATAAAGGAGCACTTAGTACAGAAATACAAAATGTAGGTAATAAGTTCTTCAACCCTAATATAACAATGTCACAAGTTCTTAAAGAGATAAGTGATATAAGAAAGAAGTCTGCCTACAATTATGAAGGTATGATAGGTTATATTAAGAACTTCTCTTGGAGTTATAATCCAAGTGGAGGATATGACTGTAGCGTAAGTATTATATCTACAGGAGAAATTCTAGAATCACTTCAGATAAGATTTGACCCAGCACAAAGAGGTGCGATATTAGACGATAAAGAATCGGAGGAAGGAAAAGAGCAACGTAAAAGTATCTATCATTTTATTATTAATAAAATGTCAAAGATTATTAACGTATCTTTTGGAACACCTACATTAAAAGAGCAGATAGGAACTCCAGCAGATAGTCTAGCACAAGACCACCTAATATACTTCCAGCCGGTAGTATTAGATGATAGTTGGTTTTGGGATACAGACACTCCAATGCATTGGATATCTCTTAGACTGTACTTAGACATATTTAACAGTTTAATAAGTCCGGTAGACACTTCTAAACCTAAAGGATCATCAGATAGAACACTTACTAGGTTTAATACAGATTACGCAAAGTCAAGTAAGTATTTAACAAGTCCTGAACACTTTTCAGTTGACCCAACTGTCTGTGTTAAAGCAGCTCCAGCTGAACTTACTACAGGAGATATCATCTCAGTAACAAGTCCACAGACAGGATTTGCTCCAAAAGGAGATATAGAAGATGTACTTAATATTTACATATCTACTCCATACCTAAAAACAGTATTAGATGGTGCTTTAGATGAGCATGGAAAATTAAATAAGAGTTTCCACGATATTACAGAAACTATTCTAGAGGGTATAAATAATGCCTTTGGAGGAATAAACGACTTAGGACTAGCATACAATGACGAAGATGAAGGCGGTACTTGGTATATAATTGATAGAAACAATACTCCGGAAAGTATGGTTAATCATCCTACCTTTACTTTAGCAGGAATCGAAAGCGTATTTACAGACGTATCTATCAGTAGTAAAATCTCTAACGAAATAGCATCTCAAATATCTATTGCAGCACAAGGAAGTGCATCAGGTACAGGAGAGTACGTTGAAAATATATTACGATGGAATCCAAATGTAATAGATAGGTTAAAGACTATTAAGACTACTGTCGATAAAGGATCTGAAACAGCAGCAGCCGATGCAAAGAAAGAGCAGGAAGAAAGAACAGCAGACTGGATTGAAGATGTAATTGAAGTATTTGATCACTTTAATTCTAATAGTGGATACAAGAAAGAGGACATGGAGGCTATCAAGACCATGCATGCTGAATGGACTGTAGAAAATGTAGTAAAGAAGTATCGAACTCAAAATAAAGCTCCACTGCCAGGACTTGTTCCTGTAGAATTATCGTTTAAATTAGACGGAATAGGTGGCTTTATCATAGGACAGGCATTTAAGATAGGAGCAGGTATTCTTCCAAGTAAGTATCAAGATAAGTTTGGATATATTATAACAGGTCTTGAACACATTATCGGTACAAATAATAGATGGGAAACCTCAGTTACTACTCAATTCTACTCAATAGAACTTCCTACCGATGCAGAAGTACAGGCAGCAGGAGAAAAGCCTAAGTTGTCAAAAAGAGGAGAAGCTAATAGAGAGTTAAATCGAAAAAGACATTCAAACCCAAGTACTACTAAAGGAGGTACTTCGAGAGTTATAGAAGGAGTAACCTATAAGAACGGACAACTACCAGAAGATAAATTAAGATATATTGATAACTGGAAAGATTATAAAGGGGCTGTTCAAAGTGATGGCGGTAGATTAAGGTTGTATGTAACAGCTTCTAGAGCATTAGATAAGTTACTTGTAGCAGCACAAGCTAATAAAGAAAACGGAAAACCAAAACCAATTAAGTTTAAGATCAATGCATGTTATAGAACGTTTGCAGATCAACAAAGAGTAAAAGACCAGTACGGCAGTAACGCTGCAACACCAGGTACCTCTAATCATGGATTTGGTTTAGCAGTAGATTTTGCATACGGATCAGGTGCAAAACTAACACCAGGAACAGCTCAGTATAAGTGGTTAGAGCAGAATGCTGCTACTTACGGATTTAAACGACTACCATGGAACCCAAGCAAGCCAGAATCATGGGAAGCTTGGCACTGGGAGTATCAAATTTAATAAGAAATGGCAACAATAGAAGTAAAGAAGTTCACATTTACTGCAACTAAGGTTGCAGCCACTCGTCAAGAGTATATAAAGACAGATGAGAAACTTACCTTTAATAAAGATACCGGACTATATACAGCTACAGTTACAGCAGCAGTAACCGGAAAAGAATACACAGGCACAGGAATTAGCAGTAACCCAGGAGAAGCACAACAAGCTGCAAAGGATGACGTAGTTGCAAAGGTATCAGAAACTGATAGCGGGACTATAACAGTATCTAGTTATGGAGATGGAGTTTTTATTCGAGACGATAGATACCTTGCACCACAGTTTACTTTAGAGTCAGCAACACAGACAGCAGAAAGTAATACTCTTTTTGGAATACGCAATGCTGCAGGTGATCTTTTCGTACAAGCACAAAACACACCCTCACCAGCACCGCCTTCAAAACCTACTCCTACAGCACCAGAATCAAAAGGAGTTTACTATCCTAAAGCAAAGTATACAGAACCAAAATCAGCTGCACCAGGAGAATTTGTAATTAAAAGTACTCAAGATACTTATAAAGGTATTTATGTGAAGACTTTTGACAACAAGTATTATGGAGGAACCTCTCCACTAGATACAGGGGTAGAGTTAGAAAAAGTAAAAGAACCTCAAGCAGGACTTGACGAAGGTCGTCCTAACTACTTTGGAATACTGGCAGAATCAGCAGGTGGACTTTTTAAAAGAATACTTAGCAAATCAGAAAAGAGTAAAGGAGTAGCTAAGAGGTATTTTGTACAAGATAAAAATACTAATAAAATAGTAGAGACAGACAGAACTAATTTCTTGCAAACACAAAAACAAGTAATGAGTAGACGTTTTGCAGAAGTAGACTGGATAGTAAAAGGACCTGCAGAGGATAAGATGTTCGGACAATACAAGTATGAAGGAGCTGAAAGTAAAAACAAAAAAGCAATCCAAGCTTTAGAAAAACAAATACCAGGTATTTCTACTTTTGTAACAGACTACAAGTACCTAGTTGAAGAGCCAGTAAGAACAACTCAGCAATCCCTGACTAGAGAAACAGTAGTAGAAAGAGACGAGGATGTAACCTTAGAGAACTCTCGAAAGGCAAATTTCGATACTAGAAAATAAAAAAAGAAAGGCTTGTTTTAACAGGCCTTTTTTCTTATATTAGGTTAAAGGTTATAGCAAATGTTTTATATAGTAGAGTCAGATCAGCAAATTGATCAATTAACAAGTTATCGAGAGCAAGGAGCTTACATAGAGGTTATATCCTCTAATGATAGTTACCACCCTATCCTCACATATACTGTAGCAGTTTATATTCGTCCACTAAAAGAGGTGGAAGGCTTTATTATTCCAATCAATCATACAGAAGGACTTAACGTATCAAAAGAACGTGTCTACGAGCTGTTAAAACAGTTCACAACACTTTATACATATGACAAGAAAGACCTTCTATATCACTTTGTATTACCGGAGGTTATAGATATCTCCTTACTAAATACAATGACAAATTATGATAGAAAGGATCTTCCAAGAACTAACTCTACCTACAACTGGTACTACAGTAGGATGTCGGAGTATAGTGAATTAAATTCTATAGTTCCTATTACCAAACTCTATGAGAAGTGTGAAGAGAACTATAAACATCTATATTGCATATTGCAATACGCAATACCAAATGGATTTAACTTCTACAATAAGACTGCAACTTCGGTATTTTATATGATTGAAAAAACAGGGTTAAGAATTATTTACGATCCGTTTATAGAATTATTTAAACCAAACAATGTAGCATATAGTATTCAAGATAATATCGTATATACTTATTACAACTTAAATAATATTACCTCTCGTCCAACAAATGCATTCAACTCAGTCAACTTTGCAGCAATACCAAAAGCACCTGAGTTTAGAAAAGCAATAATACCTCAGAATGATTATTTTGTAGAGTTTGACTTTGATGGATACCATTTAAGGTTGTTATGTGAGCAAATAGGATATCCGTTAACAGAAGAATCAGCTCACATCCAATTGGCCAGACTTTACTTCGGAAAAGAAGAGATTACAGACGAAGAGTATACAAAAGCAAAACAAACAACTTCCATGCCATATATGGAAAGATACCTCCAGAGTATGCTTTCTTAGAAGTCTTCGATAAGATAGAGAAGTATATTAGTAGTCTTTGGAAGCAGTTTACAGAACAAGGGTACGTAGAAGATCCGATATCAGGAAAGAGGTTCACAAAAGCATTACCGGATATGCATCCACAAAAACTTATGAACTATATGATGCAGTCTTTGGAGACCTCAAGAAATATTCTTATATTAAAAGATGTGTTAATGTTCTTACAGGATAAGAAAAGTAAGATAGCTCTATACACATATGATGCAATCGTTTTTGACTTCGATAAATCAGACGGAAAAGAAGTATTAGAGGATCTACAAAAAATATTAAATCAAGGAGGAAAATACCCAGTAAAGTTTAAATATAGTACTAACTTAGTTTTATAAAATAAAATCATATTTATAAATGACAGAAAATGCATTAACATCAGCACGATTCGATTACGACATCGAACCACTATTCAACTTTACAGATATGAGTAATAAGTTATTTTGTACTTTCTCTTCAGAAGAACAACTGGAAGAGGTATTAAGTACAATCCAAGGAAAATATAAAATCATTTATAATAAGATTTTCGTTTTGTATTCTAAAAGCCAAGACGAATATATCTGTACATACAATGTTGATTTTGGAAATATTTCTAATTTCATCGATAATACTATTCTAGTTCATAGAAAAAAAGAATCAAATACCCTTTATACAATTAATTCGTTAAATAGATTAATCGAGTCATTAAATGGAGGAGTATTGGATATTAGTTTTAAAGTAAACTGGAATGACTACCAGAACTGTATCTTATTAACTAAAGGAGCAGAATTGAAAAGAGTCAATACAAAATTACATAGGATTATAGAATTATAGTTGCTTAATTGCAAGTTTATTCTTATCTTTATCAAATAAGAGTTTTAATTTAAAAATAGTTATATTATGGATTTGAATGCTATCAAGGCAAAGCTGAGCTCGTTAAATAATAACGGATCTTCAGAAAAAGAAAAAGTAGATTACGAAAAAGTATTTTGGAAGCCTACTAACGGTAAACATACAGTAAGAATTGTACCTTCTGTTTACAACCCATCATTCCCTTTTACAGAACTTAAATTCCACTACGGAATTGGAAAATACCCGATGTTGGCTTTGTCAAACTTTGGTAGCCAAGACCCTGTTGAAGAATTTGTAAAAGAATTGAGAAAAACATCTGACAAGGACAACTGGTCTTTATCAGGAAAATTATCTCCTAAAACTCGTATCTTTGCACCAGTAGTGGTAAGAGGAGAAGAAGAAAAAGGAGTTCGTTTATGGAGCTTTGGTGTAACAATCTACAAAGCATTATTAGCTTTAGCAGAAGATGAAGACATCGGAGACTTCACAGACGTAATGAACGGTTATGATATGGTTGTAGAACAAGCACCAGGAAATCCATATCCAACAACAACAGTTCGTATTAGACCTAAGACATCTACATTATCAGATGATGATAGTAAAGTATCTGCATGGTTAAAAGAACAACCAAACCCAATTGAAACATTTACCAAGTATGACTATGAGTTCATCAAGAAACAATTACAAGGGTATTTGAATCCAGGAGAGGAAGTAGCAGCACCAGCTGAACCAACTGAAGCAGTAGCATCAGTTACAGTCCCTACTCCAGCACCGGTAGCACCTTCAATAATTCCAGGAACAGGAATCATGGAAGAAAAGAATTTTACTATGGAAGCAGCTACAGCAGGGAAACAAAATACTGTTAGTAAATTTGATGACTTATTTAGTTAATAAATGGCAAAATCAAAAACCGCAACCGCAACCGCTGGAGATATAATCAAAAGCGGTTTCAATCTTGATAACTTTAAAAAGAACAAAGGGTTTAGTAACTCCTCTGTAAAGTTTAAAGAACAGGATTGGATTAAAGTATCAGATGCTTTTACCGACGTAACATCTCTCAAAGGAATTCCTATGGGACATATTACTCTTTTAAGAGGTCATTCTGATACAGGAAAAACTACTTTACTTTTAGAAGCAGCAGTAAATGCTCAAAAGAGACAGGTATTACCGGTATTCATTATTACAGAGATGAAATGGTCTTGGCCACATGCTCAAATGATGGGATTGGAAGTTGAAGAAGTAATTGATCAAGATACAGGAGAGATAACTGACTACAAAGGATTTTTCTTATATGCAGATAGAGGAACTCTAAACACTATAGAAGACGTAGCAGTTTATATTCTAGACTTGATTGACGAACAGAAGAAAGGTAACTTACCGTATGACCTATTATTCCTATGGGATTCAGTTGGATCAGTTCCAAGTGATTTATCAGTAAGATCAAATAAGAATAATAACGAATGGAATGCTGGAGCAATGTCTACTCAATTCGGAAATAACGTAAATCAAAAAATTATGTTATCAAGAAAAGAAGCAAGCAAGTATACAAATACTCTAGTAGCTATTAATAAGGTCTGGACTGCAAAACCTGAACATCCAATGGGACAACCTCGATTGGAGAACAAAGGAGGAAAGACTATGTGGTATGATGCTACAGTTATTATTACCTTTGGAAATATTACCAACTCAGGTACTTCTAAAATCAAAGCTGTTAATAAAGGTAAAGAGTACGAGTTCGCTAAAAGAACTAAAGTACAAATCGAAAAGAACCATATCGACGGAGTACAGTCAAGAGGAGCAATCATCATGACAAGTCACGGATTTATTGCAGACGATAAGAAAGCAATTGATGCATATAAAGATGCACATAAAGGATCTTGGGCTAATACTTTAGGTTCAACAGACTTTACAGTAACAATAGAGGCTGAAGTAGGAGAAGATGTAAGAACTGATATAGAAATGCTCGATGACTAATTATTTAGACATACTAAATAACATCGAACAAAAACCAGACAGGAAATTAAATGACCATATACTTATTGTAGATAGTATGAATACCTTTATAAGGTCTTTTGCAATGCTACAGTCTATGAATCCCCAAGGCCATCACACCGGTGGTCTTGTTGGTTTTCTTAGGTCATTAGGGTTTCTAACTAGAACAATTGATCCTACAAGAATCATTTGTGTATTCGACGGACAGGCTTCTTCTTCAAGTAGAAAGAATATAGATCCAGAATACAAAGCCAATAGAAACATTAAAAGAATTACCAACTGGGAATTGTTTGATAATAAAGAAGATGAGTATGCTTCAATGACCATGCAAATGGGTAGATTGATTAATTACTTACAATGTCTTCCTATCACTTTAATTTCGATAGATAAGGTAGAAGCAGATGATACTATCTCATACCTAGCTCAAGAGTTTGGTAAACGAGATAAGAAAGTAACAATTGTTTCTTCTGATAAGGACTTTTTACAAATAGTGGATGAAAATATTAATGTATATTCTCCAATTAAGAAAAAAACCTATGGAAAGAAAGAAGTAGAGGAGGAGGTAGGAATGCTACCTGAGAATTATCTAATTATGAAATCCTTATTAGGAGATAATTCAGATAACCTAACAGGAATAAAAGGATTAGGACCTAAGACCTTAATAAAAGAATTTCCAGACCTTGTAAATAAACCAGGAGTAACTCTAGATGATATCTATGAGATATGCGTTAAAGAATTAGAAACCAAGAAGGTATTTGCTAAGATTGTTTACGATTGGGATAAGGTAAAAAGTAATTATGAATTGATGAATCTTTTACAGCCAAGGTTGGGAGATTACGAAATAGTTCATATATTAGATAAGTTAAAGCAGGACATTCCTCCGCTTCAAGCAACGACCTTTGTAAGGATGTTAGAAGCAGATCAAATAGAAGCTTTAAACAAAAACGTTGAAGGATGGTTAGAGTTATTCCGACCGCTGACAACATATCAAAAATAAGTTATAATAAAATAAGTTACATGACATCATTAGCAAAATTATCGCAGTACGGAAAAGGCTTTCAGTTAAAAGTATTAGGAGCCTTACTAACAGACAAGAAGTTCTTATTGAACACAAGGGATTTATTAAGACCAGATTATTTTGACTCAGATGCCCACAAATGGATTCTAGAAACTACAGTTAAGTATTTCGATAAGTATCACACTACCATTTCGATGGATGCTTTAAAAATCGAATTACAAAAA
>Ga0222714_10006936_pt1 | contig 10466 bp, 10 predicted proteins | sample C33_3DmetaG_FD_165048 | JGI IMG/M metagenome (GOLD analysis project Ga0222714, IMG submission 165048) | Estuarine water microbial communities from San Francisco Bay, California, United States - C33_3D | ecosystem: Environmental > Aquatic > Marine > Unclassified | place: USA: California... | reverse complement strand
TCATGCCAAAGAGCACGCAAATATTCACCGTGGCGTCTACCAACTATCGGAGAGAGCTACTCAAGAGTACGAAGATGCGAGAAAAAAAATCAGTGAGTTCTTAAACGCTCGAAAAGCTGAGGAGATCATATTTACCCGAGGAACGACCAATGCGATCAATTTAGTAGCTAATAGCTTTGGACGAGAGTTTTTTAAAGCGGGCGATGAAATCATTATTAGCTATATGGAACATCACTCGAACATAGTTCCTTGGCAGATGTTGTGCGAACAGCTAGGCACCAAGTTAAGAGTGGTGCCGATCTCTGATATTGGTGAATTAGACATGAGCGTATTTGGTGAGCTTTTAAATGAGCGAACGAAGCTTGTTGCTATTACTCATGTTTCTAACGTGCTTGGTACGGTAAACCCCGTCAATGAAATCACGGCGATGGCGCATGATTGTGGGGCTAAAGTGTTAATCGATGGTGCGCAAAGTGCTCCACACATGCCAGTGGATGTACAAGATATCGACTGTGACTTTTATGTTTTTTCGGGACACAAAATGTGTGGTCCAACTGGTATCGGTGTGCTCTACGCAAAGATGGATCTTCTGAACCGGATGAGGCCATATGAAGGGGGTGGCGATATGATTTTGTCAGTCTCTTTCGATAAAACATTGTATGCAGAGGTGCCTGCGAAGTTTGAGGCTGGAACACCTCCCATAGCAGCGGCAATTGGGTTGGGTTCGGCTGTGGATTACCTCAATAATATAGGGATGTCTGTCATTCATGAGTATGAACAATCTCTCACGAAGTATGCAATGGACTCGTTGCGGGAAGTGAGTGATTTGAAGTTTTTCGGAACTTCTCCAACAAAATCAGGGGTGATTTCATTTAACGTCAAAGGTATTCATGCGCACGATATGGGTACCTTGCTAAATGACTACGGAGTGGCAGTGAGGACGGGGCATCATTGTGCTCAACCTGTGATGGAGCGATATAAGGTACCTGCGACGACTAGGGCTTCGTTGTATCTGTACAATACGCGCGACGATATAGATGTGCTCGTAGAGTCGATAAGAAAAGTTCAGAAGTTATTCAATTAGAGTGAGTTATGAGTTCGAAGCAAATCTATCAAGAAGTCATTCTTGATCATTGTAAAAAACCTCGAAACTGGGGAAAAATTGATAATCCAACCCACAAGGCGGAAGGGATCAACCCTCTCTGTGGAGACCATATTTGGGTGACGATGAATGTACGCGACGACACTGTTGATGACATTCAGTATGAGGGCGAGAGTTGTGCGATTTGCATGGCCTCAGGTTCGATGATGACCACCAAAATTAAGGGCGGTTCATTGGTAGCTGCATCAAAATTGATTGATGATTTCCGTGCTTTAACGACTGGTGCGTTAGAGAATACTGAGGAAAAAACGTTGGGTAGTCTCTCGATTTTCTCAGGGATAAGAGATCTTCCCTCCAGAGTTAAATGTGCAATGCTCCCATGGCATACTTTGACGGCTGCGATTAATTCGCAAGGGGAAGTATCTACTGAGGGTGATCATGACCCAGTTCCTGGGTCTGGAACGGATAAGTAGTCGAGAGATTTTCGAAAATGCCTAAAATAGCTGATTTAGAGGTGACCCCAAATCCAAATGCCCGCAAGTTTGTGCTTAAGGAGCCACTCACGTACGGAATTGCAAGATCCTTTGAGGACAAGGAGTCGGCGAAAGATGATGACTTAGCTTCAAAATTGTTTGCATTCCCACCAGTGACCAGCGTTTTTTACGTTGATAACTGGATAACTGTTACCCAAGATGGTAGTGCAGACTGGAAGGATTTAATGAGAGAGTTAGCCGTGCCAATTAGGGAGGCGGCTACTGCCGAAAAAGCTTCGGAGGAGATTGCCGAAGTGGCAAGTTGGTTACAGTCTGATGATTCAGATTTGAGTGAATCTGATCGCTTAAAACTGGTTCAAATTAATGAGTTACTCGATGAGCGAGTGAGGCCATATCTCCAAAGTGACGGTGGGGATCTATACGTAGTCGGTCTAGAGGATAACGTTCTCAGCGTTCACTATCAGGGGGCGTGTGGAAGTTGTCCGAGTTCTCTCTCGGGAACACTTGCTGGAATCACGAGTCTTGTACGAGAGATCGACCCAAATATTGATGTGATAGCTGTCTAATTTCGGTGAGCCGGAAAAATGTCTGAGTGGACTGCAGTCGGAAAAGTTGATGATGTCGTTTCTAAAGGTTGGCTCCAGGTCAATCTCAATGGAACGTTAATAGTCGCATATCATATCGAAGGGAAATTTTACGCTGTAGAGGACATTTGCACGCACGATGGTGCGGTTTTGAGTGGTTGTCCTCTTGAGGGTGATGAGATTATATGCCCGCGGCATGGGGCGCGTTTTTCAGTTAAAACTGGCAAGGTCACTGCTCCTCCCGCCTGGGATGACATCCATCCGTTTCCCGTAAAAGTGGAAAAGGGTAATATTTTTATTAAGGATGATCGCTGGGACTAACTCAGGAGTTAGTTCAATGCTCCGCCAGCTTGTATTTCTGCGAGTAGGGTTAATATGCTGGAGAACCGGCTATCCACTGTTTCTTCATCGCTCGTGAGTAAAATACGATCTGCTCCGGAAAATCTAACGTCGTCTCTTCGTTGAACACACTCTATGATGTTCATGGGGTCAACTTTAGGTTCTGATAGAAACTGAATGGTTGATTTTGTGCCATTCGAGTCGATTTTCGTGACCCCCAGATCTTGTCCTAGTATTCTTAGTCTGTGATTATTGACTAGCGATTTTGTTTCCGGCGGGATGGGGCCGAACCGATCTATGATTTCCTCCTGAATATTTTCCAACTCATCAAAAGAGGTGGCGCCAGCTAGGCGTTTGTACATGATCAAACGTTGATGTACGTTAGGGCAATAGTCATTGGGTAAAAGTGTCGGTGTGTGAAGGTTGATGTCAGTGCTGTCTTGCAGTTGAAGATTCAGAATTGGTTCTTTTCCGTTTTTGAGTGACTTGACTGCTCTATTTAGCATATCGGTATAGAGTTGATATCCAATCTCTTGAAGATCACCGCTCTGCGTGTCGCCCAATACCTCACCGGCGCCACGGATCTCCAAATCATGCATCGCAAGGAAGAATCCGGATCCGAGCTCCTCCATCATTTGGATTGCTTCAAGACGTTTCTTAGCTTGACCTTTCAGGGGAACTCCGCGGGGGGTTAGTAAATACGCGAATGCCTGGTGATGGGAGCGGCCGACACGCCCTCGAAGTTGATGCAACTGAGCTAGCCCGAACTTGTCAGCTCGATCGATGATAATCGTATTTGCATTCGGTATATCAATACCCGTTTCGATAATTGTCGTACACAAAAGAATGTTAAAACGACCTTGATAAAAGTCTCTCATGACGATCTCAAGTTCGCGCTCTCGCATCTGTCCATGTGCAATACGTACAGTTGCGCTGGGGATAATACTTAGGATTTTTTCGCGAGCCGATTCAATAGAATCTACTTCGTTATAGAGATAAAAAATTTGTCCACCACGTTTTAACTCCCGAATAATTGCTTCTCGTATAAGTCCTTCGCTATAGGGATTGACGAATGTTTTTATAGCTAGACGCCTTCTGGGGGGTGTCGCAATGACCGATAAATCTCTGAGACCCTCCATAGACATAGCGAGTGTTCTTGGAATTGGCGTTGCCGTGAGAGTTAAAATGTCCACCTCGGTTCTGAGTGCTTTCAACACTTCTTTCTGTCGAACGCCAAAGCGGTGTTCCTCGTCAATGATTACTAATCCAAGACTTTTGAATCGCACATCCTTTGAAAGGATTTTGTGTGTCCCAATAACGATGTCAATTTTTCCGTTTTCTAAACTGTTGCAAGTCTCCTCGATTTGAGGTTTGCTTCGAAATCTAGAGAGCTCCGCGATTCTTACCGGAGTGTCTTTGAAGCGATCGACAAAAGTTTGATAGTGCTGTTCAGCCAAGAGGGTAGTGGGGACTAGAACGGCCACTTGATAATTATTCGAAACCGCGACAAAAGCAGCTCTTAGCGCAACTTCTGTTTTTCCAAATCCAACGTCGCCGCAGATTAACCTATCCATTGGCTTTGGCGCTTGTAAGTCTTCTATGGTGGCGGTAATGGCAGTTTGTTGATCAACGGTTTCCTCAAAAGGAAACTCCTCGCAAAATGCCTCGTACATATCCCGATCTAAAGAATGACTCCTTCCAGGCAATGCCGCTCTCTGAGCATATATGCCCAAAAGTTCGGCAGCCGTATCTCTAATTTTTTCAGCAGCCTTTCTTTTAGCTTTATCCCATTTATCAGTCCCCAGTTTGTGTAGGGGCGCGAGCTCGGGTGGGCCGCCAGAGTAGCGACTTACGAGATCAAGCTGCCCAACTGGTACGTACAGAACTGCTCCTTCTGCATATTCGATACATAAAAAGTCAGAAGATCCCTCTCCGAGATCCATTGTGCTGAGCTCTCTGTAGCGCCCAATACCGTGATTCAGGTGCACGATAGGGTCTCCGATCCGAATTTCTGAAAGATCACGAATAACGTTTTCGGGAGACGTTGAGGGTCTATTCCTACCTCGTCCTCTTGTTTGCTGTGGGTATAGTTCCCCCTCGGTGATAACAGCTAATTTGTCGGGTGTATAAATAAACCCAGTATCAATAGAACCGTTAGTAACGCAAAACCGAGTCGTTGAGCTCATACACTCGTCCCAGCCCTCGGCGTTGCTGAAGAGTATGTTATTCATTCCGAGAAGTTCGCTTATAGTTTCTTTTCTGCCTGGGCTGTCTGCTATAAGGATGCACCTTCCCTCATGTATGTTTAAAAAATTTTTTAAATTTCCCAGTGGATTTTTTAGTCTTCGGTTAACGGACAGGTCAGGTAGCTTAGAGAATATCTCATCCGAGGTATCCAAAAATTCGAGCTCTGTTCTATCAAATGATTTCAATTTGCCGAAAAATTGATCTTCCCTCAAGAAAAGAAAAGATGGGTCAAGTAATGGGCGCTCGGAGTCCGCTCTCAGCAAACGATATCGGGATTCAGTCTCATTCCAAAAACTTTGGATGGCATCAAATGCATCATGGTCATATATCAATTTCGCATTTTCTGGTATGTAGTCAAATATCGTTCCTGTGGCATTAAAGAAAAGTGGCAAATAGTATTCAATGCCGCTTGGAAAAGATCCTTTTGATACCTCTCGATAAATTAGACTCTTAGTTGGGTCTCCATCGATCATTTCCCGATAATTTGATCGAAAAAGCGTTATTGCATCTTCGTTAGTGGGAAATTCTCGTGCGGGGAGCACACGAATTTCATTATTTTTATAAATACTCCTCTGTGTGTCTACATCGAATGTTCTTATGCTATCTATTTCATCATCTAGGAGATCGATCCGATACGGAAGAATGCTTCCCATTGGAAAAACGTCGATGATGCCTCCCCTAATGCTGTACTCACCCGGTGCTACGACTTGAGATACAGGCTCGTATCCAGCGTTGCTTAAATGATCTCGGAAATTCTCTTGAGATAGGCGCTCTCCTACGTTCAATAAGAAAACGTTTTGGCTGAAATAAGTTTTTGGTGCGATTTTATGAAGTGCGGTAGAAATGGGCACGATAAGCAGATCTACTTTTTCTTCAGTCAGGTGATAGAGCGTCTCTAGACGCTCAGATATCAAGTCCTGATGAGGAGAAAATGCGTCGTAAGGGAGGGTTTCCCAATCGGGCAAAGTTCGGACACGAAGAGACGGATCGAAAAATGTTATTTCTGCAGAGCGCTTGATTGCATCCGAGGGCTGTGAAACGAACAGCACCACGGGCGACTTCGATTCCGATACGATTTTTGGAATCAAAAATCCCCCTCCAGACCTAGAAGCTATCCGTAACGTATTTTTTAAAGGGCGAGCAATACTGTTCTCCAAAACCTGATAAATCGCGTAAAAGGGCCGGATTATAAATTACTCACTACTAATACGCTTAGTATTTGGTTATCAATCGTATAATTACCCTAACTTTTAACGTTATCGAGTAGATGAACAAATATCACGTAATCATTCCGGCTGCGGGCCATGGGTCTCGTTTTCGTGGAGGCAGCGGACGATTTAAGCAGTACGCTGATTTAGGAGGCGTTCCTGTTATAAAAAGATCGGTCGATATTTTCGCAGGTCAAGCGAATATCGAATTTGTTTACGTCGTTGTCTCCCCTGAAGATCAATATATCGAATCCCTTGGTCTAGAAATTAATGGCGGAAAGGTTCGAGTTCTGAAAGTCGGTGGAGTTACAAGGGCTGAGACGGTTAGAAATGCGTTAATAAAGATAGAAAAGGATGTTAATCCCAAAGATTGGGTTTTAGTCCATGATGCAGCTCGGCCGTTGATCACGGTGGAGTTGATACAAAAGCTAATAAACTCTCTTCAGAACGAAGAGGTCGGTGGTTTATTGGCCATCCCGGTATCGGATACGCTCAAGTTGGCATCTCCGGAGAACTATGTTTCTAACACGGTCTCTAGAGAAAGGTTGTGGGCTGCTCAAACGCCACAAATGTTTCGATTCGAGTTACTTTTACGCGCGTTAAATACCTGTGATCTTAATGGAATCACAGATGAGTCAGGGGCGATCGAGGCGATTGGTTTAAGTTCACGGTTGGTTGAATCCTCTCCTGATAACATAAAGATCACATTTTCAGCTGATATTTCGCGCGCTGAATTAATTCTTCAAGGGAGGCTGGCCTGAGAGCAGGGGATATCAAGATTGGCGAAGGTTTCGACATACATCGCCTAGTGGAGGGTCGAGAGCTTTTAATTGGGGGAGTTTCAGTACCTCATGAAAAAGGTCTCGACGGTCACTCAGATGCAGATGTGCTCTTACATGCGATTTGCGATGCGTTACTTGGTGCTCTAGGAGCTGACGATATAGGAACACATTTTCCAGATGATGATCCAAAGTGGAGGGGTGCAGATAGCAGTCAGTTTATCCTGTATGCGCTAGATTTGGTTTTTGCGCAAAACTACATAATTAGTAATGTAGATGCTACGGTGTATGCGCAGCGACCCCGACTGCGACCTTATATTGATCAAATTAAAACGCGGTTGAGTGAGCTGCTTAATCTCGATAAAAATCTAATCAACGTAAAAGCTAAAACTACCGAGCGTCTTGGAGCGATTGGACGCGAGGAGGGAATCGCTGCATCCGTGTCCGTTCTATTGCTGAGGAGGAATAAGCTGTAATGGACAAGGCGTTTGGGAGGGGTTATCCCAAAATCTGGCGGAGAGTGAGGGATTCGAACCCTCGATAGGGCTTTAAACCCTATACTCCCTTAGCAGGGGAGCGCCTTCAGCCACTCGGCCAACTCTCCATCTCGTCCACGACGAGATACTTATCACGCCTGGTCGTCATTGTATTGGAATGAGCTCTGCCGCGCTAGTTTGAGGTAGCTAGATCGAATTCTTGGTGAAGCGCTCTCACTGCTAACTCCATATATTTTTCATCAATAACCGCGGTGATTTTGATCTCTGATGTCGAAATCATCTGAATGTTGACCCCTTCCTTCGATAGGGCTTCAAACATCTTACTCGCGACGCCAACATGCGAGCGCATCCCAACGCCGACTAACCCAACCTTACAAATCTTATCGTCCCCAGTAACATCGCGTGCCCCGATATCCTTTGCAACAATCTTTAAGCTCTCGAGAGTGCGCTCAAAGTCATTGCGGTGAACAGTGAAGGAGAAATCGGTTTTTCCGTCCGTGCTAACGTTCTGCACGATCACATCGACTTCGATATTTGCATCCGATATTGGTTTGAGAATCTTAAATGCAACCCCTGGGGTATCCGGGACGCCAAGTACTGTTACTTTGGCTTCATCCCTATTAAAGGCGATACCAGACACAAGCGCGGTCTCCATCATTTTGTCTTCCTCGAAAGTAATTAATGTTCCAGAGTTTTCCTCTTCATTCAGTGCGATATCAGGGTCAGTAAGACTAGACAATACGCGAAGCTTAACTCTATATTTTCCTGCGAATTCAACTGAGCGGATCTGGAGGACTTTGGATCCCAAGCTGGCCATTTCCAGCATTTCTTCAAACGTTATCGTGCTGAGGCGCCTGGCTTCAGGCACTAACCTTGGATCTGTGGTGTATACGCCGTCGACATCCGTGAAAATTTGGCACTCATCCGCTCCCAAAGCTGCCGCTATAGCTACGCCCGACGTATCTGAGCCTCCACGTCCAAGAGTAGTTATGTTGCCGTCAGCGTCTACACCCTGAAACCCCGCAACAACCACTACTTTACCGCTGCGCAGATCAGTTTGAATATTTTTGCTGTCAATCTCGAGAATTCTCGCTTTCGTGTGAGCACTGTCGGTTAATAGCCGCACCTGACTCCCGTTGTAAGACTTCGCTGGAACTCCGAGGCTCATTAGTGCCATTGATAAAAGCCCGATCGTTACCTGTTCGCCTGTCGATGCCACGACGTCAAGCTCCCTGCGATCTGGTATTGGCTGAATCGATCGTGCAAGGTCAATAAGGCGATTGGTCTCCCCAGACATGGCAGAAACGACGACTACCACATCATGGCCAGCGTTTTTCCATTTGGCGACCCGACGTGCAACGTTCTGAATTCTTTCGACTGAACCCACCGAGGTGCCACCATATTTTTGAACAATTAGTGCCATGAGAAGAGAAAAATACCTTTTAGCCCTGAGAAAAGGGCGTCATTTTATATTATTTATAGTCTATTCTACTAATCTCAATGCACTGATGGAGACACTTTTGCTATACTCGCAAGCTCTGCGCGCCCGTAGCTCAGCTGGATAGAGTATCTGCCTACGAAGCAGGGGGTCACACGTTCGAATCGTGTCGGGCGCGCCAGAATATTGCTAAACGCGCCCGTAGCTCAGTTGGATAGAGTACCTGGCTTCGAACCAGGGGGTCGTGGGTTCAATTCCTGCCGGGCGCGCCATTCCTCTCCCTCCTAAATATACGATTCAATAATCGTCAGACCCGAGGATGTCAGAGTGGTCTGAGTCTCCAATCTGGAGAATCGAGACATTGATCAATGAAATTTATTTGATGCCTTCTTGGAGTTGTCGGAAAGTCGAATACTTCTCTCGCAGCAGACTTTAGTAGTAGCTCCGAACTCGGTCCTTTAACAAACCATCGAAGATTAATAGGAAAAGACCGGATGACTGCAATATCATCCTCCAGTTTTCCTAAAAAAAATTCCCGATCAATCCCGTTATCTCTAGAGAATGCCGCATTTTTTATGAAGTCTCCGCCCTCCATACACTCTTGCTGCGTTAATTGCACTTCTTGGAGTTGGTTAGAAAGCACGGTAGTTGGCAGCAGCCCAAGCGCTAGAATGATCAAAACAAATCTCATAAATTCCCCCGAAGATATGATTTTTTATTATGATCTCAACATACACTCCTCAGTTTATGCAGGCAATGTGCGCTGCAAAATCACGATGAGATAAGCTAGAAAAATTAAGTGACGGTTGGTTAGTGATCGGTTCTATTGGGGGTTAATATAAGTGTTCAGACTGATGTTATCGATTTTTTTTGCGTTATTGATTGATATCCAAATTGTTGGTGCTAAGGATGCCGCGATCGAAATCGAAGAGGGTAACGTTAACAATTGGATCGAGTACTACAACAAAGAGCTCAACCTTTCTATTGAAAAAGTCAAAGAAGCCACCACCAATGAAGATTCATCTAGCGAGGAAGAGTTTACGCATCGAGAGCAGAAAAATAAGCAGAATTAAACCTGATTTTTTATTGGAAGAGGCTCGTCACTCGGGTAGTCCAGTTCTACCTTCGCTCCAGACGGGTCGTGAAAGAATAGTTGCCAAGGGTCCTCGGGCGTGACTTGGCGCAGAGAATACTCTAACCCTCTTGCTTCGAGCTTGTTGACTGTCTCGATTAGATTCTCTGCCGAGAATGCCATATGATCGATAACGCCTTTAGCGTCAGTTGGTAGTTGACGCCCAGCAATCACGTGCAGCACGGCTTGTTCGCCAGCATAGAGCCAAGCGCCTGGAAACGGCAGTGGCGGTCGATCACCTGGTACTAAGCCTAGTAAGTCGTTATAAAATTCAAGCGTCTTATCAAGGTCGTTAGTCAAGATTGTGAAATGATTCATTCCGATAGCGGGCATGGTTATTTCAAATATGGCAGTAATAATTTCGAAACATTATCAGAAAATACGCTTCGGTTATTGGTAATACTGATTGAATTTAAATATGAACTGTTTACTTAGATTTTTTTTTCTTATCTGTCTTGTTGGTATATCCATTTCGGCGTGGGCCGAAGAGTTTACCGGGGCTGTAACTCGGGTGGCGGATGGGGACACTGTTACCGTGGTAGTTAAAAACGGGGACAAGATAAAAATAAGATTAGCGGGAATTGATGCTCCGGAGAAAGATCAACCTCATGGGCTAGTATCTAAAAATTATCTAGAAGAGATAGTT
>Ga0222714_10006935_pt1 | contig 10467 bp, 10 predicted proteins | sample C33_3DmetaG_FD_165048 | JGI IMG/M metagenome (GOLD analysis project Ga0222714, IMG submission 165048) | Estuarine water microbial communities from San Francisco Bay, California, United States - C33_3D | ecosystem: Environmental > Aquatic > Marine > Unclassified | place: USA: California... | reverse complement strand
ACATTACTATCATCACCAACTGAGACTGATGTACCGGCTGTTGAAAGTGGTGAATAATTTTGAGAGTAGATTGAGTGATTGGGTACATAATTTACATAGTGTTCTACCTCAATATCAATACTATTAATACTTGCACCACCAATAGGAGTTAAAGTGATTGTTTGCCCAAAAGCAAAGAAAGGAAATAAAATTAACAGCCACCTCATAACATAATCTTTGTACCTGTTGATAATTGATAGTTAAGTATATCAGCTTTGTACTGATAAGCACCTCCGAAAGATATGCTCCACTTAAACGTATTAGTCACTTTGAAGTCTACGTTAGCAAGCGGTACAAATAACAGGCCGGACTTGTACCACTGTCCTTCATAATAAAATATGTACGGAGAATAGATTCCAAGCAACATTACATTACCTGCTATAGCTCTAAATCCTTTCAGGTTAGTATATCCTCCTGCTACGACTGACCAGTTTTGAAAGTCACTATCACCTATCTTACCTATTGTAAAGTTAGTTCCAAGCATTGGAGTTACTATCCAAAGCTTCTGAGCAGCTAATAATGTGGTTGTGTTAAAGATATCTGTCTTAAAGTTGGTCATGATAGAGTTTGAGAATACACCCATAAACCCTTCCTTTTTATATGACCCGTACAGAGTACTATTCAAGACATTCTCACCGGTAGTGAAATTAAAATTAATTCCTTTGATAAAGGTTTGCTTAGTGTTGACATGAGTAAGAGACATATTGAACTTAAAGTTGTCCATTCCAGTCTCTTTAATGTCAGAAGAGTTTCTAACAACAACAAAGTCTCCTGCTCCAATTAAAGCTCCTCTACCGACCTTCTCTTGTTTTGATTTAGGTTTGGCTTTACCTCCACCTCCACCTCCTCCTTCTGAGGAAGATGATTCAGCATCACCTCCTGAAGCTGTTGAAGTGTTTTCTGTTCCGCCTACAGCACCTGCATCAGTACCTTCAGTCGTACCGCCAGTATTAGTTCCAGTATCAACACCTCCGGCATCTCCACCCCCACCTATTCCTGATCCTGAATTGTCTCCTGATTGTCCTCCTCCAGAGCCTGAACCGCCTGTAGTACCTCCTCCTCCAGAACCTCCAGAGGATCCTCCTCCTGAGCCCGAGCCACCAGAAGAGCCGGAACCGCCAGTAGAACCACTACCACCGCCAGAGCCTGAACCAGACCCCGAACCTCCGGAACCTCCAGAAGAGCCTCCGCCGCTAGAGCTACTACCACCGGTAGAAGTATTCCCGCCACTAGAGCCACTCGAGCCGTTATCATTGTTGTCGTTATTACTATTACTACTTGAGCCTCCTGATGAACCTGTTGATGCTGTAGAACCTCCAGGCATTCCTCCTCCTAGACTTCCTCCTATGTTAGCTGCTACTCCTACTATACCTGAGACATTAGTGGCTGTATTAGTACCAACAGATGCATTTGATCCTGTGGAGATAGCTCCTCCTGCTCCAGCGCAGGGGTTACTTCCTGGAGGAGCAGTTGCGTTAACAGTTTGGACCCAAAGCTCGAATGCTCCGGCTTGTAGCTGTGCCTGTGTAAATGTGTTGTATTGTCCGGCATAAAAGAGTGTTACACTGCCTGATGGCTGATAAATAGTAACGGAATTAAGTATTCCGGTACATGGGTCGGTGTAAGTATAGACGTACTGTCCGTAGCTACTAAACCCAAGTACCAGAAATATTAATACCTTCCACCATTTACCATCCATAAGCCTCCATGCGCTTGACTAGGTTTACTGTCGCAACCTCAAGAGCACGTTGTGTAGCAATGCCGACTGTGGAGTTATCAAATCCCATCTGAGGGTTCTTAAACATACCTTCACCTACTTGTGTGGCTGTTCCTTGACCAGACGCTACAATGTATTGACCATTGTCAACACTTACCATTCTGATTTGAATACCCATGATGGTAGTATTTGTCTTTTCAACTTTACCCTTATTATAATTCTCTCCGTATGATACAGCGAAGTCATAAATCTCAGCATAGACGATATACTTTGGTAGAGCAATACCTTCCATTGCTAACTGAGTCTTTCCATCACCTAAGCCGTTTAACTCAGTCTCCCAAGTATCTAACATTTGATTCTGAATTGCTTCTTTCTCTTCAGCATAAGCAAAGCGGCCAGTCTGTTCGAAGTTCTCAATGATTCTGTTTGATACACCTAAACCTACTCTCTTGTCTCTTAACTCAGGGAACATATCCCAAAGCTCTTTATTTACATTAAGCTTAGATAATTGAATGATCTGTCTTTCACCTGTATAGATTGGTAGAGTGTTTAACTCTTCAGCCTTCTCGAAGTCAGCTTGATACTGTTGTACACCTATAGAAGATTTACATGAGGTAGCCATCGTACCTACAAATAACATACCACCTACTACCATTAATAAACCTAGTGGAGCGAAAATGCTCTCTAAGATAACGTCTCTTCTAGTTCTCATTGCTGTCCTCCTTTTTGTGCTTCTCTTTCTTTCTTTAAACGAGCCATTCTCTCCATCGGAGTCTCAGGCTTCTCTTCAACTACTTGAACCGGTGCTGGTTGAGCAGCTGGTACCTCTCTAACAGTCTCTCTAATGACTGTAGTCTGAGCTGGGGCTGCTTTCTGTTCTGGGATGTTGATAATAACTTGCTGGTTGTTAGATTGAGATTGTTGCTGATTTGATTCAACTACAACTTCAGTAGCAGCGCCACCATCCTCTTCCTCAATACCTAACAGGCTATTGAACTGAGTTACTACAAACGTACCTACACCGGCTACTAATGTGCCTGCTAGGCCAATGATGCCCTTCTTAAGGTTGGACATACCTTCTTGAATTTCTTCTTTCATAATCTTAATACTTAATAATTCTGTAGACCTTTTCTCTATCGTGAGCAACTAGCTTAACTAAGTAGGTACCTTCTGGTAGCCCGTTTAGTTGGAAGCCTTGGAATTGGAAACCTTTCTCTTCAATTTGATCTTCCCAGATCATTACTTGTTGACCGAACATATTGTATACTACTGCTTGTACTTTAGTCTTCTCGTAGTCGTTGTGGTGTTCGATGAATACCCAGTTGCCGTAAGCATCTGATGTTGGGTTAGGATATACTCTAAAGCCTTCTATTAACTCTAATAGACCTGGCTCGATTGACATCTTATTAACAACTGAGCCGTCGTTAGGAGATGGCTTGATGTTTAAGTCATAAGCATTCTCATCACCAGCAAACTTCTGGCTGATCTTAAGAGGTGATGTCTGCCATCCTAAAGGCTGTACTACTTCAAAGTTAAATGTGAAGGTAGTAGTCATGTCTGTGATTACAGATGGGTTTAGTTTGTCTTCGTGACCGGCCCAGAATACCTTTCCTTTCTCTACTGAGAGTAATGAAGTCCACTTAGAAGGTGCATCACCCATATCGATGGAAGTAAATCTGAAGATGTTTGTATCGTACTCGATAGCCATCTGAGCTGCTCCGATATTATTACCGAATGTAAACATTACAACTGGTACAGACATTTCATAGTCCTGAGTCATTACTAGCTTAGGAATTCTAAACTGTACTGTATCGTCGATGTTCTGCATGTAGATAGCTGGGTCTAAGATGTACTCAGTACCTGTGCCTGGGTTAGCCATCTTACCTACTAATACGGCTGGGTTGTTGTATCCAGTTGTTGTAGCATCACCTACAACGTAGATGTAAGGATTTAAACTATCTAATCCGTTTACAATAGAATCGATAGCATATACTCTAGGAGCTTGAGCCCAAGTAGGTATGCTTGTTGCTGCTACTGCTGATTGATATTCAGAAGGCCATAGTACAGCTACGTTATTAATACCTGTGAATAACTGGCTCCAATTGGCTGTCCCTAAAGCTAATCTGTTAAATACAGCGAAGGCGTCGGAGATGGTTACATCACCGCTCTCATTAATATCTCCTTCGTATAGCTCAACTCCTGATAAAGTATCTTGCATTGAAGCAGCATTAGCTAATTTGTAAGCATCTACAATAGAGATAGCTGAACCATCAGACATTGTGTCAGTCTGTGCTACCATTCTTAGATGCCAGTAAGCTGTATCGATTGGATGACTAACAACTAATAGTCCGTTTGAGTTAGTTGAGTCAGAAGTAATAGGAGTCCAAACTCCTGCTGTGTTTGTTTTTAATCTCTTACTAGCGCTAAACCATACACCTTGTGCTGGAGTACCGTCCATGTTTCTAACCTTGAGTGGGAACTCTTGAGGCTGCATCTGGAAGTTACCTCCGTAGTTGTACATCTCTAAATTAACGTCAACACCATTACCTGTTGTAGCTAAGTTGTTATAGGAAGTAGAGCCTGCGATCGCCATAGAGTCAACTACACCTGCATAAGCTGAAGAGTGAGTGAGTCTTAACTTAAACATTGCTCCGTCAGCCCAGTTGAAGTTAGAAGATGTTCCTGTATAAGATGCAATTACGTTAATGTAATCACCGCTCTTAAAATAAGAGCCGTACTTATCTGCTACAGGAGTGGCTGTTGGTCCCCAATAGATCTGAGCGTTAGAGAAGTTTACAGCATCGTAGAATAATCTAAACTGAACAGCTTTAATATCATTTGCTGTTGGGTTAGCAAAGTGAATGTAGATGTCAGTAGTGATAGAAGTATCCTCTAATGTAAAAAGAGTATCAATGAGGATGTAAGGATCTGCAGATGCTGGTGCTGTTAGTACTTCTAACTTACCATTCTGTCCAAATGCGGTTAGGCTGATTAATGCAGCTAGTGCTACAAATAATTTTTTCATAGGTCTTCATAATAATATTAAGGCTAGTAGAAACAATTACTTGTAACAATTCTATAATAAATAGAAACAGGAATAGGGACCGTAGTCCCTTTCCTTAATTTAATTTTGTAGTAAACTTACTCCTCTTCTTCCGAGTGATCGTTGTAGATGGATTCTTGTATTCCATCATACAGCCAAACAGGCTCGTTAAAGTGGACGCTAATCAGCGGCTGATTCATCTCCCAGGTCTTTAACTTCTTTAGGTAAAAATTCTGTATTGATATGTCCGCAAGCGGTACACATAAAGACTGGGATAGGGAGGTACGAGGTTTGTCCTGTACCTGTCAGTAGACCTGATACTTTGCGGATATGTAGAGCTTGCTCAAAATACATATGTCCACACTCATCACACGATACTGGTGATGTTTGGTCTAAACTAACGTTGACGTTTGGTTGATTCATTTCTTAGCTGCCGGCTTACGATTGTTGTTACGACGGCGAGCAGGCTTCTTAGCAGCTTCTTTTACTTCAGCTTTAGGAGCTTCTACTTTAGGAGCAGGTGCAGCTTCTACTTTCTTAGCAGCAGGCTTACGACGTGGAGCTGGCTTGCGTCCTTTTCTAGGAGCTCCTTTAGCAGCATCAACTACATCTTTAGATTGCTTGGCAACCTCTTTAGCAGCTTCAAGTACATCTCTAGTCTCTTCAGCTACTCTTTTAGCTCTTTCACGAATGACTTGAATGTCTTCTTTAACCTCTTCTACAACTTCGATTACTTTTTCATCAATGGTAGTTTTACCTAGTAACCAATTCCAAAAACGTTTTAACATGATAAATTTAATTTAGTGTTTCTTTATATAAATATATACGGATTACGTTTTCAGTACGGCTTATCATCAGACTTTTCTTTTAGGTAGTTATAGAATTCTAAAACAGTCTCACCGTCAAAGCTTTCTAAGTGCAGCATAATCTCATCTCGATCCATACTGAAGATACGTCCTACATACTTGTAAAAGCCTTCTAGTCGTCTGTTCTCTTCTTTCTCCTGATCTTCTAGTAGACGTTTACGTCGAGCTAGATCTACAGCACACTCCTCTAAGAACTTCTGCCAGTCACCTTGAAATTCAAACCACTTCTTACGGAGGCGATGCTCTACTAATTCAGCTTCGAACTTATAAGGAGCAGGATCGAAGTCTCCATTCTGAATACGTTGCAGAGGAGAAGCGCTTCCAACTAGAGGTTTAGTCTTAGGAGTATAACTCTTCCACCACATAAAGCGGTTGTAAGGCATCTTAAAGTAATTCTTCTTAAAGAAAGCCTCTAACCACTCTTCGGTATGTATAGGCTTGTAAGGACAGGGATCCTTCTCGTCGTACTTCATAACACTTTCCATAACCTTAATATACGAAAAAAGGGTGACCGAAGCCACCCTCTCTTCAAATATATTTCCCGAAACTTAGAAGTTGTACTTCAAGCTTGCGTTCCAAGTACGACCGAAACCAAACCATACTGAGTTACGAACGTCAACACCTTCCCAGGTAACTGAGTTCTCGTCAGCGTGAATGTTAGTCATAGACTCAGAGATGTAAACCTTATCAAATAAGTTGTTTACGTTTACTCTTACAGACCATTTACCGAATCGTGTAGTAGCACCTGCGTCAACTAAACCGTATGAAGGAAGCTTTAGAGCACCAACATTGTCTGGCTGAGTGAATACAGCATCTACGATAGAGTAGTCAGCATATAGGTCACCAGCATAGCGGTAAGACATATCGAGATTTACTTTACCTAAGCGGTAGTCAGCAGCTACAAAGGCAGTAGTCTGAGCAGCGTTACCAACCTTAGCACCTTTTAGGTAAAGAGTACCTGTACCGATAGATTGCTGGTTAGCATCAAATAGCTCAGAAGTAAAGTCCTTAGTGTATCTCCAATCACCGATAGAAGCCATAGCAGTAAGCTTTAACTTAGAAGTAACACTGTACTTACCTTCGACCTCGATACCATTGTGACGAACGTCGATGTCACGGAACTGAGCTGTACCCTGATCACCTTGAGCGTTAAATAACGAACGAGTGATAAAGCGATTGCCCCAAGTAGTAGAGTAAGCGTTTACATTTAAAGTAAGATCTTTACCGTTGAAACCATATCCTAACTCTAATGACTTGATCTCTTCATTCTGAAGGTCGTCATTGATTACGTTAGCGAAGTTAGGGAATACAGCATCGAACTGAGGCTGACGAGAGATGTAACCTGTATTAAAGAATACGTTAGACTTCTCGTTTAAGTTGTAGTTAGCACCACCCTTTAAGTATCCTCCTAGAACATTAGCTATATCAGAGATAGGCATGTCAGGTTGATCGAAGAAGTCTTCTCTCTGGAAGGACTGGTTGGATAGGCCACCCTGTACTACAGCAGTAAGCTTAGTATCAGCCCACTCTAACATACCGTTAACACCCTGCCATCCTACAATACCATTGTTGTAGTAATCGATCTTAGGACCGTTCAAGCCAGTACCTGAGAATGGATTAGCAGCAACAGTTGTGTTGATGAACTGACCAGCTGAGTTCTTATTACCAGTTGAGTAGTAAGCATCAAGACCCATTAGGTCGTTTACTACACGGTAGTGGTAACCTTTGTAAGTTCTTAAATCAACTCCGATAGAAGTCTTAAGCTTACCGAACTGACCTTCTAGGTTAGAGATAGCTCCGTACCAGTCGTGAGAGTTCATAGATGAACGGCGAATGAGTACTGCTCTGTTAACGTCATCGTTTCTGAAGCCGTTAGAACCTACTAGCTGACCAAAGAATGGGCTAGAGGTAAGAGAGTCTGTAGTACCGTAACCGTTAGTTGTAGCTTGGTTAGCAGCAACAGCAGCATCAAAATTAATGAAGCCTGCTGAGTCACGAGCACCACGGCCACCATCTAAGTAATGCTCGGTAAGATCCTTATTGAAAGGATAGAAGTCCATATCAGCATTACGGAAGTTACCACCACGAGGACCTGTACCACCACCACGACCGGCAGAACCGTACAATGAAGTGTTAAGCTTCCAAGTAGAGTTGATGTCCCAATCCCAGTTAAAGGTAGCAAGAGGCTTATTGTAGAAGTTTCTACGCATGTTGTACTCCTCACCATTTAGGAAACCAGCATCAGTATTCCATCTACGATCGATACCCTCTTCACCAAAGTTCTGATAGTCACGGATGGATACCCATGAGCTTCTCTGATGGTGCCATTGACCGGCTCCTAAGAAAGAGAAGTTAAGAGCGTGATCTGATCCTTTAGGAGCATATCCTACAGCACCGAAGTACGTCCAGCCTTCACCTTGAGTACCGTAAACGTATCCGTTACCGGCCCACTTAGACAAAAGGAAAGACGAAGCCCATCCGTTTGCATTTACACCTGTGTTAACAACAGCAGATGTCTTAGTGTAGCCATCGTTACCGATAGTCTGTGCTAAGGAGCCTCCTTGCTTAAGCTCGGCGGCTTTAGTGAAAATAGAAACAGTTCCACCGACTGAAGGAACTGCTAATCTAGATGCACCTAAACCTCTCTGGATCTGAATACCGGAAGCTACGTCAGTAAGACCTTGCCAGTTACTCCAGTAAACCCATCCACTCTCCATGTCGTTGACCGGCTGACCATTGATAAGGAATGATGTATTACGCTGATCAAAACCACGGAGATTGATTCTGGAGTCACCGTAACCACCACCTTGCTTGGTAGCGTAAACGCCTGGAGTGCGATTCATTACCTCTGGGAATTCGAGGTTGCCCACTTTGAGCTGGATCTCAGCTAGGCTGAGGGTAGATACTGCTACAGGTGTCTCACGAACCTTCGCAACATCAATAACCCCTGATGTCACTACTACCTCTTCTAAGGTGTATAGCGAATCAAGGGCTTCATAGTTAGGAGTTGCCTCCTGGGCGAATGCTACATTTGCAGAGAATAGTGCCGCTGCTAGTAACATCCAAAGTTTACCTTTTTTCATAAGATAAAATTTAATTAAACAAAAGTTATAATACAACCGTTACTTATAAAGATACGAAAAAAGCTCAGACTTCCAAGCCGTAATCGTAATTTAATATTAGAGCACCATCATCTTCTCGTGTCCGACGATTATATTAGGATCGATCCATACATCGAAACCTTTTTCTTTAATCATTTTACAGAAGGCAACATCTTCCATTGTAAAGTCTCTGACAATCTTTCCGTCAATCTCGTACTCAGTCCACATAGGTTGAAACCAAGGATACTCTAAAGACTCAAATACTCCTTTCTTAGCTAGTAGCCAACCAAAGCCTGTGTAGTCAGCGGTAAAGAGCTCTCCTTTCTTAGCTTGAACCATCTCTCTGTTTAGGAATTGGAAGTGTCCATTCTTTAAAAAGAACTCATCATCCCAATCTTCTACTGTAGCGTAGTGAATGTTATCGTTCATCATATAGAGACCCGATACAATGTCTTTGTCGTCTTGAATTAGTTTGAAGAAGTGGTCAGGAGTAAAGACGATATCAGAATCAATCCACATAATGTAATCGTAATCAAACTTTCCTCCAAACGGTTTTTGATCTATACCTCTTAGGTTATCTCCTCCCAGGCACATATTACGTACGTAGTAGAGTAGAGGTGAGTAGTGCTGAGACATAATAGGCTGAATGCCATTCTGTAAACAAGCATAGACTAATTCAGTCCAGCTCTGTAAAAACTTTCCGGAGAACTCTCTCCCAGGAAGTGCAAAGATAACTTTTTTCATCGATTTTCTAAAATATACTTTTTAAGATTGCCTGAGTATTCATGCCAACCTACATGCTTAAGATTAACCTCAGGATGAATATAAACTGTTCCGCCTGCTTCTCTCCATAGAGAACTAAAGCCCCAGTCCTCACTCTCGTAGATACCTCCTTTAATACCTACATGGAATAGATCATAGAACGTATCTCCTGTTCCATATCCATCGATATCGTTTCTATATTTGAGTTGGGGATTGCTTTTAATTAGCTTATTGATTGCTGTCTTAGCTATCATTAGGAAGCCTGTAGGAGCGTATTTAGTCTCAATAAAACCTTCTGAGTTTATTTGACTAGTACCAACTGGAAAGTCTACTCTTTCAGCTTCTGGGTATTGTTTGATATGATCCCACTTGATATACTTCTTAGGGTACATACCTCCTACTACTTCTTTTTCAGCTTCAATAAGCTTGATAACATCCTCAGGTTCGAAGATGATATCTGAATCTATAAACAATAAATGAGTTGCTTCCTCATCCTGAAGGAAGTGTGCTACTGCTGCATTGCGTGCTCGTGAAACTAAACTCTCAAAGAATATTGGATAGAATGTACAAGGGAGTCCTTTGTCTTTAACAAAGTTTAATAGCTTCATAGTGGACATCATCCACTCTGTATTAGCAGTATGATTATAACATATTAACGGTACGAATAACTTCATTTATAATAATTAGTGGGCCAGCCTGGGCTCGAACCAGGGACCTGCGGATTATGAGTCCGATGCTCTAACCGGCTGAGCTACAAGCCCAAATTGTTGGAAGGGACAGATTCGAACTGCCGTACCCGTAAGGGAGCAGATTTACAGTCTGCCGGTTTTAACCACTCACCCACCTTCCAGTAATAAAAGAACAGGAATGGATTTATCGGGCATCCCGGTCTAGCCTTCACACACCATTAGGGATTTGTACTTAGTGTGCACCCTTGCG
>Ga0222714_10006933_pt1 | contig 10468 bp, 11 predicted proteins | sample C33_3DmetaG_FD_165048 | JGI IMG/M metagenome (GOLD analysis project Ga0222714, IMG submission 165048) | Estuarine water microbial communities from San Francisco Bay, California, United States - C33_3D | ecosystem: Environmental > Aquatic > Marine > Unclassified | place: USA: California... | reverse complement strand
ATCGACGTCGTGCTCGAGCGCGGCGAGGTTCTGGCCCGCAGCAACAGCTACGCGTCGCTGGTCAGCAAGCGCCCCCAGTGGATCAAGGAAAAGAAGATTTCCATCATCGTTCAGGTCGGGGCGAAACGCGACGAAGGCCTGCCCAACGTGCCGCTGCTGTCCGAACTCGCCACCAATGACGAGGACCGTCAGGCCCTGCAGCTCATTTCATCGCCGATCCTGCTGGGACGTCCCTATCTGGCGCCGCCAGAAACCGTTGTCGACCGCGTCGCGCTCTTGCGCAAGGCCTTCGATGCGACGATGGCGGACAAGGGGTTCAAGGCGGAAGTCGCGCGCCTGAAACTCGATCTCGATCCCATCCCGGCGGAAACGTTGGCAAAGACCGTGAACGAAACCGTCAATGCCCCCGATGCCGTGATAGCGAAGGCAATTGCCGCTATGCCAAAGGCGGGCCCGAAAAAGTCGAAGAAAAAATCGAGCTGAGGTTCTCAGGCGCCGCGGTCTATCGCCACGGACTTGATCAGGGCATAGACCTCGGCGCCGGGTGCCAGCGCCAGTTCGCGGGCGGAACGACGGGTGATGCGGGCCCAGAGCGGCGCGCCGATGTCGAGCATGACATCCGCCTGGGCGGCCGAAGCATCCTCGACAGCGCGCACACGGGCGGGCATTACGTTCAGAATACTGAGCCCCTTCGGCCTTTCCCGCGCGATCGCGACATCCCGGGCGCGAATGCGCAGGCGGACAGCCGCGCCATCCCGCGCGCCCTGCAGATGCGGCACGAACAGCGTTCCCCCGTTCACCGAAAGGGCGGTCAGGCCGTCGCCCGCGTCGGCGCGCGCGATCTCCGCCTCGATCACTGACCCCGGATCGCCCATGTCGGCGTGAACGATGGCCCCGGCGTTGAGTATCTCCACCGTCGGTCCCGCGCGCAGGACCCGGCCCGCGTCGAGAACGACGACCTCGTCGGCGAGACGAACGATTTCCTCGACGGCGTGCGAAACGTAGATCATCGGGATCGCCAACTCGTCACGCATGCGTTCGATGAAGGGCAGGATTTCCGCCTTGCGGCCGGCATCGAGGGAGGCAAGCGGTTCATCGAGAACAAGCAGCCGTGGACTCGTGAGAACGGCGCGGCCGAAGGCGACGCGGCTCTTTTCACCGCCGGACAGGCTTGCGGGACGGCGCGCCATCAGCGGGCCGATGGCGAGCAGTTCAATGACCTGATCACGCGCGACCCGGCGCAAGTTTGAGGGCGTACGCTTCATGCCGTAATCGAGATTTCCGGCGACGGTCAGGTGGGGAAACAGGCGCGCATCCTGAAACACGTATCCGATGCGCCGCCGTTCGGGCGGAAGGTTACGCGCCGATGCTGAATCAAACAGCGTTTCGCCGTCGAGGGTTATCTTCCCGTTTGCAGGGGCGAACAGGCCGGCGATGGCATTGGCGATGGAAGATTTCCCGGCACCCGAAGGGCCGAACAGCGCCGTCACCCGGCCCGCGCCGGTGCGAAAGGCCGCATCGATGCGAAAGCCGCTCGGGAAGCTATGTTCTATCCGCGTATCCAGCATGGTCAGTGCGCCAGTCGCTTGCGGATACGTGCCGCGAGAATTTCCGAGGCAATCAGGGCGGCGAAGGCGAGAACGGTCGAAATGATGACGAGGCGAAGCGCCGCCGCTTCGCTTCCGGGCGCCTGCGTGAGGCCGAACAGCGCCAGCGGCAGGGTGCGGGTTTCACCGGGAATGTTGGACACGAAAGTGATCGTCGCCCCGAACTCGCCGAGCGAACGCGCAAAGGCCAGAACCATTCCGGTCAGGATGCCCGGCCATGCAAGCGGCAGGGTAATGCTGAACAGCACGCCCATCCGCCCCGCGCCAAGGGTGCGGGCCGCGACTTCCAGCCCCGGATCGACCGCTTCGATGGAAAGACGGATGGCACGGACCATCAACGGGAAGGCCATGACGGCGGAGGCCACCACCGCGCCCTTCCAGGTGAAGGCAATTTCGACGCCGAGAGAGGCAAGCACCCGGCCGAGCGCGCCGTCGCGCGCGAACAGGATCAAGAGCGCGTAGCCGACGACCACGGGCGGCAGCACGAGGGGCAGGTGAACGATGCCGTCGAGAATGCTCTTGCCCGGAAAATCGAGGCGCGCAAGCGCCCAGGCACAGGCAATGCCGAAGGGCAGGCTGATCGCCACACACCATGCGGCAACGCGCAGGGAGAGGTTCAGCGCTTCGATTTCAAGCGGCGTCAACGCGAGAAAATCCATCTCAGCGCACCTCCGCCGCGGGAAGGAAGCCGTGGCTTCTGAAGATTCCCTGCGCGACCGGCCCCATCAGCCATGCGGCGAAGGCGCGGGCGTCCGTGTAATCGGCGGCGGGCTCGGGCAGGCCGACGATGGCGATTTCGTAAATTGCGGGCGGATGGCTTCCTTGCGGGAAGGCCGCGACGGTCCCAAGGCGGCGATTCCCAGCGACATCGGTCGCGTAAAGGATCCCTGCAGCGGCGCCGCGCTCGACCAGAACGCGGGCCTGCGCCGCATCGGCTACGCGCAGAAGGCGCGCCTCGACCCCTTTCCATGCACCAAGTGATTTGAGGGCCGCCTCGGCATACTGGCCAAGGGGTGCGTGCTGAGGATCGGCGGTGACGAGGCGCCACGTGCCGAGCTTCGCCGCGAGATCGACGCCGGGGGCCAGTTCGATTTTCAATCCGCTGCCCGTCCGCAACGCCAGCACCAAGGCATTCGCGACGAACACCTTGCGGGTGTCGGGGCGCAGGCGACCAGCACCGGCGACACTATCCATCCATTTCGTATTGGCGGAAATGAAGATCCGGGCGGGACCGCCCTCGTTGATCTGGCGCGCGAGCGCGCCGGACGATGCGTAAACCGGAACGATGTTGAGCCGCCGCAGCGAGGGCAGGGCGTTCATGCCCGCGCCATAGGCGCGAATGGCCTCATCAAGCGCGCCAAGCGTCGAAGCGGCCGCCGCCACGACAAGGCGCTCGGTCACCACCGGCGCCATGTTGGCGCGCGCAGGCGAGAACGCAGATGCAAGAAAGGCCGCGGCAAGCAGAGCCGCGCCAAAAGCGAAAGGCCGCCGATCAGGCCTTCTTGCCATTCCCGGCACCGTAAAGGGTTTCCGGAGACACGCCGACGGGAACGATATCGGCAAGGGCATCTGCACGCGGCGCTCGAAAGAAGCAGGTGTGGCGCCCCGTGTGACAGGCAACGCCGGTCTGGTCCACCGTCAGCAGAACGGTGTCGCCGTCGCAATCGATGCGGAAATCGCGCAGCTTTTGGATCTGACCTGAGCTCTCGCCCTTCTTCCAGAGTTTGCCCCGTGAGCGCGACCAGTAATGCGCCTCGCCGGTGGCAAGTGTCGCGGTGACCGCTTCGCGGTTCATCCAGGCGAGCATCAGCACCTCGCCCGTATCGGCTTCCTGCGCGATGGCCGGGACCAGCCCGCGCTCATCGAAGCGGATTTCCGCCAGAGCGGCCTTGATCGCGGCATCGGTCGTCGTCTGGTTCGTGCTGTCTTGGGCCATGACCAAAGTTCCTTCCGTCCGGGCCGTATCCGCCCGGTTCACGGGTTGGTTAGACCAGCCGGAAGCCCGCAGTGTCAACGGGTTCCAGCATAAATTGCAACATTATAACAATTCTTTTACACTGCGCCCGAGCCATCTCCGGAGAAGCCCATGCCCACCGCCCGCAAGCCAGCCGCCCTAAGGGCCCACGACCACGAGCGCTGCATCGAGGATGCCCTCGCTGCGGCCTCGGAACTCTGCCGCACCCAGGGCGCGCGGTTGACGCCCATGCGCCGGCGGGTGCTGGAGATCCTCTGGCAATCCCACAAGCCGCTCGGGGCCTACGCGGTTCTCGATATCCTTGCGACCGAAGGCCGTCGCCCGATGCCGCCAACGGTCTACCGAGCTCTCGACTTCCTGCTGGCCCATGGTCTCGCCCACCGCATTCCCTCGCTCAATGCCTTCATCGGCTGCAGCGCGCCTGGCGCCCATCGTGACGGCCAATACCTGATCTGCCGCAACTGCGGCACCGTCGCCGAACTGACCGACACCGGCCTCGCCACCGAGCTAGGGCGCACCGCGCACGGTCACGGATTCGCCATTGAAAGCGTTCTGACCGAAGCGGTAGGCCTGTGCCCCGCCTGCGCCGGAACCGGGGTGGACGCAGCATGAACGATTCCAAGCCGCAAAGCGGGGACGTTCTGGTCAGCGCCGAAAACCTGCGCAAGGCAATCGGCGGCGACGATGTGCTGACCGGCGTCAGCCTAGCGGTGCATCGCGGCGAGGTGGTCACCGTGATCGGCCCCAATGGCGCCGGCAAATCGACGCTGCTGCGCATCCTGATGGGTGTCGCTTCGCCAGATAGCGGCAGCGTCAGGCGCAAGCGCGGCCTCGTCATCGGCTACGTACCCCAGCGCATGGAAATCGATCATGCCCTGCCACTGACCGTGCGGCGTTTCCTGTCGCTCGCCTGCGGCGAAGGCGAGCGCATTGCCCATGCGTTGGCCGAGGTCGGCGCCGAAGCCTGCGCCGACAAGCCCGTGCAGGCGCTTTCGGGCGGCGAATTCAGGCGCGTGTGCCTTGCGCGCGCCATCCTGCGCAAGCCGGACCTGCTGGTCCTCGATGAGCCGCTCGCGGGCGTCGATGTCGCGGGGCAGGCGGATCTTTACGAGCTGATCGGCACCCTGCGCCGGCGCTACAACGCGGGCGTCCTGATGGTTTCACACGACCTGCACCTGGTGATGGCGGAAACCGACCGCGTCATCTGCCTCAACCACCATGTCTGTTGCGCGGGACACCCCGAAGCGGTCAGTCGCGATCCGGCCTATGCCCAGCTGTTCGGCGCCGCCGTCGCTGTCTATGCCCATGATCACGACCACCGTCATGACGAGGCGGGCCATGTCGTTCCGCTGTCGGGCGAGGACTGCGGCCATGACCATCACGCAGGCCACCACCATCATGGATGATTTCCTGATCAGGGCCGCCGTCGCAGGCTTGGCCGTCGCCATTCTGGCCGGGCCGCTCGGTTGTCTCGTCGTGTGGCGCCGCATGGCCTTCTTCGGCGCGACGCTCGCTCATTCTGCATTACTCGGCCTTGCGCTGGGTCTTGCCCTCAACATCAACCTGACCGTCGGCCTGATCGCCGTCTGCGCCGCCATCGCCATGCTGCTGGTTGTCGCCGAAGGGCGGCGCGGCATTACCACCGATACGCTTCTCTCGATCCTCGCCCATGCGGGCTTGGCCGCCGGGCTGATCGCGCTGGTGTTCGTCAAGGGCGTGCGCGTGGACCTGATGGGCTATCTGTTCGGCGATATTCTTGCGGTTTCAATGGGCGACGTGGGCGTCATCGTCGCCGTTTCGGCAGCGGGACTTGCCGCCCTTGGGGTGTTGTGGCGCCCTCTGATCCGCATCGCCGTGCATGAAGAAATGGCCGCGGTCGAGGGCGTGCCGGTCGTTGCCGTACGTATCGGTTTCATGGTGCTGCTGGCCGTCGTCGTCGCCGTCGCGCTCAAGATCGTCGGCGTGCTGCTGGTGACCGCACTTCTGGTGACACCCGCAGCCGCGGCCCGGCGCCTTTCCGCGACGCCCGAAAGCATGGCTGTCTTCGCCGCCATCATCGGTGCCATTTCGGTACTTGGCGGGATCGGGGCATCGGTCGCCTGGGATCTTCCGGCGGGCGCCGCCATCGTCTGCATCGCGGCCGTGATTTTCCTGCTGGCGCTCGCCTTGCCGGCGCGCACCGCCGTCAGCGGCCGGAAAGGCGCCTGAAACCCGCGTCGAGGTCGGCGATCAGGTCGTCCGCGTCTTCCAGTCCCGCATGAAGCCGGATGAGCGTTCCCGGCGCCTTCCAGGGAACGGCGCTGCGATAGGGGGCGGGGTCGGCGGGCAGGATCAGGCTCTCGTAGCCGCCCCAGGAATACCCCATGCGGAAAATCTCCATGTGATCGAGCATGCGCGCGAGGGCATCCTTCGTGCAGTCCTTCGCCAGCACGAAGGAAAAGAGTCCGCTCGATCCGGTAAAATCACGCTTCCAGATGCGATGTCCCGGGCAGTCGGCGAAGGCCGGGTGCAGCACGCGGGCGACGTCCTTGCGACCCTTGAGCCAGCGGGCAATCTTCAGGGCGTTCTGCTGGTGGCGTTCGAGCCGTACGGCAAGGGTGCGGATGCCGCGCAGGCCCAGGTAACAATCATCGGGCCCCGGAACCGCGCCAAGGATCGACGCCGCCGTCTTGACGCGCCGGTAGTGGGCCTCGGTCGTGACGATGACGCCGAGCATCGCGTCCGAATGGCCGACGAGGTACTTCGTCGCGGCCTCGATGGAAACATCGACGCCATGTTCGAAGGGACTGAAGTAGAGCGACGTCGCCCAGCTGTTGTCGAGCAGCACCACCGCACCCGCCGCATGGGCCGCCTTGGCAATTGCCGGAATATCCTGCACCTCGAAGGTAAGCGACCCCGGGCTTTCGCAGAAGACGACGCGTGTATTGGGCCGCATCAGTTTCTTGATCCCGGCCCCGATGCACGGATCGTAGTAGGTGGTTTCGACCCCGAAGCCCTTGAGCAACCCGTCGCAGAGCTTGCGCGTCGGACTGTAGGCGCTGTCGACCATCAACAGATGATCGCCCGCGCGCAGGAACGCCATCAGCGCGGCGCCAATGGCGGCAAGCCCCGATCCCGAGGCAATGGCGCGGTAGCCGCCTGCGAGCTTCGCCACGGCCTTCTCGAAGGCAAAAGTCGTCGGCGTGCCCTGGCGTCCATAATAGACGTGATCGAAGGGCGCGCGGCCGATGCGTTCCATTTCGGCAAGCGTCGGGTAAAGCACGGTGGAGGCGTGATAGACGGGCGGATTGACGATGCCGAAATTGGCGAAGGGATCGCGGCCGGCTTTGGTCACCTCGGTGGCTTTATCGCGTCCGCGCCGGGGCGGCTTGCGGGGACCACGCGGCGCCATGTCAGGGACCGGTTTCGACGGGCGTATCCGGCTGGGAGCCCCATTCCGACCACGAACCGTCATAAACGGCGACGTCCTCGCGCCCGATCAGGTGCAAAGCGAAGGCGAGCGCACAGGCGGTAACGCCCGATCCGCAGGTACAGACCACGCCCTTGTCGTCGGTGACACCGGCCGCTGCAAACAGGGCCTTGAGTTCGTCGGCTTCCTTCATCAGGCCCGTCGCCGGGTCGAGGAGGCTTGCGTAATGAACGTTGCGGCTTCCCGGGATATGGCCGCCGCGCACGCCCGCGCGGGGTTCGGGCTCGGCAGCCGTGAACCGGCCGGGACTGCGGGCATCGAGCACCAGTTCGCGCCCGGTCGTCAGGTTTTCCCTTATCTGCGGCAGGATGCGCATCATCTTCGGGCGGAAGCCGACTTCGAAGGGCATGGACGGGACCGGCATCTCGGGCGATTCGGTTTCGACCGGCTCGCCATCGGCCTTCCAGCGAGGAAAACCGCCGTTCAGGATGGAAACCTTGTCGTAGCCGTATATGCGGAACATCCACCAGATGCGTGCCGCCGAAAACAGGCCCATGCCGTCATAGACCACGACCTGGTCATTGCGCTCGATGCCGAGCGCCGTCACCTCGTCGGAAAAGACCATCGGGTCGACGATGGTGTGCGGGTAGGGCGAGGCCGGGTCCGAGACCAGGTCGATATCGATGAACTGGGCGCCCGGAATGCGTTCAGCGAGGAACTCCTTGCGGGCACTGCGGCCGCTGTCGGGCATGTACCACGAGGCGTCGAGGACCTTGACGTTGGTCATGCGGTAGCGCGCCGCCAGCCAGGCGACATCGGTGAGCGACTGGGTATTTGCGTAAGACATTAAATACGCCCTCTAAGTAACTGATTTATTTTCTGTCCATCCATTCGGGGACAGGGAGATTACGGGCGCGCAGGAAATCCGGATTAAAGAGTTTCGACTGATAGCGCTGCCCATAGTCGCACAGGATCGTGACGATCGTATGCCCCGGTCCCATCTGCTTGGCAAGCCGGATGGCACCGGCGACGTTGATGCCGGTTGAACCACCCATGCACAGGCCTTCATGCTTGAGCAGGTCGTAGATCACCGGCAGCGCTTCCTCGTCGGGAATGCGGAAGGCATCGTCGATGTGCGCGCCTTCGAGGTTCTTGGTCACGCGCCCCTGGCCGATCCCCTCCGTGATCGAGGTACCCTCGGCCTTCAACTCGCCCGACTTGACCCAGTTGTAGATGGCAGCGCCACCCGGATCGGCGCAGGCGACAACAACGTCCTTGTTGCGGCTTTTCAGCGCCATGCCGACGCCCGCAAGGGTGCCGCCGGTGCCGACCGCGCAGATGAAGCCGTCGACCTTGCCGCCCGTCTGCTCCCAGATTTCCGGGCCGGTGGTGTCGATATGGGCCTTGCGGTTGGCGACGTTGTCGAACTGGTTCGCCCAGACCGCGCCATGGGCTTCCTTTTCGTTCAGATCCTTGGCGAGGCGCGCGGAAACCTTCACGTAGTTGTTCGGATCGGCATAGGGAACCGCCGGAACCTCGACCAGTTCGGCGCCGCACAGCCGCAGCATCTGTTTCTTTTCTTCGGACTGGGTCTCGGGGATGACGATGACGGAGCGGTAGCCGCGCGCGTTGCCGACCAGCGCCAGCCCGATCCCGGTGTTGCCTGCGGTGCCCTCTACAATAACGCCGCCCGGCTCCAGTTCGCCGCGGCTCTCCGCATCCTGAATGATCGAAAGCGCAGCGCGGTCCTTGACCGATCCGCCGGGGTTCAGGAACTCGGCCTTGCCGAGAATGTCGCAGCCGGTCAACTCCGAAGCCTGACGCAGGCGGATGAGGGGGGTGCGGCCGATCGCGTCGACGAATCCGTCGCGAATATCCATCGAGAAGGTCATTGTCCTGAACCGACGCCTTTATTTACGAAAAATATTTGTGGTTATTCGGAGTTCAAGAGAACCCCTGAGGATTTCCAGATGGTAGCGGGAGCATGAATTACAAGCAAGGGCGGGCAAAATGCCTCAAACCGGGGGGAATCCCCAGGCGGTGCGGACCTTGTTCTCGTTCAGCACGAACCACTGCAGCGCGATCAGCGCCTGCGAGTTGTTGAGCTTGCCGCCATCGACGAGGCCGTAAACATGTTCGGCCGGGAACACCGTGGTCTTGATGTCCTCGTCCTCGTGGTCGAGACCGAAGATCCCGCCCGCCTTCGACGTATCGACCCGCCCGATGTAGAAGGTCACCGTTTCCGACGAGCCGCCGGGGCTCGCCAGGTATTCCAGCGCAAACAGCAGATCGCTCGCGACAAGGCCGGTTTCTTCCGCCACTTCGCGCCGTGCCACCTGCTCAGTGCTCTCGCCCTCGCCGATGATGCCGGCAACGATCTCGGTCAACCACGGATCAAGGCCGGCCGTATAGGCGCCGATGCGGAACTGTTCCAGAAGCACGACCTCTCGCCGCACGGGATCGTAGGGAAGCACGGCGACCGCATGGCCGCGTTCGAATACCTCGCGCCGGAATTCGCCGCTCATGTCGCCGCGGTGCAGGGTGTGGCGCAACTGGTAGGCATCGACCCGGAAATAGCCCTGAAAGACGGTCTGCCGGCTGACGATTTCGACCTTGCGATCCTTGCTCATGTCTTTTCACCGAATTCGACGGTGCGGTTGATATTGGCGTTGACCGTGCGCAGGCGGCCCGTGATCCAGAACCAGGCGAGGATGCAGATCAGCCCGCCTGCCGCCACCGGCCAGCGCAGGCCGGTGAATTCCGCAACCTGGCCCATGATCAGCCCGCCGAGCGCAGGGCCGCCGCGAAAGATGATGCCATAGATCGAAAGCACCCGGCCGCGCATTTCGCCGCGCACGACGGTCTGTACGATGGACAATACGCCGACCGCCGAAATGGAAAGGCCGCAGCCGACGAAATAGAGGTTGATCACCGCCGGCCAGAACGTGGTCTGAAAGGAAAACGCGATGAGGCAGGCGCCGACCCACATGGAGGCAAACATCGAAACCGCCGCTAGCCCGAGGACGGAGCTTCGCAGCATCAGGTAGATGGCACCCGACAGCGCGCCGAGGGCGACGGCGCTGGTCATCGTGGCGAGTGCCTCCGGGCCGCGCCCGAATACGCCCCCGACAAACCCCGGCAGCAAGTCGATGAAGGCGCGTGTACCAAGGGAGCTGACCACCAGCACGATCAAAAGCGGCCCGACGGCGGCATGGGTCAGGGCATAGCGAATGCCTTCGCCGATGTCGGAGAAAAGGCCGCTGCCTTGCTTCCGGTTGGGGGCCTCGTAACGGGGGCGGAGACGAAGGAGGACGAAAACGAAGACGCCATAGGCGAAAATATTGGCGACCATCGCGTAACCCGGGTTGGCCAGGCTGACGATCACGCCGAAAAGGGCGGGGCCGGCGAACCGCGCGAGGTTGAAGCTGATGGAACTGATCGGTGCCGCGCGGGGAATATCGCGTTCGGCCACCAGCA